>Ga0209230_10001234_pt1 | contig 10267 bp, 12 predicted proteins | sample LakOntMetagenome_FD_187467 | JGI IMG/M metagenome (GOLD analysis project Ga0209230, IMG submission 187467) | Freshwater and sediment microbial communities from Lake Ontario - Sta 18 epilimnion Metagenome (SPAdes) (version 2) | ecosystem: Environmental > Aquatic > Freshwater > Lentic | place... | reverse complement strand
ATAAAAGCATAAAAAGTGGATCAGCCACGAGACGTGACGAAACTTCACGAAGCGTGACGAAACATTACTAAACGTGACGGAGCGTGACGAAACACAACGAAACGTGAGCGAAACGTAACGAAACGCACCGAAATCTTACGAAACGGTACGAAACGTCACGAAACGTCACGAAACATGACGAAACGTAACAAAACCTCAGCGAAACGCAACGAAACGCAACGAAGTAAGTGCCCAAAACGCGAGGAAACGCGACAAAATGTAACGAAACACTACGAAACGTCACGAAACGCCACGAAACGTCACAAAACGTCGCAAACCGCAGCGAAACATCACGGAACGTTGCGAAACGTCACGAAACGTAACGAAACGTAACGAAACGTAACGAAACGTTGGAAAACACAACGAAACGCGACGAAACGTGACGAAACATGACGAAACATGACGAAAGGTCACGAAAGATAACGAAACGTTACGAAACCCGACGAAACGTCACGAAACGTCACAAAACAATACAAAATCTGCCGAAGCGTGACGAAACCTGAATCTTGACCAAACTCCAATCCCAAACCCAAACCGCGATAAAAACCATACAAAATGCGAGCCAGCCACCAAACCCAAATCCCAACCCCCCCACCCAAAAGCTTAAACAAAAGCGCACAAAATGCGTGCCAACCACCAAACCCAAACCCCTAAAGCTCACACCCAAAGCCTAAAAAAAACACGCAAAATGCGTGCCAACTACCAAACCCTAATCCCAAAGCCAAAATCCAACAAAACCATTTCAAAAGCAGGCCAGGCCACCAATCCCTCCCAAACCCTGCCAAAAACTACGCAAAATGCGCGTCAACTATCAAACCGAAACCCAAATCCCAAACCAACTCCAACACACAAACGTGAACGGAGGCCCAGCCAAAACCCAAATTCCAACAAAACCAAAGAAGAAGTGACCAGCCAACAAACAAACCCCAATCCCAAACCGCAACAAAAACCAAATAAAATGCGTGCCAGCCTCCCAACCCAAACCCCAAACCACAAACCCAAAGCCGAAAAAAAAACACGCAAAATGCATGCCAACCACCAAACCCAACCCAAACCCCAAAATCCAACAAAACCATTTCAAAAGCAGGCCAGCCACGAATCCCTACCTAAACCCTGACAAAAACTACGCAAAACGCCGCCAACCACCAAACCAAAACCCAAATCCCAAACCCTAACAAAAACGAAGAAAAAGCAGACTAGCTACCAAACCCCAAACCCAAACCGTAACAAAAACCACATAAAATGCGTGCCAACAAGCAAACTCCAAAGCCAAAGGCGAAAAAAATGCGTGCCAACCACCAAACCCAACCCAAACCACAAAATCCAACAAAACCGTTTCAAAGGCAGGCCAGCCACGAATCCCTACCCAAACCCTGACAAAAACTACGCAAAACGCCGCCAACCACCAAACCAAAACCCAAATCCCAAAGCAACCCCAACACACAAAACGTCAACGGAGCCCCAACTAGAACCCAAACCCTAACAAAAACGAAGAAAAAGCAGACCAGCTACCAAACCCCAAACCCAAACCGCCACAAAACCATATAAAATGCGTGCCAACAAGCAAACTCCAAACCCAAAGGCGAAAAAAATGCGTGCCAACCACCAAACCCAACCCAAACCCCAAAATCCAACAAAACCGTTTCAAAAGCAGGCCACCCACGAATCCCTACCCAAACCCCAACAAAAACTGCGCAAAACGCCGCCAACCATCAAACCAATCCCAAAGCGACCCCAACACACAAAACGTCAACGGAGCCCAAGCAAAACCCAAACCCCAATCCGAATCCCAAAATCCAGCAAAAGCATTTTAAAAGCAAGCCAGCCACCAATCTCCATCCAAACCCTGCCAAAAACTACGCAAAACGCGCGCGAACCACCAAACCCACACAAAACGTGAAACGAGGCCAACCAAAACCCAAACCTCAACAAAACCAAAGAAAAAGCAAACTGGCCACCAAGCCCCCAATCCGAAACGCCAAAAAAACTCGCAAAAGGCACGCCAACCACCAAACCCAAACTCAACCCCCAAACCCAAAACCAAATCATGGAAATGCGGGCAACGGTTACAACAGACCTCTGTCAGCATTTGTGAAAAAAAGACTTCGCGGCAAAGCACGCATTATTGGTACGTCTTTGTAAAACCTAAGACTGCAACAATTCAAATTTACCTATTGCATCGATGAAGACAGCGCTCGGTGTGACAGTCTTGTCAAACTTGCCCAGATCGCTGAGGTGCAAACTGGACGCGTCCAATAGAAAAAATGTGAGGAGGAGAGAGAATGCGGAAGATTGGGTGAGAGGCGAAGTGCAAAAGTTTTGCGAACTCCCAGAATGTAGGTCCTGCCAGCACAAAAGCGTCGACTGTACTTGCACAGGATCACTTCTTCAGTGATTCCTTTCTCTCGCAAGCTACAAATCAGAATAAATCTACACGTCTGATGATGTTATGACAAGTGAAGCGCAAAGGAACTTTGCTTGAGCTATGCTCCGAGCTTGATGACTCCTGCAAATTCACTTCGACTGAAGGCGTATCAGTGAGAAAGCAGGGGCTCCCTCAAAAAGACTGCGCTTGGAATCGAACCTGTGCAAAAAGGCCTGCGTGAACGCATCAGCCCGATTTGTACCTTGAGCCAAAATGGCTACGGTGTCCACCAATGAATTTTTTGATTATGATCAGCCAGCAAGGCCTTCTTCGCAAGGCCGCATCAGCCCCGATTTGAGCCGCTGCGACTGGCCCACCTGATGCCAAGGCCTCTATAGCTCAGTGGCAGAGCGTCAGTCTTGTAAACTGAAGGTCCTGGGTTCAATCCCCAGTGGAGGCTTCTTGCGACAGCCCCCCGTGGCAAGCATCAGTGGTCTAGTGGTAGAATACATCGTTGCCATCGATGTGACCCGGGTTCGATTCCCGGCTGATGCATTTTCGAAGCCAATCGGGGCGCGGCTGAGAGCAGCTTTACGTTTCCACCCAGAGATCAATTGACTTCGTGGTGTAACGGTCAGCACTCTGGACTCTGAATCCAGCGATCGCGGTTCAAATCCGCGCGAAGTCTTTTTGCAGTTAGCAACTGATCTCATAGCTCAGTTGGTTAGAGCGTACGGCCAATAACCGTAAGGTCCGCGGTTCAAGCCCGCGTGGGATCATTTTTGCTAATACAAAATGTTCAATTGGCTGTTTGGTCTAGTGGTATGATTCTCGCTTCGGGTGCGAGAGGTCCCGGGTTCAATTCCCGGAACAGCCCTTTTGCGGTGCTTCGATCTGAAGACCATATCGTCTAGTGGTTAGGACGTCGCGTTGTGGCCGCGACAACCCAGGTTCGACTCCTGGTATGGTCATTTTTGCTTTGTCATCGGCAAGCCGCGATAGCTCAGTTGGGAGAGCGTCAGACTGAAGATCTGAAGGTCCCCGGTTCGATCCCGGGTCTCGGCATTCTTTTTGAGTTCACTTGTCAGCAAGGGCACATGGTGTAGTGGTATCACATCCGCTTCGCATGCGGAGGGCCCTGGGTTCAATCCCCAGTGTGTCCACATTTTGACTTTTTTCCAAGAAAATTGACCAATGACAGCTGTGGGGTTCGAACCCACGCCCTTGCGGACTGGCGCCTGAAGCCAGCGCCTTAGACCACTCGGCCAAACTGTCTTGAAAGGTCAGGCAGAGCGCCAAGTGCTTCCATAGCTCAGTTGGTTAGAGCGTGAGGCTGTTAACCTCAAGGTCGGGAGTTCGAGCCTCCCTGGGAGCGTTTTGACTGAAAAGTGAGGCCAGAGAGATTCGAACTCCCAACCTTCTGATCTGGAGTCAGACGCGCTGCCGTTGCGCCATAGCCCCTCTGCGTAGAAAAGGTGGACACACTGGGGTTTGAACCCAGGGCCTCCCGCATGCTGAGCGGGTGTGATACCACTACACCATGTGCCCTTGGCAGCCTTGCTCTGCTTAACGAGATGTGCTGGTGAAGACTGCCTGGGTGGAAAGGGCAAAAGCTGACAGCACCCCAAGGTCTTCCCAGGCGGTCCCCCACCCTAGTACTAACCGGGCCCTGAGCCGCTTAACTTCAGAGGTCGGAAGAGATCTGGTGCATTCGACTCGGTATGGCCGTCAGCGAGAAGCATTGGTCCCCACTGCCTTTGGAATTGTCTTGGCATTTTCACAGAATATTTGGTTTCGACCCTGGGCTCCCAGGAAGACGAGCGAGGTTTCTGCCAGTACCGCCTCAGACGGCTGATAAAGTAAGAACGCAGAACCGCTGCCTTGGAACGGAAGTCCCAAATTGATATTATCAATTGCTTCAGGAACACAGTATAATAAGTATCCCACAGAAATGGACAAGGAGAGCTTCTAGACATTTGATGACAGATAATGAGTCCCAAATGGTTTTGCAAGCACCCATGGTCTAGCGGCTATGACGTCAGCCTAACACGCTGAAGGTCGCCAGTTCGATCCTGGCTGGGTGTACTTTTATTTTACCCTTCCTGAAGTTCAATCTAGTCCTTCTCTGCGCCTGCACTCTATGTGTCAACATCCGCTATAGTCTAGCTGGTTAGGATACTCGGCTCTCACCCGAGCGACCCGGGTTCGAGTCCCGGTGGCGGAATTTTTCGATGAAAAGCCCCCTGCGGGGATCGAACCCGCGACCTTACGCTTACGAAGCGCATGCTCTACCAACTGAGCTAAAGAGGCGCTGCCAAAAGAAAACAAATACACCTGGCCAGGATCGAACTGGCGACCTTCAGCGTGTGAGGCTGACGTCATAGCCACTAGACCACAGATGCTCTGGAAGCACGTTGTGTCACGAAACGCTCTCAGTGCGAAATGACAGAATGCAAAATGCACCCACCGTGGGGCTCGAACCCACGACCACAAGGTTAAGGGCCTTGCGCTCTACCGACTGAGCTAGGCGGGCTCTGCATAGTACTGAAGCAAGAAGGCATGTAAAAGGTGGTGTTTCGGACGACACACAAGCAAAAGGGCATACCCGGATTTGAACCAGGGACCTGCTGATCTGCAGTCAGCCGCTCTAACCACTGAGCTATATACCCGAACGACAGAAAGTCAAGACACTGTGTCCGAGCGGCTAAGGAGATGGACTCGAAATCCATTGGGCTCTGCCCGCAGGGGTTCGAATCCCCTCGGTGTCGCTTTGGCAAATGCGCCAGCCGGGAGTCGAACCCGGGGCACAAGCATGGGAGGCTTGTATGTTACCGCTACACTACTGGCGCTCTTGATCAGAAGGCCCTGTGGCCCAATGGATAAGGCATCGGCCCACGGAGCCGGGGATTGTAGGTTCGAGTCCTACCAGGGTCATTTTTAACCAAAGTTCTGCAAGGGCGGTGTCCAATTGTTTGTCATTTAATGTGAAGCACTCTGGTTGTGAGAACTTGGCATCACAGCGTTCACTTCATAACGCACCAATCTTTCGCCTTTTACTAAAGGTTGCCGTGAATGGGACGCATCAATGTGACTTCCCAAATTTTTTCCGGGGCTTTCGAGTCCCAACAGTGTCTTGAGCGAGATGTGTGACTTCGATGCCTGTTTCCAAGGAAAGACCGTCCTGCTGAGGAAGCCAGAATTCTTTCACCAACTGGACGTTCCCAATTAGTTTGGGTTTGGGAAAGGATCTGTGGCAAACCTGCTATTTGTAAACTTACCTGGCTAGTGCTGGGCGGAGATCCAGCAGCTCGCTCTCATAGGGTCGAGCAGTTCACTGCACTCTGAGGCCTGTAACGCCTTAGGAGCCTCCGATGGAGTCATCCATAGCAGTATTTCTCAAGAGGCAGACAGCTTGCGAGCCACTGCCAACCAATGTTAGTGACTGGTGGAAAGACCTTACTGGCAAAAGGAAAGTGAAACTCCAATTGCTCAATTGCTTTCATGGCAAGGGGAAACGTTCTTCGGAAAAACGTTCTTGGGAAAAAGCACAGTTGGGCCGAAGCCCGCATAAAAATTGCAAGAATGACCTTGACGATCAAACTTGACGGGAATTGGAGTAGTTTTCAACTAGCAAACAGCGCACCTCCGCTAAGCGTCACTGGTAGCGCTATTGCCCCTTCCGCAAGGATGCACAGCCAGTTCGAAGGCATAAGACCCCTTTTAAATACAAAAATCCAGACACGCCCACTGCCACATTCCATAAAAGAAACAAAAGTTTGCTAGCTGTTTCCCACTGAGAAGATATTGTCACCCCAAAGGGTGTGCTGCAACCAGCTTGGTGCGATGCTGGTGCAACACGCCAGGGCCGCCGAGCAAGCTCGTGCGGACACCTGCCCAAGAAAAATTAATGTGACAAGCAAATCTCCAGTTGGAGATATATCAGTTGTCACACTGATAAGAACAGATACTACACTTGATCATAGCCAAAAGGCCGAGAAGGTATGCTGACGGGAGTCTCAGGAACGTTGCGAAAGCAAAGACGCAAACAAACAGAGGTAACCCTCCAGTTTTTAAGTAAAAATCCGGCCACCCGGAATCGAACCAGGGACCATCTGATTGCTGCAGACTTCTACAGTCAGATGCTCTACCAACTGAGCTATAGCCGGCTCAGCAATACTAAGGCAGTTTGCCCGAGTGGTCTAAGGGGGTGGACTCAAGTTCCACTAGCGCGAGCTGCGTGGGTTCAAATCCCACAGCTGTCATTTTCTCAGTTTTGACAACGAATTTGCAAAGGCAAATGGGGAATACAGGTTGCCTCCAGTTCCGCTGTAGTATAGTGGTTAGTATTTCCGCCTGTCACGCGGAAGACCCGGGTTCAATTCCCGGCGGCGGAGTTTTTACACAAACGTGGAAAAGAGGGGCTGTTCCGGGAATTGAACCCGGGACCTCTCGCACCCTGAGCGAGAATCATACCACTAGACCAAACAGCCAAGTGCCAAAGCTGAGCACTAAGCGGCAATAGCGCAGTTGGCAGCGCGTAGGTCCCATAATCCTAAGGTCGTGAGTTCGATCCTCACTTGCCGCATTTTCTGTCTTTTGCAATCGCCCGTGTGGCCTAATGGATAAGGCGCCTCCCTCCTAAGGAGGAGATTGTGGGTTCGAGTCCCATCTCGGGTATTTTGGTGTCGGAAAAGGCGACACCGAAGGGATTCGAACCCTTGCGGGCAGAGCCCAATGGATTTCTAGTCCATCACCTTAACCACTCGGTCACGGTGTCTTGAGACAATTGCCTCTTTAGCTTAGTTGGCAGAGCACCCGCTCAGTAAGCGGGAGGTCGTGGGTTCAAATCCCACAGGAGGCTTTTTCGTTGCCAAAGCGACACCTGTGGGATTCGAACCCACGCGGGGAGACCCCATCGGCTTAGCAGGCCGACGCCTTAGCCACTCGGCCAAAGTGTCCTTGCTGGTGCAACGGAGCCAAAGTAGCGGAGCGAGGTTTCGATCCTCGGACCTTTGGGTTATGAGCCCAACACGCTAACCACTGCGCCACTCCGCTGGTTGCCTTACAACCAAATACCAGGTGCACAGAAAAAGTGACAGCTGTGGGGTTCGAACCCACGCCCTTGCGGACTGGCGCCTTGAGCCAGCGCCTTAGACCACTCGGCCAAACTGTCTTAGTGCACCTCCCAGCTTGCCCGCGACTTCTTTTCCGCACCAAAACCCAACAGAATAATGATCCTGGCAGGACTCGAACCTGCAATCTTTGGTTCCGAAGACCAACGCCTTATCCATTAGGCCACAGGACCTCTGCTCAACAATGCTCCTTGCGGGGTTCGAACCCGCGACCTATGGCTCATAAGACCAGCGCTCTAACCACTGAGCTAAAGGAGCGACTTGGGCGTCCAAATCGCGTGTCAGCTGCGGGGTTCGAACCCGCGCGCAGTTTCCTGCAGTGGATCTTAAGTCCACCCCCTTAACCACTCGGGCAAACTGACAATCAAAACAGCACCCCCTGCGGGACTCGAACCCGCAATCTTTGGATTAGAGGTCCAACGCCTTGTCCATTAGGCCAAGGGGGCAGCTGCAACACTGCTGAGTGTCAGACAACGAGCGAAGTTGGTGGCAATTTGGTGTGGTGCCCCAACCCTCAGCTGTGGCTCAGCTGCCGCAACCCTCAGCCGTGGCACCCCAACATCTCACCAGCACCCCCGAGTGTGACACACCCAGAAAAAACAAAGCCACCCAAGCCCAATGAAAGCTCCAAACCCCGAAGTCTCAATCCGAACCCAAATAACCAATCCCAAGACCCAAACCCAAACCCACACCTCAATAAAAGCATAAAAAGTGGATCAGCCACGAGACGTGACGAAACTTCACGAAGCGTGACGAAACATTACTAAACGTGACGGAGCGTGACGAAACACAACGAAACGTGAGCGAAACGTAACGAAACGCAGCGAAATCTTACGAAACGGTACGAGACGTCACGAAACGTCACAAAACATGACGAAACGTAACAAAGCGACGAAACGCAACGAAGTAAGTGCCCAAAACGCGAGGAAACGCGACAAAAATGTAAGGAAACACTACGAAACGTCACGATACGCCTCGAAACGTCACAAAACGTCGCAAACCGCAACGAAACACGAAACGTAACGAAACGTGACGAAACACAACGAAACGCGACGAAACATGACGAAACATAACGAAAGCTCACGAAAGATAACGAAACGTTACGAAACGCGACGAAACGTCACGAAACGTTACAAAACAATACGAAATCTGCCGAAACGTGCCGAAACCTGACGAAACTTAACGAATCTTGACCAAACTCCAATCCCAAACCCAAACCGCGACAAAAACTCTACAAAATGCGGGCCAGCCACCAAACCCAAACCCCAAACCCCCCACCCCACCCAAAAGCTTAAACAAAAGCGCACAAAATGCGTGCCAACCACCAAACCCAAACCCCTAAAGCTCACACCCAAAGCCAAAAAAAAAAACAATGCCAAACCCTAATCCCAAAGCCAAAATCCAACAAAACCATTTCAAAAGCAGGCCACGCCACCAATCCCTCCCAAACCCTGCCAAAAACTACGCAAAATGCGCGTCAACTATCAAACCAAAACCCAAATCCCAAACCAGCTCCAACACACAAACGTGAACGGAGGCCCAGCCAAAACCCAAATTCCAACAAAACCAAAGAAGAAGTGACCAGCCAACAAACAAACCCCAATCCCAAACCGCAACAAAAACCACATAAAATGCCTGCCAGCCTCCCAACCCAAACCCCAAACCACAAACCCAAAGCCGAAAAAAAACACGCAAAATACATGCCAACCACCAAACCCAACCCAAACCCCAAAATCCAACAAAACCATTTCAAAAGCAGGCCAGCCACGAATCCCTACCCAAACCCTGACAAAAACTACGCAAAACGCCGCCAACCACCAAACCAAAACCCAAATCCCAAAGCAACCCCAACACACAAAACGTCAACGGAGCCCCAACTAGAACCCAAACCCTAACAAAAACGAAGAAAAAGCAGACTGGCTACCAAACCCCAAACCCAAACCGCAACAAAAACCACATAAAATGCGTGCCAACAAGCAAACTCCAAACCCAAAGGCGAAAAAACACACACAAAATGCGTGCCAACCACCAAACCCAACCCAAACCCCAAAATCCAACAAAACCGTTTCAAAAGCAAGCCAGCCACGAATCCCTACCCAAACCCCAACAAAAACTGTGCAAAACGCGGCCAACCATCAAACCAATCCCACAGCGACCCCAACACACAAAACGTCAATGGAGCCCAACCAAAACCCAAACCCCAATCCGAATCCCAAAATCCAACAAAAGCATTTCAAAAGCAAGCCAGCCACCAATCTCCATCCAAACCCTGCCAAAAACTACGCAAAACGCGCGCGAACCAGCAAACCCACACAAAACGTGAAACGAGGCCAACCAAAACCCAAACCCCAACAAAACCAAAGAAAAAGCAAACTAGCCACCAAGCCCCCAACCCGAAACGCCAAAAAAACCTCGCAAAAGGTACGCCAACCACCAAACCCAAACTCAACCCCCAAACCCAAAACCAAATCATGGAAATGCGGGCAAGGGTTACAACAGACCCCTGTCAGCATTTGTGAAAAAAAGACTTCGCGGCAAAGCACACATTGTCGGTCCGTCTTTGTAAAACCTAAGACTGCAACAATTCAAATTTACCTATTGCATCGATGAAGACAGCTCGGTGTGACAGTCTTGTCAAACTTGCCCAGATCGCTGAGGTGCAAACTGGACGCGTCCAATAGAAAAAATGTGAGGAGGAGAGAGAATGCGGAAGATTGGGTGAGAGGCGAAG
>Ga0209230_10001233_pt1 | contig 10269 bp, 6 predicted proteins | sample LakOntMetagenome_FD_187467 | JGI IMG/M metagenome (GOLD analysis project Ga0209230, IMG submission 187467) | Freshwater and sediment microbial communities from Lake Ontario - Sta 18 epilimnion Metagenome (SPAdes) (version 2) | ecosystem: Environmental > Aquatic > Freshwater > Lentic | place... | reverse complement strand
GGTCTTGCGCAGCATCCCGTGGTGCGTGAACGCGCACGTGTCCATGTCCTCGTGCATCCGCCGCTGCAGCGCGTCGTTCGGGTCCTCGCACATGTAGTCCACCCCCACTCGAGCCATGGTTTTTTTCCCCTCCTTGTATACGCTTTTTTTTTGAACCCCAAACGGGAAAAAATTTTTGTACAAAAATCAAAATTCAGAAAGGCGGGGCAAAAAAGCGCGGGGGGCGTTTTTTGGTTTGCGGAAGGAGCCCCAAAGCGAGCCCCAAAGCGAGCCCCAAAGCGAGCCCCAAAGCGAGCCCGAGAAAAGCCAAACGGAAACGAGTAAACGAGCGAAACGAGTAAGCGAGCGAAACGAGTAAGCGAGCGAAACGAGTAAACGGGATACGAAAATGGAGCAGCACGCGGAGTTTGCGCTCTACCTGTACACCATCCAGAGCGTCCCGTTCCGCTTCCTCGTCGAGAGCCTCAAGGAGGTGCTCAACGACGGGAACATCGTGTGCGAGCCCACGGGCCTCCGGCTCGTCTCGATGGACGCGACGCACTCGACCGTCGTGTTCATGAAGCTCGAGGGCGCCAAGTTCGAGGTGTACCACTGCCCGAAGAAGGTCGTCGCGGGCGTCAACATGCACTCGCTCCACAAGCTCATCAAGACCATCACGAGCTCGGACACGCTCACGCTCTGGATCCGCGTCGACGAGCCGCACCAGCTGCACATCAAGATCGACAACAAGGAGAAGAACGTGCTCTTCCAGAGCCGGCTCCGGCTCCTCGACCTCGACAACGAGTCGATCAACATCCCCGCCGTGCGCTTCGAGTCCGTCATCGCAATGCCGAGCGCGGACCTGCAGCGGTACTGCCGCGACCTGCACATCGTGTCCGACCGCATCCGGCTCACCTCGTCCGCCGGCACGTTCGAGCTCTCCGCCATCGGCGACTTCGCCGAACAGACCATCACAATCAAGGAGCGCCCCTCGGGCCAGGTGTTCGTCCCGAGCAAAGCCACGACGAGCTCCACGGGCCTCTTCTCCTTGCGCTTCCTGAACATGTTCTGCAAGACCACGAGCCTGTGCCAGTCCGTCGAGATCCTCCTCAAGGACAACTACCCCCTCATCCTCGTCTACCGCGTCGGCGACATGGGCAAGCTCCAGTACTGCCTCACACCCCTCGAGGACATCTGACGTTTCTTTACGTTCTGACGTTTTTACGTTTTTTTTTTCAGGCCGGCGCGGCAAATAGCGCGCGGGAAAATTCGCAAGCGAAGGGCGCTTAAGTGAAAAGTGACTCCCCGAAACGCCCCTCCACGCGTCGCGCTCCCCTCAAAAGGAAACCCAAAAGGAAAACCCAAAAAGGAAAAAAAAGTAACAAAAGAATCTTCCCAAAAAAATGGCGCCCAAGAAGAGAGTCCCCGCCGTCCCCGCCGTCGCAACGCCGCAGCCGCTTCCGGTGATAGAGAGCACCAACCGCCTCGAGACGGGGTTCCTCGACCTTCTCGCGAACCCGGAGCGGATCGGGTCGCCTCGCGTCGGCGAGTCCGATACCGACGGCTCGCGCTCCGACCGGTCCGCTCGGTCCGGCCGGTCCGCTCGGTCCGCCAAGTCCGCCAAGTCCGCTCTGTCCGCTCGGTCCGCCAACTATAAGTCCGATAAGTCCGATAAGTCCGACGGGTCCGAGTCCGAGCGGTCGCACCGGTCGCACCGGTCCAACCGGTCCAACCGGTCGCATCGCGCCAAGTCTCCGTCCGCGCCACCGAGCGCCGCGCCCGCGCAACAAGCGCAGCACCGCGCGAGCGAGATCATCGCGCGAATCGACGACGTCGCGCCTCGGACCGAGTCGCAGCGGCAGCGCGACGCGTACGTCAAGCTCCAGCGCCTCGCGTCGCTCCCCGGCACGAAGCTGACGCGCGTCTTCGAGGTGACCGACCGAGCCGACGACCTCGAGGCCGAGATTCACCTACAGGACGCCATCCTCCGCGACCGCATGCTCAGCCAGCAGACCGACGACGGCGTGCGTTTCGCGCGCCGCATGCTCCTCGCCCTCACGTCGTTCACCGAGTTCATGAACCGACGCTACGACCCGTTCGGCATCGATATCACCGGCTGGTCCGACTCCGTCATGCAGAACATCGCCGACTACGACACGAGCTTCAAGCGGCTCATCACTAAGTACCGCGGCACGGCGGAGATGGCGCCCGAGATCGAGCTCGTCGTTACGCTCGGGAGCTCGATGTTCATGTTCCACTTGTCCAAGAGCCTCGCGGCGCGCATGGCGGCGGACATCCCGGTCCGGAGCCCCAAGCACCGCCGTCGCGCTCGCGCGCAGGTCGTCATCTCCGACGCGTCCAGCTCCGACGCGTCGTCCGCCGCCTCCACGCGACCATAAAAAAAAATGGTTCTTACTTTTGGGGGGCCTCAAGGGGGGCGTGCTCGTGCGGGGAAAAAAAATCGGTATCCCTTGGGAATTAAAAAAGCAAGCTCTCCTCGCGCTCCAAGTACCCAAGTACTTCTCCCCAAAAAGTCGAACCCCAACCCAAAAAAATGGAAACCTCGCGATTCCAGTCCCAGACCGTCGCCAACTTGCGCGTCGTCGGGTCGTTCGACAACAACGGCATCATCAAACGCACGTACCGGTGCTGGGCGACGTTCCGCAAGGACGAGAGCCCCACCACAGTTTTCACCGGAGCGGCCGTTGGGACGCGCGTGATGTTCGCCCCCGCACGGCTCTTCGACTACGCAACGAGCGAGCCGAGCATCCCCCGCGCGTTCGCGCCGCCGCCGAACGCGCGCATCGTCGCGTTCACCGTGGCGGGGAAGACCGTCACCGACGTGGCTACGCTCGCGGCCCTCAATGTGAACTTTGCTTCGCTTCCGGCAGGCCAGGCGACTTACACGCTCGGCGTCCAGCGGTGCCCGCTCGCGAATTCTTCCGGCGTCGACGACAAAGGGTCGCGCGACCCAACCAGCGCGTTCACCGTAAAGGCGTATGCCTATAATGGGGTGCCGGCGACTGCAAAGACTCTCTCCACTGCCGGCGTGCGCACCGGTGGGGAGACGGCCGAGCTCGCTACTCATGCCAGTACCGACTTCACGAACCCGTACTTCTACTTCTACCAGTTCTTGTCTCCGGCGGTACAGCCAGGGATCTTCGCGGCGAACAAGCACATCGGCGTGGTCCACGAAGGGGTCGACAAGGCGTTCGCGCAAAGCGGCGGGACCCCGCTCCGGTTCGCGTGGGACGCGCAGCCGTGCTACGGCGCAAACGCGATCACCGTGACCAACCCTGGGCTCGCGCTCGTGCTCCTATTCAGCACCAACCGCCTTGGCACTCCGACCGCATTGGGTACTGGCACGCTTCAAGGAGACTTCGCGCACTCCGCTACGCTCGTGGACCTCACGCTCGACGTGACGTTCGAGCTCGAGATCGACAAGAACAACGACCCGCTCAACTTGCCCGCCTACACCAACGGCGCGTGGACCTCCACCGAGTACGCGGGCATCATCGAGTAAAAGGCAAATGGAACAAAAAACGAGAAAGGCGCACAAAAAAAAAACAAAGAAGGAAAGCCCGTAGGAGACCTTAGGAGGACCTGCTTAGAAGACGCGGGTGTCCTCGTACGTCCATTTTTTTTTGCACGCCATCATGCCCGACTCGGCGTCCAGCCGGTTGGTGTCGCAGTCGATCGCGTTCCTCGCGAGCTCCGCCGTGATGTGCGAGACGACGTCGTCGAGCTCGGTCTTGCCCAACATCCCGAGCGTCGAGTCGGGGGCCATCTGCTTGTGCCCCGTGATGTGCACGATGAACTTGCGCCGTCCGCTCGCCGTGACGTTCACGCGGTTGATACGGTCGTAGAGCTGCTCCATCCGCTGCGCGCTCATCTCCGACGGCATGCCGACGATGAACAGCCCACGGAAGTTGCCCAGATCGTCGCCCTCCGTGTTCAGCGACGTGCCGTTCGCCTCCGTCGCCCACATGTCCTTGAACATCACGTGCATCAGCTCCTTGCTCCGCATCGCCGTCGTCGACGCGATGTCGAGCCGGAGCTCGTCGTCGAACAGCGTCGTCTTCTGCTGGATGCCGTTCGCCACGCGGTCGAGCATCACAGGGAACATCTCGCCCATCGACCGGATCACGCTCTCGAGCTCCAGCTTCCCGGCTCCCTGCGCCCGCCCGAACGCCGCCGGCGCCGCGTGCGAGACACCGGCGGCGGCGACGGCGGAGCCCGGGGCGGGGCCGAACCAGGCCGACATGGGCCGCGCGCCGAAGTCGATCGCGCTCGGCCACCCGACCTGGTATGCCAACACGCCCGTCGCCGTCGTGCTCGGCCCCTGGAACGGCTGGCCGCGGTACCCGCAGTTGCCGTGCAGCGGGTGCTGGTGCGCGCCCGAGTCGAAGACCGCGTGGATCAGGAGCTCCATCTGCGCCTGCGTCAGGTCGTACGACTTCCGGTCGAGGTACACCACCACGGGCCCGCGGTCGTCGACGGCGCTCTCGTGCCTGCTCGCGGCCGCCGCGGCGAACACCACGCCGAGGCACCACATGAACTGGTACCACGGCCACTGCTTCCCGAGCAGCTGGAACGACTGCAACGCGCCCTTCGCCTGCCTCCACTCTGGCGTGGTCGTGAGGTTCCGCTCCACCCACTCCGTCACGTACGAGACGAGGACGCCGTCCATCGCGGGGCTCGGCAGGTCGTTGCCTATGCGCTCGAGGCTCATCCCCCGCCCGAACGAGGACTTTGGTTCGTTATTGGCGCCGCCGAGCGTCGGGCGCCAGTCGCGACGCTCGAAGTACGACGGCACGCTCACGTGCAGCACGCGGAGCGTCCGGTTCGCGACGAACCCGGGCACGTACTCCCGCGTCGAGTGCCACGGGCGGTGCTGCTGGAACGTCGGCGGACCGGGCAGAACCGTCTTCCGGAGCCACGTGACCTTCCCGTCCGCGCCGACCGAGTACGCCGTCGGGTCGACGGTGTTGGTGTACATGCTCCCGTCGGGGAAGACCTCGAAGTTCCTATCGACCCGCGCCGCGACGGCCGCCTCCGTCTGCGTCGCGCCGCTCACCGCCGCGACGTGCGTGTCCCGCAGCTTGCGCAGGATCACCGAGTAGTCGTACACGTCGAACTTGTCGCGGTACCGCTCGTGGTCGACCTTGTTCCCGTTCAGCCGCCCGTAGTACGAGATCCGGAGCGGCGAGAGCCCCAGCAGCGCGCTGATCGCCTGCCTCCGGTCGTGCGCGCGGCTCAGCGTCCCCGTCACGCCGTCCTCCACCTGCCGCAGCACCTCCCCGATCTGCCCCAGCGTCGCGTCCGCCGCCGCGACGCGCTCCTCGAACGTCCCCGCGGACCCCCCGCCTCCGCCGCCTCGGTTCAGCACCGCCGACATCGTCTCGTACGTGCACGTCGTCGCGACCCGGTGCCTGAGCGTCGACCGCGCGGGCTCGGCGATCGTCGCGTCGACCGCGGCGAGGATCCACTCCTTCCCGCCGAGCAGCATGCACAGCCTCGTCAGCTCGCGCATCGGCGCGACCGACGTGATCGGCGTCCCCGACATGAGCACCACCGTCGCGTGCTTGCACGCCACGCACGAGAGCAGGATCGCGAACGCCAGGTTCCCGTCGGCGAAGAGCTTGTGGCACTCGTCGACGATCACGAGCGTCCGGTTCGCCTCGGTGCACGTGTGCGTCGCGCCCGCCGCCGCCGTCGCCGCCGTCTTGTCCCGCAAGCCGCGCGTCGCCTCGGCGATCTGCCTCGCCGTGTTCGTCTCCACCCGCACCGCCTCCTTCATCGCGGCCGCGAGCTGCGTCTCGGTGAACCTCGGCGCCGTCGCGTAGATGCTGGTGCCGCCGTTGTCGAGCCTGCTCTTGTCCAGGCGCATCTGCGCGATCTCCCGCTGCTTGTCGCGGAGCCCCATCCGCAGGGCCTCGAGCGACTTCTCCGCCGACGCCTGGACGCTCTTCGCGCCCGCCAGGCGCACGAACCACGAGCGCGTCGGCAAACCGAGCTGGTTCTTCAGCGCGTCGTGGTCGGCGCTGTTGTCGATCGACGCGGTGATGATGCCAGGAATCTCGTGCCCCGCCGCGACCGTCCCGCCGAGCACGCCGTACTGGTTCGCGCGCAAGAACGCCATCTGACGCTCCGCGTCCGAGACCGACTGCCACAACAGCGCCACGCGGCACGCGAGCGACGTGGGGGTCGCGCCGCCCTCCAGGCCCGTGCCCGCGCCGACGATCAGGTTCACGATGGCGTGGATCAGCGGCGACTTGCCCGAGCCCATCGAGTGGAACGCAAGCATGCTCTGCAGCGGCTTGCCCCCCGGCACCCCCGCCAAGAAGTCGCCGACCACACGCAGCGCGACCAGCTGGTGCCGGAGCAGCGCGCCGTTGTTCGTGCGGAGCTTCATCCCGCCGACCGAGTGCCGCAGCACATTCCACCCAGGCACGTCGTTCGCCGCGAACGTCCCCGCACCTACGGCCCCCAAGCCGAGTCCCACGCCGCCGCTCCCGGCCATCACCGCGCCCGCCGCGCCGCGCACTCCGCCGATCAGCGCGCCCGGCCTCCACTGCGCGCCCGGAGCGGCTCCAGCAGCGCCCGGAGCTCCAGCAGCGCCGAGAGCCCCCGCTCCGCCCGCGATGGCCGTCGTCGCGGCCGCCGTCGCGGCCTGGATCTTCGTGATCTCGTGCGCGGCGTGCGCGTGCGCCAAGGCCCGCGCCTGCGCCTCCTTCGCCTCCCGGATACTCGCGGCGAGCATCGCGCTTTGCGTCTTCTCGGGCCTCGTCACGCCCTTCAGCGCCTGCACCACGGTGTTCGCGACGTCCTTGGCGCCCTCGAACTCGGCCTTCCGGATGTCGCGGTACGACTCGGCGAGCGTCTTCGCGAGGGACCCCGTGTCGTGGATCCCCGTACCGATCGCCTTCGCGACGATCTTCGCGCCACTACCGAGCTTGCTCGCGCCGGCAATCGCCGCGCCGCCGAGAAGCTCGCCCGCGCCGATCAGGAGCTCCTTCTTGGTACCCGCGGCGCTAAGGAGATCGCTCACGCCGCTCAGCAGCGCACTCGCGCCGCCTTTGGGGCCTCCGAGCCCGCCAGCCGCCACTGCGTTTTTTCTCATTCTCTGCGCATCTCTCTTGAGATCTATAGCTCTCCGCTGCGCGTGGATCTTCACATTCTGCGGCTGCGCGACGTCGCTCGATACCGAAAGCAGAGCACGCACTTGCATCATGGCGGTTTTGAATCTGCCTTTCCCCACCGCGTCCACGCCAGCCTCGTACAACTCATCAACGTCCGCGGCCGTTTTCAGAGGCGCGCTCGTCCCCACGTTGAGTACCGCATCGACGTACTCGCTGAGCTCGGCGACCTTCGTCTTCCTTAGGATCTGCGTATGCTCCCAGCCGTCAGCGTTTATCTCTGCGATCGCGGCATCGCGCGCGACTTCCATTTGGGCCCTAAGGGCCGCAACGCCTCCCCCTCCAGCGCGCAGATTCTCTCTCGCGAGGGTCTCCCAGTAAGCCTTCATCTCCGCCAGCTTACTCTCACACAAACGCGCACACGCGCTATACGTTCGTATGTCTTCGAGCAGCTTGGGCGGCTCCGCGTAGAAACGAGCGGCAACCGCATTTGTCAGAATTTGGTCTAGCTTGGTCTGCACGGCGTTCCGGTCGGCACCCTGGGGCTGTGTTTGTAACCATTGACGATACGCGCTATTGCCTGCTGCATTGCGCCTGAACGCAGCCGCCTTGTTTATGTACGGAGTCAAGCGCCTCTCTAAAGAGCGAAGATGGGAAACGTCCACGACGGACCCCTCGTACAGGGCGACCCAGTTTGTCCCGATTATCGCCATGCCCGCCTCAAAGTTGCCCATCCGGGTGAGCGTGCTCGAGGCCGTCTCCCACCCGAACGCGTGCCCGCCCACCGGATCATCGCTATACAGCTGCATTTTTAAATTTTTTAGCCCCCTGTCAGTGTTTCCTTCGACCGGGGCCCGCGCTTTTCTTTTTTTTTGGCGCTTTTCACGCCTCGCACCGCCCCTTTTTGCAAAAAGCCCTAATTTACCATAAAAGCCCCACCAAAAAAAAGGAGACGAAAAAAGAAAAGCAGAAAAAAAATGATCGTGCGCGTGCACGTCGCGAACGTCATCGCGAAGATCGCGCAGTTCGTCGCCGACCCTAGCATGGCGCAGGCCGAGCACGCGTTCCACCTCTCGTTCGAGGAGCGCGAGCGGGGCACATATTACGTCGACTCGATCGAGGCGGCCAGGAAGGGGACAACGAGCTCCGTCTCCACGCCGCGCGAGCTCGCGTCGGCGCACACGCACTACATCGAGAATTACAGGCAGCAGCAGTGCCACGTCGGGTGGCCGTCGGGCGAGGACATGCGGTGGGTCTTCGGCGTCGCGGCGGAGCACGGAGGCGGGCCGATCGTGCACTTATGCGCCGCGCTCGAGGGAACGTACATCGTCGCGTGCCACCTCCACGACCGCGCGCTCACGCCCGATCTCATGGAGCGGAATGGGAGCGACATCTTCGCGCATTTCAGCAGCTCCCACGGCCACCGGTGCAACCCGGGTCGCATCGACGAAGGCTCGCCCAGCGCCGCCAAGTTCGTGAAGCTCGCCCACGCGTTCCGGTTCACGGGGCCGCTGTGCGAGCGCCACGCCGGCGAGCGCGGCACATGCACGCTCCCCAGGCCCCACAGGCGGCACGCCGCGAAGTTGTACGGCGAGCGACAGATCTTCTTCGTCACGTTCGTGCCACACGAGCTCGCCCCACGCGGCGGGGTGCGCACCGAGACGTACTTCGGCCGCGACGCGGAGACACACCTCGCCAACATAAACGGGCGGTTCTTCGACCACGCGGACACCGTGCGCGTCGCGCACGCCGGACCGTACGCCGACGTTCGTCTCGGCCCGAGAGTGGTATAGTGGTATGAGGCGACTACGGAGATACCGAAGGCGAACATTGAGCCGCGCCCATTTTTTTTTTTATTATTATTATTATTATTTTTTGGGGGGGGGGGGCGAGATCCTATTTTGGGCAGAGCCAATTTTTTTGGGAGTGGCGGGCCCCGTTTACGAGGAGTAGAGCCTCGACTCGTCGACGAGCAGCGCGCACACGCACGCGATGCTCGTGTGGGAGCACTCGCACGCGACGCGGGCGCACGCCGCGCCCCCGCCGAGCGAGAGGAAGACCGAGAGTACGCGCTCGCGGTCGTTTGGGTGCGTCGCCGCGAGCGCGAGCGCGAGCGCGCTCCGCGCGTGCACATGGTCCGGCTCGCGCGCCGCGTGCCGGGCGCCGAACGCCCCGCCGAGTCGCGCGCCTACCTCCGACGCACGCATCTCTCGCCAAAACCCCAAACCCACCAAAAAAACTCACCCAAAAAAAATCTCGAAAAAAAGACTACCGCCGGAAAGGGGGCCGAAAAGGGGGCCGGAAAGGGCGCCTGCGTTTTTTTGTGTTTTGTGTTTTGTGTTTTGTGTTTTGTGGTTTGTGTTTTTGGTTTTGGGAGCGCATTTCCGTCGGAAGCCCAATAAACAGTTCGCACATCCAAGGCCGCTCACTGCCCCTGGCCCGCGGGGCCAACAAGGCCCAGCGCGCGGACGGTCACGGCGTAGAGCTCCGCCGCGCTCACCCCGCGCAGGTGGTACCGCGTGACGATGTCCTCGAACATCCTCGTGAGCGGCGCTTGGAGCTCGCCGACCGGAACGGCGAGTACTCCCTGCTCCGGATCGGCCACGACGCTTCCGCCGAGCACGACAAGGCACCGCCGCCGCGCGCGGTCGTACGCCGCGTAGTGCTCCCCGATCGCCTCCACCGTCGTCCGCCATTGCTGCGGCATCGAGCGGAGCCTCCCGTACTCCGCCGTGAGGTGGTCACGCAGCGCAAGCGGGTGGACCGCGAGCGCGCTCGACCCGAGGCCGAGCACGGGGAGGTCCGCGTACGACGCGCCGGAGCGGGCTTGGAACCGCGTGCCGCGGTCGAAGACGGACATCCGGTCCCAGTACGGCGCGAGCTCGGGCGGGGCGTCCCTCGTCCTGTTATCGATGAGGATGGCCGTGGGGCTCTTGCCCGCGCACACGATGCCGTGCGTGTCGTTCTTGCGCGCATCCGCGAGCGCGCGGCGGAACTCGGTGCTTGCGACGAGCGTGAGGAGCTTGCGGTGGCCTTTGCCCTGCATGCACCGCGACGTGACCCCGCGCAGCAGCATCTGCTCGTGCAGCCCGATCACGAGCCCCGCCCCGTGCGCCTTCGCGACCGCGACCGCGACCTCGAGGATCCGCGC
>Ga0209230_10001232_pt1 | contig 10269 bp, 13 predicted proteins | sample LakOntMetagenome_FD_187467 | JGI IMG/M metagenome (GOLD analysis project Ga0209230, IMG submission 187467) | Freshwater and sediment microbial communities from Lake Ontario - Sta 18 epilimnion Metagenome (SPAdes) (version 2) | ecosystem: Environmental > Aquatic > Freshwater > Lentic | place... | reverse complement strand
AAATGGCACATGGTTTGATATGCCAGACCCAAATGCATTTACCCAATATAATATGACTTCTACCACGGTGGTTATAGATGGCACTGATCTGGATTCTGGATTTATATCAGCGGGTGGCGGTGGCACACGTGTTGCATTGGATAAAGATACACAATATCAACTTGGACGTGGTTCAATGGGAACAGTTAGCGATACATTAACCTTAGCAGTCGCCGGATATGGAACAAATAAAGATGCTGTAGCGTCAATTACTTGGACTGAACAACGTTAATTATAATGCGAATAGTTATAATTAAATAACTATACAATATTAGAAAAATGAGTTTAGTTAACTTATTAGGCTTATCATTGGTAGAACTTGTTGGTGATTTATCTTTACGAACATATGCAAATGGTGGAGCACTCCATTTTTTGGGTTTAGGTAGTTTAGGTTATATTGGTGTCGTCTATTTTCTAATTAGGTCTTTGAGAGGTTCTACATTATTATATGTAAACGGAATGTGGGATGGATTATCTGCATTAATAACAACAATTGCATCTATTGTAATTTTACAGGAGGGATTAAAAAGTATTTGGCAATATATTGGTATTGCATTTATTATATGTGGTTTATTTCTACTTCATCGTAAATAACTATCTATTGTATTTTGGTGAACTACTATTAGTAGAAGACCGAACCACGAAATAGACATAAACATAATTAAAATAATTGCAATTAAATAATCTTCACGTCTAATTTGAGGTGATTCGTCAAACGAATATAGTCTCATCGTATCACACTATATAATTAGAATATTCTTAAATAGTTTTGTGTTTATTTAGTGGTTAATTTTTTAAATAATATTATATAATATGATTTTTGTGTTTTTAAGATTATTTATGTGGTTAATTTTATTTATACTATGGGTTTTAATTGGAGGAAATTTATCACCAATATTTATGAAATATATGGTTTGGTTATTTGGAATTCAAAAAATAAAGGTTTATGGAAAGATTGATGAGAATGCTCGTATTTTTGCATTTAATCATCCATCTATAGTGGATGGATTTATATTAGGTGCAGTTATACCCAATATATCATCTTTAATGAATAAACCCTATGACCCTATTACTTGGCTAACTGGAAAATTAACAAAAAGTACATTTGTTTCAAGGAACGGAAATGAAAATACACATATGCGTTTAAAGAAGGCTCTTAGAGAAGATTCTAAGCATAAATTAATAATATCTGCTCATAAATATTATTATAGTGAAAATCCTTCATTGGCAGGATTAATACCAAATGAAAAAATTAAACATATGAAAACGATTGCATTTGCATTAGGTGAACGCGTTCAACCAGTTGTAATTGTATATAATTCACCAAAGAATGTATCAAGAAACCGCAAAGAACTTTTGTATAATTTAAATTGGGATGCTACATTTGCAAATTCAGTAAGTGTTTACTTTTTACCAAGTACAATTCAAGGGAAAGGAGAATCAATAAAGGACTTTACAGAAAGGAATCGCCAACAAATGGATAAATGCATTGAAAGAACTTGGACGAATAAAATTGAACCAATCATTACAAAAGATAATCATTGGATTAATAGTCAAAATATTGTGACAAGTTGTGTTTTATTCTTTATGGTTGTATTGCATGCATTATACAAAGGACAATATAGTTATGCATTTGCGTGGTTAATGTTGATGATAACGTCATTTATATATTGGGGTTCACAAACAACACCCACTTGGGTATTAGACCAAGTGATGGTTTGGACGGTTATAGTAATGGGTGCATTATTATATAAACCATTTCAAATTATTCCACTGATTACATTTATTATAACAGCATTAATTTATGTTAGCAATATGTTTATAAAGAAGAATTGGTTACATCAAATATTGCATTTAATATCATCTATCGGTCATCATTCAATCTTAGTTGGTCTTTAAATAATAGAAAATAGCTTAAAAAGAAAACATCTATATATTATTAACTAAAGTTTTGCAGGAATGGAGACTTATGCGTTTCAAGCCGAGATTAACCAATTGATGTCGCTTATTATCAATGCATTTTATTCAAATAAAGAGATTTTTCTAAGAGAACTCATTTCTAATGCGAGTGATGCAATTGACAAATATCATTATCAGAGTCTACAATCTGGCAATGTGCCTACGGATGAGCGTAAGATTCGTATTAATGCGGATAAAGTAGCGAACACACTAACGATTGAGGATAATGGTATTGGTATGACAAAGGAGGATTTAATTCAAAATCTTGGTACGATTGCTCGTTCTGGTACAAAGGCGTTTATGGAGTCAATGACAGATAAAACGAAGGATGTTTCGCTAATTGGTCAATTTGGTGTAGGATTTTATAGTGCTTATCTTGTTGCGGATGAGGTGCGTGTTATTTCAAAGAATGAGGCAGATGGAGCTTATGAATGGTCTTCTGTAGCAGGTGGTTCATTTACAATTCGTGCAGTTGAGACTGAGCTCATTCGTGGAACACGTATTATTCTAAAACTGAAGGAAGACCAAAAAGAATATCTTGAGGAGGGACGAATTCGTGAGGTTGTGAAGAAGCATAATAGTTTTCTACAAATTCCCATTGAGCTTCAAGTGGAGATGGAGGTGGATGTACCAATTCACGAGGAGTCTATTGAGAAAGAAACGGTTGAGGATGGGACAGTTGAGGAGGCAACTGAGGAGGTGAAGCCAAAGACAAAGAAGGAAACGTGTCTTCGTTGGGATGTACTAAATACACAAAAGCCAATTTGGCTACAAAAGCCAGATGATGTAACGAAGGAGCAGCATAATGAGTTCTACAAATCTATTTCCAATGATTATGATGACCCGCTTGCAGTGAAGCATTTCAAGGTAGAGGGACAACTTGAATTTTCAAGTGTTCTATATTGTCCCAAGCGTGCACCATTTGATATGTTTTCTGCGAATAAGGAGAAGAAGAGTAATCTAAAGCTGTATGTACGTCGTGTATTTATCAATGATAAGAAGGAAGATTTACTACCAGAGTGGCTAAACTTTATTCAAGGAGTAGTTGATAGTGATGACCTACCACTAAATGTGTCACGTGAGATGCTACAACAGAATCGTGAAATGAAGGTGATTCAAAAGAATGTAATTAAGAAATGCATTGAGATGCTACAAGAGCTATCATCGGATGATTTTGATGTATTTTATAAAGAATTTGCTAAAAATCTAAAGCTGGGTGTTTGCGAGGAGGAGACACTTCGTCCAAAGCTAATTGAGCTTGTTCGTTTTAATAGTTCAACTCAAGGGGAATATCTAACATCTATCAAAGAGTATGTGGGACGTGCGAAGGAGGGACAAACAAAGATTTTCTATATTTCAGGTGAAAGTCTAAAACACGTAAAGAATTCGCCATTCCTTGAGAAACTACACAAGGGTGGTTATGAGGTACTGTTTATGGTAGACCCAATTGACGAGTATATGATGCAACGTGTTACAGAGTATAAATGTGATGATAAAACGTATCAATTCTGTTGCATTACCAAGGATGGGGAACTATTGGATGAGAAAGAAGAGGATCGTAGCGAGGAGTTCAAGACAGTATGTGAAACGATTATGGATGTAGTTGGTAAGGATATACTTGAGAAAGTATCACTATCTACACGTATTTCGGATACACCTGCAGTATTAGTGACGAGTAAGTATGGTTGGTCTGCAAATATGACACGTATTATGAAAGCTCAAGCACTACATAACAATAGTATGATGCCAATGATGAATGGTAAGAAGAATATGGAAATTAATCCAGACCATATTATTATCAAAGGAATCAAGGAACGTATTGAAACGAATAAAGAAGACCCAACGATTAAGAATCTAATTCAACTACTTTATGATACAGCATATCTTGCATCTGGATTTCAAATGGAAGACCCGAATACATTTGTAAAACGTATTCATCGTATGATGCAATTGGGAATGGACATTGGAGAGCCTGAAGAAGAGGTTCACGTTCATACTCATGAATGTTGCCATCACGAGGAAGAAACAAAAATGGAAGAGGTTGATTGATTGTTAATAAATCAGACTTGATAGAGGTTGATTGATGTTAATAAATGATATTTTTTTTTATAAATCTTTTGATACAAGTCCTTTACTGCAATAGGTTGTATCAGATGGTCCTAATTCGCTACTTGACATTAAGTAATCATAATGGGGAGGATAATAGGATTCACCTCTAACATCATAAGATGAATTTCTGGTAGGACACTTCGTACGTGTTGAAATAGATTGAACTTCAAATGTTTCTTTTACTAAATGGGTTGAGATTCCAATAAATAATAGTATAAAGAAAACAACCAATAATGCATTTGCAATCCAATAAGATGACTTCATTTAACTCTATTTATAATAGCATTTAATTTATTATGTGATAACCGTATATTTGTTAATATATGTGATAACCGTATATTTGTTAATATATGGAAACCGTATGGCTTTCTTCTATTGTTGGGACAATGGTTCTATCACGTAGCCATTGGGATGGCATACAAATCCATTTATCATTATGTGTATTCATCCAAGCACCCCACCACGAAAATGTAGAATTAGCACAAATCACGCCGTGTACACGAGACATAAAGTATAAATCATATTCGGCATATTGTGGGTCTGATGGGAAGAAAGTAACATTTGACAAAGATGTCAAATTTGGGTAACATTGAATCACTTCATTTTTATCTTCACATACAATTACAAACTGAATATTATCACCAAATCGTTCTTGTGCCATTTTGACACATTTATCGTAGTAATTATGGAGAGGGATTAAATGATTATAGGATTGACGATAATCACCGATTCGTACGTGTATGGCAACCATATTTTTAATTGAGTTTAATAGGAAGAAATTATCCAAGTATTCAACAACGTGGTCTGGTTCTCTAAATAGCCATCGGATATTCCATTCAATATCTTTAAAGTAATCCGAGTTAATGAAAAAACCAAATAAACAGGTATCCCGATTTTCATCAAAAGTAAATGGTCTGCAACTAAAATCAGTTTCTCTATCGTCCCAAATAATTTGAGTATCTATTTCTTTGCAAATTCGTTCAGCTGTTCCAGAGTCCATACAAGGTGGGTCTTCTTTTCTCATAGGAAGACGGTCATATAACCATTGATAATCACGATGTCTATTATTGTCATGACCAAAAACGGCAAATTCTCTACCATATTTTTTTGCCATTCCCATTACGGATGCAATTATAAATAATCTATTACCTAATCCAGATTGAATATAGGCATATAGTTTTTTCATTTTATACTAAAGCTATAATAATCTTTAATATCAGGATAAAAATAAATTACATTCGTCGGGAATCGAACCCGAAACCCTTCCTTGGAAGGGAAGTATGATAACCATTTCACCACGAATGCATCTTAATATAAATTAGGAGTTATGTTTAAATCAATTTTTATTTGCTCTTGGACATTGAAGCTATTTTGTTCATCCGGAATGCAAGAGGGGCTATAACGAATAATATGTAGAATATATAAAATGCAACAAGTATCCAAGATAAAACAATGCATTTACCAACGACAAGGCAATTCATTATATATGCATTTAGAATGAATATAGATAAGAATACAAATGCCATTATAAGTAGTATTGTTGAACGAAATATAACTGATAGAATTGTTAGACCAAGTGTAATTGCAATACCAATTGATAACATAATGAATGCTTGGATTGTCATACGAATTTTACCGATGGTTATAAACTTTTGTTCTCTTTCAGCCATTTATTATAGTCATAGATTTAAATTATTGAAAACCTTCTTTGACGACGAACCAATTGAAGTATTTTTAGATATCGTTCATTGATTATAATTTCACTTTCAAACTTTTTAATATTTTCAATTAAACGCAATGACTCTGTTGTTTGTTCTTCCAATGGAGATAAACAAGCTACTAAATTCTTCTTCTGTTCTTCATTTGCTGAATTTATTACTTCAGAAGGAAACCCATATTGCTCTATACAAGGTAATAGATTATTGATTGGAACGTGTATTACAGATTCTAATTGAGTTTCGTGAACAACTGCATCAAATATACTTTCAATTGTATCGCTTGTTGTCATTGAAGAAATAGATGATATAGATGAAGGTCTCTTGAGATGCATAGATGGTCTCGGAGAGCTACCCAATACACCACCTCCACATATATTGGGCGTACTGCTAACTTTCTTCATACTATTTTACATAAATGTAATCTTTAATGTATCTAAATCAAATTTTTTGTTACCCTCCGAAATATATGGTTTATACGTTTTTAGCTATATTTTGAAAAATCTCGCCATAAAGTTGAGGTATTTAAGGAGGCACTTAAGGGAAAAACACAAAAAAGCGAAATGTTTTTGTGGGTGGAGAAACATTGTTTTCGTTTATCATTATAGAAATGCTGTTATTCTATGTTGCATTAGTATTATTAACTATATTATTCATATTTGCTCTATGGTATCGTAATGTTAGAGGCGAACCATTTGAGACTGATAATGACCTTGAATATACAAAGAAAGATGCTGAATATACTAATGCATCATGGGTGATGAACGCTATTTATAATTAAATAGGCTACGCTATTTATAATTAAATAGGCTACGCTATTTATAATTAAATAGGCTACGCTATTTATAATTAAATAGGCTACGCTATTTATATTCCTATATCTGTTCCAAGTGTCTCATCTTGAAACACTAACCCTGTATTACGAATTCGCCAATACATATTTTCAGAATAAGCTTCCTTTGGAAAATATGGCATTCCATTCCAAACATAATAAATATAAGGGCAAGGAATTTCACGCATCGTGTGATTAAACATACAGTCTATTGTATATACACCACCGTGTCTCTTTGTAAATAATTCATATAAATTACAAGCTCCTGTATAACTTATACCATATGCATGAAGACAATATGTAGGTGTTCTCTCTATTAATTCTTTTGCAGGTCCATCTAATTGATTTCCATAGAAAACTATGTCATAATTCGTAGGAGTTATATCATAATATAATTCAGATAAGATATGCCAATCTGGATGAAATAATATATCATCCTCAAATATTGTTGCATATGGAAGTTTTTCATTTATTATCTTTTTCCAAACATTTAACATTGAAAGCATCACACCTTGTTTTCCACTATGTGTTATAAATTTCGCATCCCAACTATCAAAGGATGGACTTCCATGAGCCTCCCATTCTTTTTTCAAATCTGCGGTTGTTGCATCAATCGCATTAATTCTTTCTATATTTTTAAATCCGGCATCACTTATACGTTTATGTGCTTTTTCATAACGGTCTGAACGTCTTTCCAAATTTATTATAAATGACGGTGCATCTAATACATCCTTCCAACACTTGGGTTGCATATAAGATTTAAACTCTTTTATGGTTTAAATCATTTAAGCATTTTAATAAAAGAAGTTCTATAATGTCTATACCAACGAATATTACAGATTTTTTAGAACTTCCTGTGTTTGTGGTAAATTTATCTATTGCAATCAATCGTTTTCATACAGTTGCACCACGGATTCGTCAAGCCGGATTCAAAAATATATATAGATATGATGGAATTTATGGTGCAGACGAAAATCAACGTTATAGAGCTTATGAAATCTTAGGTAATCCAAGGATATCTCCTAAAGACCAATGGTTTCATCACGTAGTTGGTCGTCAAGGTTGTTTATTATCTCATTTACTCCTATGGAAACATATGATAGACCATAGTATATCGTGTGTTGTTGTTTTAGAAGATGATATTGTATTTCATCAACAATGGGATACACTTATTGAAGAATACATTCGTGAAATTCCAAATGAAACTGAAATAGCATATATGGGCTCTCAATTACTTGGAAGTACTGGTAAGAAAGTAGATAAAATAGAATGTTTATGTACTCACGCGTATGTAGTTACTCTCGCTGGTGCAAAAACACTCTATAATGGTTTATTATATCATCCAGAAGGTTTATTCACATTAGATGAAATGATTCGTACTTATATGAAGGCAGATTTACTCAAATGGGTTGCGTTTGATGCTCGTTTTCCTGAAACGATTGATGAAAAAATAAATGAAATGCCCGAGGGTTTTCAACGGCGTAACGGAGGTCTTATTTTCCAAGACCCTCGTTTCCCGAGTTTAATTCAAGATAATTATTAACTAACTATAAATTATATAATGAACACAACATCATATTGCATACTTATCGGATTATTGCTTTTGGTACTTTATTAATTTTTCAAGGCAATATCGGATACAATTCATTATTACATAAAGGACATCTATTTGATTTATTTAGCCATTCCTTTATACAAGATTCACAAAATGAATGATTGCACTTTGTTTTGCGAATAATATCAATATCTATGAACGAATCAAAACAAATAGAACAAGATTCATATATTAAATCTCCTTTTTCTTCTATTATAGGTGCAATTGTATCTAATGATAATATTGAACCTGAATCATTTACTACAATATGTATTATATCTTGTCTTGGAATGCAAAATTGTTTTATTATAAAATCAGCTGTAAGATTTGCCAATAATATAATAAATGTTATCTCAATAATCATTACTTCTTAACTAAAACGCTCTATATTTTTAAGCCATAATAATGCAGGAAAACGAACGAATACATCCTCTGTAAAAATAAAAGGATTCTCATTTTTATAAATTGAAAATAATTGATGTAAATATTCATTAAACTCATTATCGGCTTTTGTATAGAAATGTCGTATACGATTATCATCTATTGCACTACGATGGATTGCAATATCTAATGTTAATTCAGGAGTATTACGTTGTCCTATAACTTCCAATATATATGAATCACGATTATATTCCGGAATATGAATAAATATCATTCCTTTAATCATTGGTTCTTCATTCATCTCAATTATCATTGTTACATAACCTTTATCAATGGCAAAAATCCCATTAATTATAAACGATTGTTTTAATAATTGAATTGCTTTTGATAATGTAATCTTAGAGATAGATTGCCAAAATGGCATTTATTAAGTTTTATAGTTAAGTTCTTAGGTGGAAGAAAGATTAGTCTACCACAATACAAGGTCTCTTCGGAGGAGGCGGAGGAGGTGCATTAACCTCGTCAAGAGTACGCTTCTTAGAACGGATTGCAATCATTTTCCACGTTCACTTAGTATTATGAATACTAATATAAAACCAAATCAATTTTTTGTATAAAGTTACTATTTAATTATACAATTCTTTATATTCTTGCATTAATCGTCGCTTACACAAAGCAAACTCTGGATTGGTAATCGCGCGAAACCACGCTTTCCAAATGCTACGTACAGCAAATATTTTTCTACAGAAGAGTTCTTTTTCATCATCGGTTGGTTCAAAGAAATGGGAATTCGTTGATAGTATAGTTCCATAAACCCAATTTTTTTCTGGATGAGCTTTAACGATGTCACGAGTTATATTAGGATTTTGACAAATAGAATACCAATCCCATTGAATTTCCGGATGCGTTTGAATGATGTCCCAAGTGATATTGGGATGCTGACTTATCCAAATCCAACTCCATGGTTTATCTGGATTAGCTTGAATAATATCCCAAGTAATATTTGGATTTTTACTTAAAGCATTCCAATCCCACGGTTTATCTGGATTAGCTTGAATAATATCCCAAGTAATATTAGGATTTTGACTTATTCTATACCAATTCCAATTTTTTTCTGGATAACTAATTATCATTTCCCATAAAGGTTTATCAAATTTATAATTTTTATAATTATGAGCATCTTCCAAATGGGCAATAACATAATTCCATCGTGTAGATTTTTTTTTATCTATCAAACAATATGTCCATGGTTTATCCGGATTTTCTATAACTATATCCCAAGTAATATTCGGATGTTGACTAATCCAATCCCAATGCCATTTTATGTCAGAATTAGCTTGAATAATATCCCAAGTAATATTCGGATTACGACTAACACCATTATACCAAGACCATGATTTTTCTGGATTAGCTTGAATAATATCCCAAGTAATATTTGGGTTTATTGTAATTCCTACACAATTCCATGGTTTATCTGGATTAGCTTCAATGATATCCCAAGTAATATTAGGATGACAAGATATACAATACCAATTCCAATTTTTTTCTGGATGATTTTGAATAAAATTCCAAGTTAATGTTGGGTTATGACTTAGTGTTCGCAAATCCCATGGTTTATCTAAATTAGCTTCAACAATATC
>Ga0209230_10001225_pt1 | contig 10291 bp, 9 predicted proteins | sample LakOntMetagenome_FD_187467 | JGI IMG/M metagenome (GOLD analysis project Ga0209230, IMG submission 187467) | Freshwater and sediment microbial communities from Lake Ontario - Sta 18 epilimnion Metagenome (SPAdes) (version 2) | ecosystem: Environmental > Aquatic > Freshwater > Lentic | place... | reverse complement strand
CCCAACATGGATTACAATGTAAATTAAATATAGAAGGGATGGTGGACAAAGATTGTCTATGAAACGCATCTTCACGTTATTTACAATTAAACAGGTAAAAAATGGAGGATGTCAAAAAACTCATGGATATGTGTTTTTGTTCAGAAGAGCAGGCGAAACACGCGCTTTCTCAAACAGATAACATTGTTGATGCTATGTGTTTAATTTTAAATGTTAAGCCAGTTCTTCCTCCAAAGCAAGTTACCATGACAAAGGAGCAAGCATGGTTTAAGGAAGTACGTACTTCTATGGAAAAAATGGATAGAAATATTGAAGATGGGCTTAAGAAGAAAGATCAACCCGCGTCTTCTTATCAAGGTTTGACGGATATCCCCACCCTCCAGGAAGAATCTTCCCAACATTCCGAGCATACTCCGAAAAATCGTCAATCAACTCAGGTAAAAGAGGAGTAAATACGGGAAACTGCTTATCTGTTACAGTTTGAATATTCTTACGATTAGCTGTTGAGTGTCCGAACATTACCTTATTCTGATCATCAATGCCTTCAAGAGTTCCAAGTCCAAGAAATGGTGTAGTTGCCCAGGGTCTAGGAAATAGCTGTTTTGGTCCGGGCATACGAGCCGTTCCTGGAGCTCCAAACAAAAGATTACTCTGAATGTCAATTCCACAGCCTCCTTCGGGAGAATTACCATAATTACCCTTTGGAATCATTCCTGGATTAGACGCTACATTTTGAACTGCCCAATTATTTCCACATCCACTTGGCGTTGCGTGTTCTACAGGAGCATCTCTGCGGGCATCAGGATCTCTTGCTGCCTGTCCTTGGCGAGTATTTTCAAAAAAAGTTAGATACGACATCCTTTGTAAGTGGTTTAGAAAGTAAATGATAATAATATAAAAATGTCCTGGGGCTATCATTTAATCGGAAACTTTGGAAAGTGCAGTCCTTCAAAAATTAGATCAGCGCAAAACATTCTTCATTTTTCGAGAGCACTTGTTGATAGAATTTATATGGTCCCATATGGCGACGCACAGGTTGTTCATTTTGGCACTGGCAATAAGGGAGGATATACTCTTGTTCAACTCATTGAGACATCCAATATTTGTGCGCACTTTGTAGAGGAGACAAATGATGTATATTTGGATGTCTTCAGCTGTAAGAGTTTCGATAAGGATGCCGTAAGAGAGGTGTTTGGTAACTTTTTTAGTCACGAGACTGAGGAAGTTTTATTTTTGACGCGACAGGCTCCTCTGAAAAACGAACACTCGTTAAGTGAAAAAGAAATGCGCTAATGGTTATTATTCAACCGGTAGATTGGATCGAAAATGACATCAATTTCAAATATATCGTTGATGTATTTGGTAGAACGGACAGAGGTGAAGTCGCGCAAGTAAGACTTACAGGATTTCGACCTTATTTCTACCTTAAATCATACAACGAGACCGCAGAAGATATCATCTCGGCAATTTCAATTGCTTCTGGAAAGCGAATGTTCGGAATAAAAATTACCAAAGAAGCTAAGCTAGATGCGATGCAGGGATTCTCTGGCCTTCAACCAATTCATGTATGGAAACTTTCTTTCCCTGCGATTTGGATGTACAAAACATCCTCAAGAACTTTAAAGAATTGTAAAATTGGAAATCGTAAGGTTCTCACAGAAGATGTTTATGAGGCAAATCTTCCTCCGTTTATTCGTCTATTTCACGAACTCAACATCTCTCCTGCTTCTCCAATCGAATTTGAAGGAGATGATTTTGAACCAGATGATGATGTGAATGCTGATGTGTTTTATGAAATTGATTATAAAAGTGTAACGCCAAATTCAAGTGCCACAATCCCACTTTATACATCTGCTTACGATATAGAAACTTATTCTGAGTCGGGTAATTTCCCAGTCTCCACTAATCCCAATGACGAAGTTATACAGATTGGTGTAAGCTTTCGTTACTCCAATGATTTACTTACAGATGTAAAAAGATTTGTGTTTGTTTCAGGAACTTGTATTCCATCTAGCGATCCTTCTGTGGAATTTGTTGCATGTCAAGGAGAACGAGATTTACTTGAAAAGTTCCAGAAGTGTATTCTTAAAGAAAATCCCGATATTATAGCTGGTTATAATACATTTGGATTTGACGACGGCTATATTGCAGATAGATGTGAGCGACACAGACTTACATTTAGTTTGGCACGAATAGATAAAACTGCTTGGAAATCCGACTTCGCAAAAACTGAGCGTAAGAGCTTTGAGCTAGCATCTGGTAAGTTTGCGGTTCGTTATTTGGAAATTAGCGGACGGCTCGGAATCGATCTTCTACTTTCTGTTAGAAGAGAACAAAACCTGGACTCGTATAAGCTCGATAATGTGGCTAATACTTTTCTGCGCGATAAAGTTACAAACTTTGTAATTATTACTGGAGAATCCACTCGTCAATACGAAGTTCACACAAAGAATACTCGTGGATTGTTTGTTGGGAATCTAGTACGATTTGATATTGTTGGAAATACGATCAATCCATACGCAAATGGTATGAAGTTCAAGGTAAAGGCAGTATTTCCTAAGAAGTTTATTATTGAACTAGAAGATCACAACTATCTATGCACATTTGATAATATTTCGGCAGATGACCGAAAGAATCTTGAGTGGTCGTTTGGTAAGGACGATATCAATGTAAAAGATATGTTTGCATCTCACCATGGTTCGCCGGAAGAAAGATCGATTGTAGCGAAGTATTGTATTCAAGATTGTGACCTGGTACTTACTCTTATGGCTAAATTAGATACAATTGTAAATGCTCGAGGAATGGCAGATGTGTGCCGTGTTCCGATTCAGTATATCTTTCTAAGAGGACAGGGTATTAAGATTTACTCAGCCGTAGTTTATAACGCATCGAAGAGAAATCAAATTATCATGACACAAGAGGGCGCAGAAGAAGATACTTCCTACGAAGGAGCCATTGTTCTTCCTCCTAAAATTGGTATGTATCTTAATCAACCAATTCCTGTTTTAGATTTCAATTCACTTTACCCATCTAACATGATTGCTTTTAATTTATCTCCAGATACTCTAGTATATGTAAAAACTTATGATGAGCGCGGAAAAAAAATACGGCAAGAAGGTAATGAAATAACCACAGATAAATATAAGGTTGATGAAATTGGTTACGATACGTACGACGAAAAGAAAAAGCCATGTGGTAGGGTGGTATGTGGGTTCGTCCAGCCCAACGATGATGAGCGTACCATCGGGATTCTGCCTCTCACTTTGGACATATTATTACGAAAGCGGAAAGACACGCGCAAGATCATGGAGTCTGTAGAAGATGAAGCACAAAAGTCTGTACTAAATGGTCTTCAATTAGCATATAAGGTTGTAGCAAACTCTGTCTATGGTCAATGTGGTTCTCGCACATCTCCCATCCGTAAAATGGAGGTTGCCGCATGTACTACTGCAGCAGGACGAGACAGAATCCAATTCGCAAAGAGTATTGTAGAAAATGAGTTTGGAGGAGAAGTAATTTATGGAGATACGGATAGCATCTTTATCAAATTTCCCACATCTGATCTAGCTGAATCAATTGAACTAGGTAAGAAATCGGCCGAGAGAATTACAAGTTTATGTCGTAAGGCTCATAAAATTGAATATGAAAAAACATTCTTCCCATTCATTCTATTTTGTAGAAAGCGTTATGTTGGTATGATGTACGAAGATGATGTCGCCAAGTGTAAGCGAAAAACTATGGGCGTTGCTTTGAAGAGAAGAGATAATGCTCCGATTGTTAAGGATATATTCGGAGGCGCACTAGATATTCTTATGGAGAAACGAGATATTCGTCCTGCACAAGCATTTGTAAAAGATATGTTGATTGAGGTTTTGCAGAATAAGATTCCTCTTGAAAAATTTATAATTACGAAACAGCTACGAGATGATTATAAAAATCCAAGTCAGATTGCTCATCGCGTATTAGCCGATCGTATGGAAGAACGGGACGCAGGAAATGCTCCTCAAGTTGGCGACAGGTTGCCCTACATTTATGTGGATAATCGAAAGATGGAAAAGAAGCAGGGTGATCGGATTGAACATATCGATTATGTGAAAGAAAAGAAACTAAAGCCCGATACAGAGTTCTATATTACAAATCAAATTCAGAATCCAGTAGCCCAACTATTCGCTCTTGCTATCGAACAGCTTGAGGGATATTCTTCAAAGGTAGATTACGAGAAGATGTTTTCAGAATATATGGAAATTACCAATGATGAGGAGGAAGCAACATTGAAGGTTTTGGGAAAGAAAGAGCAAGCGTTGGACTCTATATTATTTACAAGCGCTCCGTATCTAAAAAAATTCAAGAGAGGACCAATGGACGCTTTCTTGAACAGATAACCAAAACGGATTTGGTAAGGGTTAGATTAATTAGAGACATCAGAATGGAGACACTAACAAGACTAAGAGACGAACTGCGACTGCTTGAAGAACAACTAGAGGAAGACACATATTACTGGCATCACCGCCATAATGATTACCACACTATGAAATATTTAAAAAACTATCAATCTCGAATTTTAAAAAAAGAAGTTGAAATTGCGATGTTTCTTGCAGTAGCAGACCTAGTTGGAAGAATCTGTATTCAGAACAATCTTCCAGGCGGAGATCCGTGTTGGGTCTCTGAAATGATAATGAGCAGAGTGTGAAGTTCCCAAAAACGGATTTCTCACCACTCATTTTTTACTCGACAACTAAAAATGTCATACCACAATTATTCAAATTTCGACATCCTCAAAAATTTACGAGGGAACTTCTCATTTTCTTCTGTTGGTCGAACGATCGAAGAAGAACTTGCGATCCGTCGTCTTATTCAACGAGCATTAGACCGGGAAACTCCTGTTCTATTTGTTTTAAAGAAAGGTACGCCAAAGGAAACAATTCGAACTCTTATTCAATGCGGCGCGCCTGTTAATGAGCAGAATGGTGATGGCGACACACCGCTTCACATTGCCGCGAGGAACTCAGATCTAGAATTCATGGAAGTGTTGATTGCAGCCGGAGCAGATACTAGCATTAAAAATTACAAAGAACAAACACCTCTACACGACGCGGGTGTTTCGGCGACCAGGCTGTTGATGCACGCCGAATATCTGCAAAATAATGGCGAGGCAAAACGGATTCTTGAAGCCTAAACACACCTATCTCATCTTCATTACACAAATTTCAACATGAACCCTATTCAAATCATTAAACAAGACATCGAAGAGTGGGAGGAGATCTGGTCGTTGGAGACATCAGAGAATCGCGATCAGTCTCAACAACAGCGAGAGATCATTCAAAATAGAATCTTTGGCCTTCTGGAAAGTTTCACCAATACAGAAATGGCAGAGAGCCTTAGAAAGGCTGCTAGTCAGTTTGTCACTCTCTATGTCTTTCAGCGACGATGGAGCACCTGGAAGGCAGAGTATGATTCTGCGCGATCTTCAAAAAATAACGCCAATTTGGTCCGCCTTGGGAGAGAGTGGGATGAGCGCGTAAAGTACCTTCACCAGATCGAAAAGCCAGAGCTTGTTCCTGGGTGGTGTACCGACTAAAAACGGATTCCTTAAGCTTCAAATTAATAAAGACATGGAGGACTACACAATGACACTTTTCACAGAAATCGAAAACAACAACATCAACAACTTCATCTCCCTCATTCAGAGTGGAGCTGATGTCAACGACTGGGAATGGGAGCGCGGAACACCTCTCCACTACGCAGTTTGTCATGGGCGATATGACATGGTAGAAATTCTACTTCGCAGTGGCGCGGATATCGAGGGAGAGGCGCGCGGGCTTGGGGACACCCCCGTTGCGGCAGCCGCTTCGGAGAACGAGACAGAGATTATGAGACTGCTTCTCAATGCGGGCGCAAATCCGAATATGACTGATACGGATACAGAATCTACACCTCTGATTCTTGCTGCCAGTAAGTTCGACAGCATTCAAATCATGCGGATGCTTCTGAATTCTGGCGCAGACATCGACGGAGAAGATCCCGATGGAAGAACGGCGCTCTGGTGGGCAACATTCAGTGGACAAAAGGAAAACGCAAAGTTCCTTATTGAAGCAGGTGCCGACAAGAGTTTGGATTACAACAAAGATCTGGGTTTCTAAGCGTCTCGAGACGCGCCCGGATTTTTTATTCTGGCAATTCACTATCAGTTATAATTACTTCATGCGGAAGTTGAATATATAAAATTGTACTGAAAAATGGTGTAGACCGCCCATCTAGAATCATTGATCGTATTTTTGAGTTTTCAATCAATGTTGTAAAAATTTTACGATATATTTTTTCTTTATTTATAGTTGAATTGATTTGGACCTTACACTTATCTCCATCTCTGGCACAAAGTTCTCCGTCGCATTTTTCATTACAAGGTTTTCTGATTTTAGAAAGAAATTGTTTAGGTTCGTGAATATCGTTAAATTGTGTAATGGAATTAAACCATACTTTCAATAATTCGTTAATCTCGGGAGGATTCAACGGAATAGAATTTAATGTATTTCTTAATTCCTTGTAATCTTCCATTTGTAAATCAGTTGTAAGCTGGAATAACAAAAACTCATATATTTCGGCAGAATAAGAAATTTCACTATGCGTTGTTCGTAATTCTTGTGAATCCGGTCCGAATACTAAGTCTGTTTCTCCAAATTCTCGTATTGTTTCAATAACTTCACTCGTTTCGGCCCCTACTGCATCTATTGGTTGAACTGGAATTCTCAAACCACTTTCTAATAATAGTTCAACTTTTTGATTCTTATTGTTATAGAGAGATTCCTTAAAAGAAAATCCAGAATGTGATTGTTTTATTTTTCCTAGAAGAGCGATCATATCGTCATGAACTGGTAAGTTTTCAGTAGTTATTTCTTTATATCCTGAAATCATTGTTTGGTTTACATTTCGAATTAAGACACTTTGAAATGGTATAATAGCTTTACCCGGAATATAAAATGCCTGTCCTTTTCCATACGGATCTAGAATAATCTGATAATCTTCGGCTTCAACAACTGGCAATATTAATTGAATAGCGTTTAGAGCATCGGAATAAGAAGGTATCTTTGTTAGACAAGACTGATTTCTTAAACTTTCCAATATCTTGTAAGTATCGGAAGTAAAGGGTTCAGAATAAACATTGGAATTAAAAGTGAATCCTCGACTTTCTCGTTTGGTAAAAGCAAGAATATCCGTATCAGTTTCACTTTGAAGAATGATAACCGCGCGAGTTCTTGGCCGAACGATTTGAGTGTAAAACATACATCCAAGTTCCATGGTATCTAAATGAATTCTGAATATATCTGTTTGGTAGGCAATCGCAACATATTCCAGTTCTTGAAGTTCAGTTAAAGTATTTTCATAATAAGCTTCATCAATTCCTGAAATAATCTGAGCTAATGAATTTACCAAGACATCATCCTGCTTGAATTGACTCATTTTCTTTAGATCGGCAGTAATCGAATCTAGGTGTTTCGTTCCTAAAGCAGTCCAAGTATTAACGAATGAACATCTCAATGTTACTTCTAGAGCTTCTCTTGGTGAAGGTGGTTTTTTATCAATTCCAATAAACTTTCTAAGATTTTTAGCAGCTCCTTCAAGACCAACTCTAAAAAATCCACTATTTTCTCCATTCTTCATAGTTAATCGTGTTCCAATAGTTTTGTAATCCTGCTTAATTTTAAGATTATCTAAAAGAGTTCTTGATAAGAAAGATAGTCTCCCTTCCTCCAATGTTTTGTCCTCACTGAGAATGTAGTATTTATCTTCATTACCCTGTTCTTTTCTTTTAGATGACCTATCCGTCTTAAAGCAACAGGGCATATGCTTATCGTTGTGAGGTGACTTGTAATCAGTAATGCCTGGAAATACAAACCCGTTTTCTCGCTTTACAAGAGGAAATTCTTTAGGATCATCTGTTGATCTTATTTGAAGTTTTCCGTGGCACCTGGGGCATTTAATTTCTCCATCTGTTTTGTCTAGCTGACTTTCTTTAATAGGTATTTGGTCTCGCATACACCAATATTCTGGACATATCAAAGTTCCTTCTGGTTCGGATAATTCTAACTTTGAGTAATCAGTTACCTTATAATCGCTATCCTTTAATGATTGTACTTCCTCAGTTGTTAAAATTATTGGCTGATGTTTTTGTTCGCATTTTTTAGGATATTTGGAATTTAAAGGATTGAATGTTACTGGGTCAAACTTACGAAGTCTCTCAGCAAAATATCTGTATAGAGTCTTTCGCTTTGCGTCAGTGGAAATACGATCTATTCCGGTTGAAGTGTCTATGGTCTCTTCAGAAACACTGGCATCTTCTTCATCTTCAAAATCTGCAAAGTAATCAAGATATTCTTCTGCTACAACTGCTTCTTCGTTAATATTTGTTGAAACTTCTGCGCTGGCAGATGCGACTCTTTCAACTTTCTTTGGGCATATTTCATCTAATTCAGCTGATCTGGGATCAGACAAAATAAATCGAAGCAAATTTGCATATTGAAGTGATTTCTCATAATCTGAGACAGCGGATACCACAACAAAATCTGGACCAACTCTTAGTGTTGGATAACCTCTAAAAGTTCTTTCTGATAAACGGGGGTCATCTTCAAGTCTTGAACGAACCATACCTATAAGTTTATTCGCATTTTGCTGACTAATCAACAATTCCTGGCCTACTGCTTCTGGACTTAAATTTCCACCACTTTCTTTCAACATCTGAATAATCTTCACCTCGATAGGGGATAATCCTCCAACCGAATGATCTGAACGCAAAAGGCTGAATTGAGATTTGCTCTTATCAGCCATATCAAAAATAGAATTAACACATCCGAATCTAAGCAAATCAAAGTCTTCTAATTTTTCAGAGTATTTCACTACAAAAGACATATCTTGCAATTCCCATCTCTTTTTATCAATGTCTTCTTCGACTACAAATGGCATAACCGCATCTAGTGTTTTAATCCAACTATATGTCTGATTTTTTAATTGTTCGATTGTTTCATCGTTGTCTTCTGGGCGATATGTTGATACGACCATATCCGTGGCGGTTATTGCGATACGATCATAATGATGATTAGATTCTCCTCGAAATAAAATTAATGTTTTTACATTTCTAGCAGGTTTTACAGCCCACCATGATTTCCACATGTTGATATCAACAAATGGCTTCTTGCCTTTTGAATCCTTTGTAAAAAACTTATGTATGCTTGTCTGATCCTTTGATGTAAATAATCCAATATATGGCGTGTTTTCTGTGACAGTTAATCCATAAAAAATCTGTTCAAATCTAGTTCTTATATTCTCTCCAAAATCTGTATCGACCCACGGGATGTAAAATCGCGTTCTTAAAATTGATACACTATTCTCATCGGGAACATTTAACTCTGTGAGACTTTTTAATAACTTCGAATTTTTTTCAATTAGTCGAACTTCCTCATCGCTTAAATTTGGAAGAGTATTTGAACGCAGAAGAGGATAGTAAATTGGAAAATCTCCTTCGGTATTCGAACGAACCAAAAATCTAATAAAATGTTCTTTTTTGTACAATGAATTAAATAATTTAGTATTTTCTGGAATTGGAATGTTGGCTGCCGAGATACGTGATGTTAAAGGAGAATTAGTTGTTATAGGCAGAATAAATGATTTTCGTTCTTCAACACCAAAAATACGATATTCTAAAAATTCTGAGCTTCGAAGTATTGGATTGAGTACTTCGGGTCTACTCATCCATTCGACTCTATCGTACGAATAGAACGGGACTGCGGTTTCCGGTGTTCTGTACTGAGTCTGATATTCTGAAAATATTTCTTGGTTTATTTTTTCTCCATTGTAAGAGATTCGTTCAAAAAGTTTTTCCCATCTACGAGGGTCTTCAATGTAATAATTTTCGGGAAACTTAAGTCCTACCAGAATAAATAATCTATCTGGATGAACATTAACCATCATTCCAATCTTAAATCTCACACTTTCAATAGAGTCGTCATCAAAGAATGAAATATTGTATTTATTCTTAGATGATAGGTCGATAATTTCACCTTTCAACATCTTACTTATTATATTGGAGAATCGCTTATCACCATCCCACAATACGGCGTCGGCTGTTTAGAATAATTTACAGCTGTATAAATTCCACACTGGACTCCATCATGAAGTATGCGTTTGAAATTTGCCCAAAATTCAGGAGTGTGTCCGATTGTTGTGGTCATTAAGTGTGCCATTTCGTGTAATAGAACAAACATAATAGTATTGTCATCAACAAAATTGTATGGAGGTG
>Ga0209230_10001223_pt1 | contig 10295 bp, 8 predicted proteins | sample LakOntMetagenome_FD_187467 | JGI IMG/M metagenome (GOLD analysis project Ga0209230, IMG submission 187467) | Freshwater and sediment microbial communities from Lake Ontario - Sta 18 epilimnion Metagenome (SPAdes) (version 2) | ecosystem: Environmental > Aquatic > Freshwater > Lentic | place... | reverse complement strand
CGGATGCCCATGGAGTTGGGATCGTCGGCCTCCACATACAGCGTGAGGAGGTCGTTGTTGGTGATGGTCTTGATGAGCATGTGCAGCTTCAGGATGTTGATGCCCACGTAAAGCTTCTTCTCGCACGTGTACGTCTCGAACTTGTCGGCGTCGAGCTTCAGGTGCACCAGAACGGCATGGGTGGTGTCAAGGGCCACAATGCGCATGCCGGTCTCATCGAACTCGAGGTTCACGTCCATGAGGATCTCCTTGAGGGCATCGATCACCTGCTTGACGGTGGAGGACTGGACGGTCTTGATCTCGAGGAGGAGGCCTGTGGCGGGCTTTGGGTTTTGGGTGTCCATGGCTGCGAGGTGGGTGCACTCGGTGTTGCGATCACTGTATAATTGAGGGTAACGTTGTCTTTAAGTGCGGGTTTGAGTCCGAAAGACTTTGTGGGACCTTTGAGTAGGGGAGAATGTCAACGACGAGCTTGTCGGTGAGTTTGGGAACGGGGAATGTGGCTGTTGGCGGCGGTGATTCGGTGGGTTACACAAATAAGCTTGTGCCGCGATCAAATGGGAGGGTAAATGGCGTGAATATTACAGCGCTGAATGCACGGACACGAACGAGTCGGGCGAGTGCTGTGGCGGCTGTGAGTTCTTGGACGACGCGGGCATCGGCTGCTGATAATCAATGGACTTCACTGACATGGGCCCCAGAGTTGTCCCTCTTTGTAGCGGTCGCAGGCTCAGGAACGGGAAATAGAGTCATGACGAGTCCTGATGGCATAATTTGGACGGCTAGGACGTCTGCTGCCGATAATACTTGGACCTCCGTGACATGGGCTCCCGAGTTGTCCCTATTCGTAGCAGTCGCAGGCTCAGGAACGGGAAATCGGGTCATGACGAGCCCTGATGGCATCACTTGGACGGCTAGAACATCCGCAGCAGATAACAATTGGGGGTCCGTGACGTGGGCTCCCGAGTTGTCCATCTTTGTAGCGACGGCTACAACGGGAACGGGCAACCGAGTCATGACGAGTCCTAATGGCATAAATTGGACGGCAAGAACATCGGCTGCCGATCATACTTGGATATCCGTGACATGGGCTCCCGAGATATCCCTCTTTGTAGCGGTCGCATACTTTGGAGGCACCGGAAATAGAGTCGTGACGAGTCCCAATGGCATCACTTGGACCACCCGAACATCGGCCGCTGATAATGAATGGCAGAGTGTGACGTGGTCGCCCGAGTTGTCCATCTTTGCAGCGGTCGCATCCACAGGATCAGGAAATAGAGTCATGACGAGTCCCGATGGCATCACTTGGACCACGCAAACATCGGCAGCTGATTATGAATGGCGTTCTGTGACATGGGCCCCCGAGTTATCCATCTTTGTAGCTATTGCAGGCTCAGGAACAGGCAATAGAGTGATGACGAGTCCCGATGGGATAACTTGGACAGCTAGGACATCAGCAGCCGATAATCTGTGGCTTTCCGTGACATGGGCCCCTGAATTGTCCATCTTTGTAGCAGTTGCCTACACAGGATTGGGCAACCGCGTCATGACCTCCGCCATCGGCATGCCAAACTCGAAGAGCGTCGTGAAGGCGCTGCCGAGTCAGATGACTGTTTTGCCGAATGGGAATGTGGGGATTGGGACAACGGTGCCATTGGCAAAATTAGATATACATGGTATTGTACAAAATATCACAAATAATGTAAAATGTGTGCGGGTAATGAAACAAGGCGGTGTCTTATCAGGTACAACTTCTGATATTACAGTAAACGTAACAGATTATGGATTTGGAATAACAGGAACAATCATGGTTGAAATTACAGCGGGAGTGTATGGATCTGGTGGTAGTGGTGCAGGAGTGTTTAAAGCTATGTTTGCTGGTTGGGCAGGCTATAATATTACAACTCATAGTTCTACAAATATGTGTCTGAATACATATGTTAATGTTATGGCAGCAAATGGAAGTTTTGCTGCCATAAATAGCACCAGTAGCATTTTTGGTGTTAGGATTATAAATACATCAGGGTCAGGACTTACTAAAGATTATGTAGTAACGTGGACAATAACAGCATGATCATTTTTCCTAAAAAATATCCATCATTCCCTTAGCACCCATCCCCCCTAACCCACTTCCCAAACCGCCCCGCCACCTCATAAGCCATCGCCTCATAAGGGTGCTCATTGGGACCGTCGGTTCCCTTGCGCACATCCGTGATTTTTTCAGGATTTGACGGAACCATGTTCCCTTCCGGATCCTCGGCCTCCCCATCGTAATACGCCCCCATGGCCTCACAATTATCCAAGATCCATGCTTGCCTCGGGCGCAGTTCGTGGCTCTCGGCCGTGCTGTCCGGCATGGAGATCGGCGACGGCTCCTTGCACTTGGCGTAGAACCAGTCGTTTACGTCGGGGTTGCTGCGTACGTCGCTCGTGTTCGGACGCTCCTTGACCTTGGAAAAGGGCTCGTAGAACTTGTTGCCCATCCACTCTGACATGGCCTCGGGGTTCTGGCGTTGGTAGATGTGTACCTTCTCGTGTGCGAGGGTGCCTGCAAGCGATTCTGCGCTGCTCGAGCCGAGGATATCGGTGCTCAAAAAGATGATGTTGGCTCGCGTGTGAGGTAAGCCGCCTTCGTAACTGGTGTCGCTCGTAAATGCGAAGACCCAGGGTATGGCGGCCACAATGCGACCGTCAAAAGGGTCGTTAATGCAGGACTTAAAGAAGGCATCGGCGCGCAAGGCCGCTTGGATCACGGCGTCCCGTTGTGCGGGGGTCAACGAGGCCGAGGTCGCCGCTTGGGCCGCCCGGTCCTTGTAGTTCTTTGCGTTCGCACTTTGCCGCGCGATCAGGTCGAGGTCCGTCAGGCCCGCTGCGTACCCGTCGGCGTCTTCAACGATGAAGGCCGCCGTGTCCTCGGGCGACATGAAGGTCACCGAGATCGTGGCCCCTGTGTCGGGTCGCGTGATGCGCAAGGTTGTCGTCGGCTCGGGGGCCGGCTTGGGAAGCGGGGGCAGTGCCTGTGTCTTCGGGGTCGAGGTGCTGCTTCTGCCCATACTGTCCGCTGGCCTGCCCACTCCAACGCCGCCCATGATCTGCTCCATCCACCATGGGAGCTTTCCTATGAGTTTATCGGTCGTTGCACTCATGATTGCAGGGCCCTCCTACTTACTCATCACTTGCGGTTCTTTTTCACTCGTTTGCGTTTCCCATTCGTCTAAATGTTTCTGGATATAAGGCAGTTCCGTAAACAAGTTTACCACCAATGTCCGAAGTACCTAAAGCCCCTGAAGTAAACCAAGTGCAAACCGAGTGCAATGAAGCCGAGGGCGAGGCCGAGGCCGATTGCTCCACGCACATCTTCGGTCGCGTGAAAAAGCCCATGATCCAGCGTATGGCCAAGGCCGCGGGCATACGCCATGTAAGCACCAATCTGTACGACGCCATCCGAACTGCGCTGCACCGGTATCTGAAAGAGCAAGTTGTCCTTGTTCTTTCACATGCCGGTCAGGGTGCCGAGGCGCATGAGTCCCTCGCCCCCACAAGTCCCGTCGGGAGTCCCGTCATTCCCAACAAGACATTTGCCCACATGGTGAGTCTCGTGTCCGACGGCACAAAGCAACCCAAGCCTACCATTCAAGCCCTTCACGCCAAGACCGAGGCGTGGTGGCTCGAGCTGTTCCAATCGGTGCATATGGTGTCCATGCACCGAGGCGCCAATGTGGCCCAGCCCTCCGATCTTGAAATCGTTGAACGGCTTTGCAAGCAACGAAAGTAACACAAGCAACCTGTTAACCTCTGACCTTGAAGTAAGGAGCTAGCCTATGTTGAGCACACGATGGAAAGTGAGGGTCATACACGGGGCCTACTACTTCGCCATTGCCCTGGCTTGGCTCCCGGTTATTGCCCCGTGCGCGACACAATATCTATACGGCACCCTCCTCGATCTGCAGGGCGATGATGCAGCACAAATGGCCCCGCTGCCCTTCAACCTCCCCTTCTATTGCCAAGAGCAGTCGGCGGTGGGTATATCCACGAACGGCATTGTGTCATTTGGATCGCATTCGACCTCTTATACAACGTCTTACAGCAACGAGGCCCTTCCCACATCCGCCATTGCCGAGCCCTTTGTTGCGCCCTTTTGGACCGATCTCATTTTGCAGAGCAAGGGCATTTACACCTACGCATCCAATGACACGTTCATCGTTCAATGGACCAACATGGGGTTCTACGGCATGAACGTGCCGCTAGGGACCTTTCAGGCAGCATTGCACGCCAACGGCACCATCCACATGGACTACATTACGCTCATGGGGTCCGCGGCCTCCTTCGGGAGCACAGCGACCATTGGCATTCAAAGGGACACCACATTGGGATTGACGACATCGCATGCAAGCGCAATATTGTATGAAGGTCTACGCATTCGATACGTGCCCGATTCTTGTACCTATGTACAATCGCTTTGGAACGTCACGAAGGAGGCCATGGTGCAGCTACTAGATCGCAACGGACCGACTCCAGTGACCTTGAGTGTGCCCATGGCCGGTCAAAGGGTTGGGGCGCCCGTGCACATGGAGTGGACGGCATCTACGGCCACCGACTACTACAAGACGCTCGTGGCTGCAGATGCCACCTTTTCTCAAATTGTGTGCTCTCAAAACAATGTACCCGCGAACAGCACCATTTGCGATATAGCGCCTAGAGGGCCGCCGCTCCATTGGAAAGTATATGCGTGCAACTCGGCAACGTGCGTCGAGTCGTGTTCAAGCACCTTCTATGTAGTGGACCCATCGGAACTGTTGCCGCCGCTATCGCCACCGCCCCTATCGCTACCGCCACCACCGCCGTCTCCTTCCCCGCCAAATCCGTCACCACCACCACCACCACTACCATCACCACCACCACCACCACCACCACCACCACCACCACCACCATCACCCGCTCCTCCAAATCCGCCACCGCCGTCTCCTTCCCCACCAAATATTCCACCACCTCCGCCTCCTGAAACCAATGTGGAAAGTGCCTTGTCTGTAGCAGCCATTCAGTCCCTATCAAGCACAGTCTCGGCAGTGGTTGCCGGTGCCGTTGCCGGTGCCGTTGCCGGTGCGGTGGGTGGCGCTGTTGGAGGTGCTGCAGGTGGAGCCGTAGGAGGCGCAGCGGGAGGTGCAGGGGGTGGCGGCCTCGTGGCGATCATAGGGCCCGTGCAGGTCATGGCGTGTAAGGCCAAGATGCAACTGGGCGGTACTGGAAAGTCGGCATTTGCAGGGGTCACAGGCGCCATGGATTGGACGGTCGGCAATATTGCGATGCCGAGCGAGGGTGGAAGGCGTCGGCTCCTTGAAGAAGGCACAAACAGCGCCTTCTCCCAAGCCGAGCGCCTCGCCTTTTGGACGGGCACCATTCTCATTCCATTCTTGATCGCACATACGTGCATCGTCCATGCTCTGGCCAAGTACAAGCCTCAATGGCGGCCCAAAGGTCTACTCGACTCTCCACAGCTGCCGCTCACGGTGGCCTTCATGCTCCTGAATCCGTTTGCCTCGGCGGCCGCACGCATCTTGGCCGTGACCAACTCGGGCGACCTCAGAGGCATCGGCATTTGCCTAGCCTACTTGATCTCGATTCCCTTGCCGATCATTGCCTTTGCGTGTGTTCACATCTTCAAGCACATTTACAACTCGAGCAGCGTAGTTCAGTTTGTAAGGCGACCCGTGCCTCAAGAGGGTCGGGGCAATCAGTTGTGTTTGGACCGACTGGACCGTAAGGACCGTAAGGACCGTGCGGACTGTAAGGACCGCAAGGCCCTCCTCCATCAAAGAGACCATAGTCGACGAGCCGTCATGGCCAAGCCCATCCTACGGCACAAACACGGCCTGTACCTCACGTCCTACCAGAAGGGCACGTGGAGGGGCAATGCGCCGTTCCTGGACAAGTACAACATGCTCTTCAAGACGCTACGTGGACGTACCTTTGCCTGGGCCGACGTCGGGGCCACATGGGATCAGAATGAGCGTGTCTTCAAAGCCTCGGTCCCGGTGTGCACCGAGCTTGCATCCTGGCAAGGGCGCATGCGTCTATTCTTTACGCCTTACGACCATGTGAAGAACGTCCTGGTCATCTTGCTGCTCGGTGGGTTCCAAGATGCGCCTGTGCAAGGCAGCCTGCCCCAAGTGACGTTGTTGTTCGCAGTCACCATGATGCACCTAGTGGTCATCCTTGGCCTCATGCCCTTCAATCGCAATAAGACACACATCGTTGAACTGATCTCGACGACCGGGGAGCTCGGGACCTACGTTGCCGCGTTCGGGCTGGTCCTGACGCGCCATGTTGCACCGGCGGCCGTCGTGCGTGTGGCGCCCTTGGCCGACCAGATGCTTCTTGCCGCCCAACTGGTGTCCGTGTTCTCGAAGATCCTAGGTCAAGCGTGGCTCGCGGCCGACGTGTGGCCCGACGTCCGACGTGCGTTCTGGGACTGGGTGCGTCCAGGGCATATGGCACGCGAGGATCGCCGGCGCATCCTGGCCTTCAAGTACGCCAATCGTTGGTACGCTCGGACATTCGCATGCCATTTGCCGGGGCGGGCGCACTACTTTATTGTGCCGCTCGTGGTCGAGATTGCCATTTAAAGTGATCTGTGTGTAAAGACAGGAACCAAAGCCGTAAAATAGCAATGGGTGCTGTCGACTTGCTCGCATACCAAAAAATAAAGGGGGACGTAGAGTCAGTTGAAGACGCCAATGAGCATGAAGACGCACACGCCGACGCAGACCGCACATCGACCATCGAGAATGCTGTGCTGACCGTGGTGGGTACGCTTCTTGCAATCACGTTGTGGATGCTTGTGCGAAGCCAAGGAGAGTCGCCTTGTAGTCGCAATGCAGGCATGCCCTTCGATTACGGGATGGACTACTGACCCTTAAGACTATTGACCCAAATGATGCACAACGAACGCCGTGAAGCCAATGGCGACGTCGACGAGCAACACGATCCATGCTTGCGGTTGCCGACTCAGCGCCATGACCGCAAACAATGTGTACAAGAGCCCATGCACGGGCCTGAGGTCGTTCCACCATATGCGGTCGCCAAAGACCTCGGCGCCCGTCTTGCGCAAGCCGCCAAAGTAAATGACAAAGAAGCCGATGGCCGGAAGGATCGCTAGGGCACCCATCAAGGGCAAAAGGGCAGGGTACGCGTAAGCCAGCCATACCAAGGCCAAGCGCGTACCCATGCACCCAATCAGAAAGAGCGCCATGCGCTTTGTTTTGTTTGCGTCCATTGACTGACGTTGGTATGTTGTTACAAGTAAGCAATATAACTGTCAAACGGGCGACACACGTGCGCTCAAACGTACGCTTAAACGTGCGCTCAAACGTACATGGACGACGGCCCCACGTCCTCCGCCCTTCTTTTTACGTACGCCTGAACGAATGCCTCGGTCACTGTGAAAGGCAACGTCACGTCGTGGTCCGGGCTCTCGAGGTACTGCAGCATGTTGGCGTTCGAGATGACGGCCTCGAGGCCACGTCGCAGGTTGCGGACGCCTTCCTCGGCAGGGACGCGGCTTACGATGGACGCAATGACGTCGGGCGTGAAGACGACGTCGGTGGCTGCCATGCCGTGCTCCTTGAGCAGGACGGGCACCAGGTGCCTGTGTGCAATGACGACCTTGTCGGCCACGCTGTAGCCCTTGACACGTATGACCGACATGCGATCCAGGAGAATGGGGCTCACGAGCTCCTCGTTGTTGAACGAAAAGACCATGACGACCCGGCTGAGATCGAGGGTGATGTCGGCGAAGTACTTGTCCACGAACGCGTCGTTCTGGCTGCTGTCGCTGATGCGCATCAGGACGTTGATGACCTCCTCGCCCTTGGACGTCGCGGAGCACTTGCATAACTCGTCAAAGAGGATGAGTGGGTTGGCGCTCTTGGAGTCCATGAGCGCTTGGGCGATGCGTCCATGAACGGCGGCCTCGTACGTGATGGCGTGTCCGTCGAGATAGGCGCCGTCGTTGGCACCGCCGAGCGGGATCAGGTTGTACTTGAGGTGCAGGATGTCGGCGACGGCCTTGGCCAGCGACGTCTTGCCGGCGCCCGGCGGACCCTGGATGCCGATGACGTGACCGCGCGAGTGCGGGTTGGACACCCATTGGGCGAGCATACGCATGACGTGGTCCTTGCTCTCGACGTGGCCGTAGATGGCTGCGTCGAGACGTGCCCGGGCATCGCACAGAAAGGCACGCACGGCCTCGATGCCGTCTTCGCGACGTACGGGCTGCTGCACGTAGACGCCCAGGGGCAGACGCATGGCCGATTGCATCCACGAATAGTACTTGTGGTACTCGCCGGAGTCTTCGGACATCTTGTTCAGCATGTCGAGCTTGCGCAGCAGGACGTGCTTGGTATCGAACGTGCACGCGGACTGCAGGATCTTGAAGCGTACCGGGGCCTCGGGACCAGCGTCGCCGGCGGCCATGATGGACGTCTCGAGGCTCTTGAGCCGGGCTTGGTCGGCGGGCGCCAACGTCTTGAAGTACCGCTTGTCCTCCTTGGTGTAGTGGGGGTTGTGTGGACCTTTTGCATTGGTGTCTTTTGAGTCTGAGGCCTCCGAGTCCTCCGAGTCCTCGATGACGTGAGTCCGCTGCCGCTTGGCATAACGTGCCGCCAGACGTCGTAGGCTGCCACCGCGACCCGCCATCCTGTAACCTCGACCGAGCTTGGGAATGTATTCAACGTCTTCAACGTCTTCGTCAACGTCTTCTTCAACGTCTTCTTCAACGTCTCCTTCAACGTCTTCTTCAACGTCCTCGCTGTCTTCATCGTCTTCAATGTCCTCAACGTCTTCATCCTCAGAACTGGTCGTGTCTTCCACGATAAAGTCACCCATGCTGTCGTTCGAGTCGGAGTCCTCTGCGTCAGTGGACCACTCGCTGCCGCTGCCGATGGTCTCGCCCTCGGACTCCGTGTCAGACTCAGAGTTTACAGCGTAGTCAGGTGACGTGACTGACGCAGTAGCTGACGTGCCCGACGTGCCCGACGTGCCCGACGTGCCCGACGTGCCCGACGTGCCCGACGTTACCGACGTTACCGACGTGCCCGACGTGCCCGACGTTACCGACGTGCCGGACGTAGGCGCCGTCTTTGTCATGCATGCACGCTGTGAACGCCGTAGACGTTGTGGTGCATGACTGGTTGTTACAGGATCCATGACTCCGGGCTTCAGGCCAGCACACCTCGCTTCTTGGGCTAGAGGTTACTCTGAGACATCCTTTTTTCCGACCGCAAAAATGGAACGGGTCTATCTCCATTTAAAAATATCGAGCATAAACAGGACCTAGCGGACCTGTGAGATCTGGCCGCACCAGAACTCGTCTGGTGTTGCAGCAGAGTCGGTCAGTATGTCGATCTACAAGGAGCTGAGCTATGATCAAGACATCGACGTGGTACGAGGAATCCAGTTCAGTGTGCTGAGCCCGGATGAGATCGAGCGTCGTTCGGTGGTGGAGGTGACGCGGACGGACACGTACAGCGGCAATGTGCCGGTGGTGGGTGGCCTGTTCGATCCGCGCATGGGCGTGTTGGAGCACAACCGGCTGTGCGACACGTGCCAGATGAAGAACTCGCAGTGCGTCGGCCACTTTGGCCACCTGAAGATGGCACGTCCCGTCTTCAACGCCATGTTCTTCGAGCACGTCAAGAAGTGCCTCAAGTGCATCTGCCATCGGTGCTCGCGCGTCCTGGTGTCGCCCGAGAGCACGCTGAAGGAGCTGCACGAGGAGGCCGTGCGCATCAGCGGCATCAAGAACCTGGCCAAGCGTCACGACGCCATGGCCACGCTCTGTGCCAATACGCGCATCAAGAAGTGCGGCGACGACATGGACGGCCGCGAGGAGAACCTGCGGCCCGGTTGCGGTGCGCCGGTGCCGACGCGCTCGGTGAAGGACGGCGCCCTGAAGATCGTGTACGAGTGGCGCGATGCCAAGGACAAGGAGTCGGAGCCGGTCAAGAAGGAGTACTCGGCGGACGACGTGCTGCGCATCTTTGCGCGCATCACGGAGGAGGACATGGAGTCCATTGGCTTCAACCCCAAGTGGAACCGTCCGGAGTGGATGATCTGCACGGTGCTGCCGGTGCCGCCGCCGGCCGTGCGCCCGAGCATCATCGAAGAAAACGGCCAGCGTCGTGAGGACGACCTGACCCACAAACTCAGCGACATCATCAAGGTCAACAACCAGCTGAAGCAGCGCATCGAGCGGGGCGCCGTCACGGAGGAGTACCTGCGTCTTACGACCATGGTGC
>Ga0209230_10001220_pt1 | contig 10310 bp, 10 predicted proteins | sample LakOntMetagenome_FD_187467 | JGI IMG/M metagenome (GOLD analysis project Ga0209230, IMG submission 187467) | Freshwater and sediment microbial communities from Lake Ontario - Sta 18 epilimnion Metagenome (SPAdes) (version 2) | ecosystem: Environmental > Aquatic > Freshwater > Lentic | place... | reverse complement strand
GGTGCTGTACCTACTATGTTTTTCTGGAATATATCTACACAAGGCGTTGTTGAACCTTTTGTCACCGCTGCACAATATCCCCATTATTTTTATTCTGGGTCCTCGATGCATGCTCTTCGAGATATGCAGTCGGTAATAGAGGCTGGACGTATCCCTATATACGATTCCGCGGTGGCTGCATTGGAAAAGCCTAGATATTCGGCTGCATCCGCATATTTGCATTCATTGTGCTTGTGTGTTGGTGAATAGACGAGCATAATGAATTACTATTGATTTTATAACCAGCGAAGATATAAATTATTTTTATCCTGAATTAGGCGGTATTATATCTGGGTTTTGTTGCATCATAATTACGGATGATATCTTCTTGTGACAATGCAGTATTATATAAATAAAAGGCACCAACATTGGCTTGGCAGAAATTTGCATTTAGCTCCTGTATTCCTCGAGGAAATTGCAATGGTGCGTTTGGACTTGGCGACGCACTATCGTTCTGAATCACTGTAACAACACGTCTAGTGCTTACATATGTATAACTCGGGTTACCTGAACCACCAAATCTCACTACAATAGTATACAAAGCCCAATCATTGCTATATACTCCTGTAGTAGAGGGATAATTTCCATTAACGCTACTATTCATGCTAAGATTAACTAAGCCTGAACTTGTTAGAGATAAAGCATATCCATCATAACTATTTAGAGGCATTTGCTTGCTTATCAGGCCATCCCAAGATGCAAACTGAGGTGACGTTGTATTAACACGTGCCCATATTTGAATAGTAAATGAATTATCTAGAGTTGGATTAATTGCGGTCTCTGCTGCAATTTGTGCGATTTGATTGATACCATTAAATGTAAACCATTTATTTATATTATCAAATGTTGGTGACGCAATGAGTGTTGCACTATAAGACCCAGTTGAATCAAGATTTGTCCAAGTAGTTCCCGTGCCGGAGTAAGAGCTTGAGTTATTTGCATCTAAGTGTATTAATCGTCCACTAGTTGTCAAGCTTGTTATTGTGGGAGTGACACTAACAGAAACAGATTCGCTACTTGGTCCTACAGAATTCACTGCTTTTAATTTGACAGTGTATGTGGTTCCATTTGTTAAACGAGTTAATCCATCAGTCGAGAGAGTGGTTATTACTACAGGACTAAAAGTTTGTGGTGGATTAAACGCCACGAATGTGGTGCCATTGTCAGTTGAATATTGGTAGTTTGTTACACTCCCGCTTTGTGTGAACAAAATATATGCCGCTTGATTTCCTCCTACACTGGATAATGATGTTGGTGTTGATGGAGAAGAAGAATCCACTGGTCTCCATTGAGCATAAAGTGTTATATTAGCGTAAATTATAAATCTATTTCCTTGTGAATTAGATATTCCAGAACCATTTGCTGCTGCATTCCATCCAGCAAAGGTGAAACCGGATTTTGCTAATGCAGGAGAGCCTGAATTTCCTAAAACGGTAACATTTGAACCAGATGCATATGGAGAAGAACCATCGATTGGAACATTTCCACTTGTGTTGGTATTACCATTATAAGTAATTGTGTAAAATGGCGCCCATTGAGCATAAAGCGTTCTATTCGCATTAATTGTAAATGTATTTCCTTGCGAATAAGATATTCCAGAACCATTTGCTGCTGTATTCCAACCAGCAAAGGCGAATCCGGATTTTTCTAATGCAGGAGAACCTGAATTTCCTAAAACAGTAACCGTTGAACCAGATGCATATGGAGAAGAACCATCGGTTGGAACATTTCCACTTGTGTTGGTATTACCATTATAAGTAACTATGTAAGTAACTGGTGTCCATCGTGCGTAAAGTGTTGTATTCGCATTAATTGTAAATGTATTTCCTTGCGAATAAGATAGTCCAGTACCATTTGCTATTGTATTCCATCCTGCAAAGGTGAATCCTGATTTTGCTAATACAGGAGAACCTGAATTTCCTAAAACAGTAACCGTTGAACCAGATGTGTACGGAGAAGAACCATCAGTTGGAACATTTCCACTTGTGTTGGTATTACCATTATAAGTAATTGTGTAAGTTATTTGAACAACCGGTGTCGAATTACAACACCCATAAGCTCTTCTATCCTTTGCTAAACCAGACCTTTTTTTTCCTCCCATATAATATTATATATACATATATTGGGCGTTTCAAATGCCAATAGGTGTAAAACAAAAATAATAACAGCAGATTATTATTTTTCTATTTCCTTGTTTGAGTAACACTCATTTTGTATTCAGACAAGTAAGATGTTGTTTCCAAAATAATTGATATGCTGGATTATTGTTTCTCAACATATTTGGCTTTTATACGTTGCATTATTTTCTGTTTACGCGCCACAAATTCTTCATCGGTTTTTACAGTTGCCATTCTTGACCTGGCCAATTGCTGTGACCCACGATTTGTGCGTGCCCATGGAGTAAGTACTTTACGAATCTTTGCCTTGTCTTTCCTGGGTAATTTTGACATGACCGTTTTTATTTCGGCGGCGGTCTCTTCTGCGCTTGGTCGCTTATCCGGCATGGACAACACTATATTTGTTAATAATTCTATATATTTTTTCATAAACGGAAACTCGGTTGCTTGTTCTCGTAATTCCATAATACGTAACATGTCTAATATCATTACCGCGACCCCATAATTATCCCAACTTTTATGATACTTGACCAACTCATCATAGACGTTTCCCCATGAGGGAACATTCAACATGCCTCCTTCCACTAGGGGCGCGTAATATGCTTCCGCCTTTTTCTTATATTCTTCGAGTATTTCTGGTGTAAATAATTCCAGCATCGTCGGGTTTGTTGTTATAAATTCGCCGATAACTTTATTGGTTTCTTCCAGGGTTGCGTTTTCCTTTCGCCATGCGTTCATTGTCGGCTGTTCTACGTTTGCGTTTTTGGTTTTATGTATCATATAGGTTATCATGCCTATATCTAAACACCACGGTGCATACGAAACACCATACGCAAAAAAGGCCTCTGCAGCATGAAACATGTCTGGCGACGCAATATTCGTGGTATCTACCGACAATCCAAAATCGATGATGATGGGTCGACCTGATTTATCTTTACACATTACGTTGTTCTCTTTCATATCAAAATGCATGATATTGGCCGCGTTTAATTTTGTGATTCCCTTCAATAATGTCGTGTGTGTATTTATTAATTTTCGAAAATAACTTTCCAATTGACTAACGTTGGCCGCTTCTTTCACCAAATAATCGCCTAGTGTATTTTTTCCAATATACCGTATTCGGTTTGATTCGTACGTTTTGTTTTTATATTCGGGTGCCATTTTTATGAAGTCGCATTTTTTGGCTTCTGTATCGTTATTCAGTGCGCCAACTGTGACATCACATGACTCTATTATCGGTGCAAAGTATTGCGAATATCCGGGGATTTTCTTGATTTTTTTGCCCATTTCGACTTCGCGCGCAGATGTTTCTCTGTATTTCTGGATTTTTGTTATATATTTCTTTGATGTTAGCTGTTTGCCGGAACATTCTATACCCGGCCTAAATACACAACCATAGGTTCCTTGATTCAACATGGTTGCCTGTTCTGGTTCATTGTTGTTTTCGGTCGGTTTATCGACTGGTTTTTGATTAGGGAGCGCTTGGTCATTTCCTATGCCAGTAATATCTTTGATGAACGACAACATTCTAACTTATATTATAGGTATATTTTCATATTTGAACTTTTACCACAATTTTGTCATGCATCCGGAAACGACGATGATTCATACACAATGAATTCGTAGTCTATTTGTGGCACTTTTTGTAAAGGCTTTTCGCATTGTCTTCTCGATACGATTCTATAATTCGTTTGCATTTCTTCCAATAATGGATATATACTCACTCCATCGCGTTCTTCGTTTTGTACCAACGTTACATATATTGTTTTGCATCTTTTGAAAAAATGATTATATATTTGAGCACCGCCAATAACAAAAATCCGTTTATTTGTATTTGCTTGTAATTTACATAGAATCTCGTCACACTCGTCTAAATCACAGAATATTGTGGATGACCTTGCCTTGTCTTTATAGTTCTCTGGTTTGGAAGTAATGACTATGTTGGTTCGTGCGTCCAACGGACCATTTGGTAATGAATCGTATGTTTTTCGGCCCATTATAACAATATTATGTATGGTTTCTCTTCGAAAATGCTTCATGTCTTCGGGTATGTGCCAAATCATCTCATTATTTTTTCCAATAATGCCGTGTTTATTTACGGCGACAATCATATTCATTTTGGTTTATATATATACACGTTATTAACTGAATCATTTTATGTCATTTTGTGGGACATTGGTTGGACATGTCAACAAACATATCTATTTGGAACCCATAAAATGTAAAAAATTGATTAAATTTTAATACTTATTGTCAATGTATCTAATTAACAACAAGTTTCACTTATTAAAATGCACTCTATGTACTACCGATTACCCAAGGTTCTCTGGGACTATATCTGGTCTTACGATGTTCGACACAAAATAGAGTTCAAGAAATGTGTCGGCGAACTCAATCAATACTTTCTTCGCAACCGTGTGATCGATCGAATCACATGCGATATGAAATTATATCAGGTATATTTGAACGTTCGTATACAGCGCGGAATAGTGAATCCGCCTCCGGTCGATTTTCATACCTATTATTTTATGCGACATGCACGATTTCCGGACTTTGTCCAGATGGATGTATTGAATCACATGTCGCTACGCTGTCGCAGATATGACAACAATGAGATACATAGGTTGTCGCGCGCAATTCTGTCTTAATGCATATGACCGAACAAAAAATCGCAATAAAAACATTAATAATTTTCAAATAACAAAAACTCACAATAAAAATCACAATCTATAGACGGCTACATACAGCGAGACTCGTATCCAATGCGCCTTCTATCCATTGCTGATTTTTTGCCGAAAAATGCTCCCCACAAAGGAACATTTTCACATGTGGACCAAACGGCTGAACCATTATTTTGGACGTCTTTTCACTATTTGCTCCCACACCCCAATATCCTACTCCGCAATCCCAATAAAACACCTCGGTTTTTATCGGTTCAGGAATATTATTGATTCCGGTCGTCTTTTTTAACAGTGTCATCAGTTCAAGATTGACCGCATCTATCCCTTTTGTATCATATAGCTTTTTCCAATATTTGGCGAACTTATTGTCGCTATAAGATGTCATTATTAAGCCGTTGGATTCGTCGTACGGTATTACCATTCGCAAATTATTGTTGGTCGTTAATTTCGGCAACCCACTGAACCATTGGTGCGCCTTTTTTCCCGGTGCTTTGGGTATCAGTGGGAACTTCGAATATATTCTACATAATGGTGCGCATTTGATTTGTGATAATAATTTTGATAGTGGACGGAAAAAAACGAGACTCTCGACGACCTGTTTCGGCAATGCACTAATGCAGTTTTTTGCAGAATATATTGTCGATACATTTGAACACGATATTTCGAACGATTTTTCTCCCTTCCACGTAATTTGTCGGATTCGTTCAATAGTGCGGTTCTTCAATATTCGAACATTTACATATTTTAATAGCCGTGCTTCCAATTTGACAATGAGTTGTGACAACCCGCCTTTCAATACATAATATTGATGGATTGGCGACAAATGCACTACGATTAAATAGAGTGCGTCGTAGGCATTCATAATAACCAATTCGCTGTAATACCCGAACGACGCCTTCAAGAATTCGACTTCTTCTGGTGTGACTACCGTCTTTGCGAAGTCCACTAGACTTTGATTACGTAGACTTTCGGCGGAAACGGTTTTGCTGGCCCATGCTATCTTTGTAATGATTCCCGCGTTGGGTAAGTTCTCTTTTCCTAGAAAGTTGTCGAGTGCCGCCATCAGCGCCGGTTCTGGTGATGGCAATGCAGCTGTGTTTGTTTGTTCGATGAATTTATATATTCCGAGTATATCGTTTGGCGCGTCCAATATCGAATTCATTCGCTTTCCGGAATTATCTACATATGTCGCGGTGCTCGTTATTTTGGACATTTTTGACTGTAGTCCGAGTTCTCGAATGAGTGCAAGTAGATGTGTTTGACCACTGTGAAAACGGCCAGCGCCGGCTTCTACGTCCATTGTTGTGTCGTGATGAGTGTAGACACGTCCTCCTAGTGTTTTATATTTTTCGAGTATTAACAGGTTTGCATGAGGGTACTTCTTTAATATTTGATGGGCGGTGTATAATCCGGCGATTCCGCCGCCTAAAATTACATAATCATATATCATTGATGGTAGTTTTATTATATCCAGAGAAACGTTTATGTGAGTATTTGTATTATTTATGTGGTAAGGTTTACTAGGAGGGCGGTTTACTCGCGCGATTACCTACGGTCCGGTTTGGCTATAATTAACCATACATATCATGCGGCGGTCTCCGGACATTCGCTGCTCACTCACTCCGGCCATGGGAATGCGTGATTTGAACATTAGCTTTGTCATATTTGTATCCACTATATAGTTGTTGTTTTGCAAATAAGAGAGAACCACCGGAATGTCTTCCGCGGTCATGAATGAATCGCCGTGTTTGATGGGTGCATATGATTGGTTCTTTGGATACCGTAACAATACATGTACGCAATTCATTCCTTGATAAAACGGACTTGCTTGTTGAAACGACGATAACTTTTCAAAAGAAATCGGTTTGACGAGTTGTTCGAGTGGGCCAGGTGGCATCGTACTTACAGTGATTATATTTTGGTATGTTTTGTAATACTGATTGCGCACGGGCTCTAAATATAACACAAATGTACTATTGTTGTTTGCGAATGGGCTTTCCATGATTACTAATTGGTGAGAAAATGTTGGGCTATTTTGTCTATACATATGTAAATGGAGACTATTAAAATTCCAATCAGGTATGTACCAATTAAACTTGCAAAAACGGATAAAACTGCACAAATCGGCATGTTGTTAAAATCCAGAAAATTATATAAAAAGCACAAATACTTTACACGCAAACGGTTGCCGTCGTTTAAGAGTAAGCCGTCCAAACATATTAGAAATGCACGTAGAATATACAATGTAGAAAACGTAAGTCCCACCCCGGAACTCGCTGCGAAAACTGGTTGCAAATTATCTGCATTGAATCAAATCGTTAAAAAGGGCGAAGGGGCGTATTTTTCATCTGGGTCCCGGCCCAATCAAACCGCCCAATCATGGGGATTAGCGCGTTTAGCCAGCTCAATCACTTCTGGTAAATCCGCTGCGGTTGATTATCATATCATTGACAAAGGGTGTAGTCATCGTAAGAAAGCATTTATATTAGCAAATAAATCCAGACGAAAATATAAACATGGTCAGTCGAAGACGAAACGATCCAGATTTGTGGTCAAGTAAACCAACACATATGCGCTATAATACTCGCCGAACTGATTTAGATATTTCTTTGTAAATATATACATATCATGCACGTGCACGACATGTATTGTGAAGAACACAATAAATTACGAGCCGAAACGCCGTTATCTCCCCCCAAATATAATTGCAAACACTGTGGTAAGCGAAAAATATATGGGCATACCAATCCAAACCATGCGTCCAATCCATTTGGTTATTTGTATTTGGTCCCTGTATTGTGTGAGAATTGTTCGATTCAGTTACACAGATGTATGTGGTGTAGTTATACGGCCAACACCTAAGTCAGTCGGTCGGTCAGTCAGTCGGTCGGTTCGTCAATTGGGTGAGTTGATATAAACATTATAATCACGTATATTATAATCAAATGGGCAATATACATTCATGTTTCACCCATCATAAATCATGCGTCCTTTGTCATGAACGATTTACAGAATATTATATTGTGTGTGCCAATTGTAAGAAAACGATGCACGACGAATGCGAATATACATATAATCGGCAAAACTATAGTGATTGTTGCCCTGCATGTGGGCAAGAAGCCCGTATATACTACAAATTCGATGTATGAAATCTGGATTGGGGTCGACGTCAATTGATGTTTTGGTTGTGGAATATTTACAAAAGGGTATAAAACAAATATAATAATAGCATATAATAATATCATATGATACATCGTTTTACACATTTACGTCTTTTAAATGCGCATGGCAATGCTGCAATTGCACTAGTAAATCGTGCCAGAACCGGTAATATTAGTCAGGTTATTTCAAGAAGTCTTTTTAATTATAAAGACCCGTTTTTATTAGAAAACCAACTGACGGATGACGAAAATGCGATTAAAGACGTGGCATATAATTTTTCAAAAGATTATTTATTACCGAATGTGGTTTCATCATTCCGGAATGAAAAATTTGATAAAAATATAATGAAAGAAATGGGCAGTGTTGGTTTGCTGGGACCCACCATTAGTGGTTACGGTTGTGCCGGAGTAAATTACGTTTCGTATGGTTTAATTATGCGGGAAATAGAAAGAGTGGATAGTGGTTACAGAAGTTGTGCAAGTGTTCAGTCTTCGCTCGTGATGTTTCCTATATATAAATTTGGTTCCCAACAACAGAAAGACAAATATTTACCGGAACTGGCGAAAGGTAATCTCATTGGTTGTTTTGGATTAACAGAACCTGACCATGGAAGTGACCCATCAGGAATGAAAACGCGGGCTGTTTTTAAAGATGGCAATTATATTTTAAATGGTAGTAAAAATTGGATTACAAATTCACCCATTGCCGATGTGTTTATCATTTGGGCAAAAGATGAAAAGAATGATATAAGAGGGTTTATATTAGAAAAAGAGATGAAAGGATTGTCGTGTCCTAAAATCGACGGTAAATTCTCATTACGCACTTCGAATACAGGTATGATTTTTATGGATAATGTGATCGTTCCAAAAGAAAATATGCTTCCACATGTTAGAGGGTTGAAAGGTCCGTTTTCGTGTCTTAATAATGCCAGATATGGTATATCGTGGGGAGTTCTCGGTGCTGCGGAAGATTGTTACTTAAGAGCACGTGAATATGTTTTGGATCGAAAACAATTTAATCGACCATTGGCTGCAAATCAAATTATTCAATTAAAACTTACAGACATGTTAACTGAAATCACCCTTGGAACCCAAGCGTCGTTGAGAATTGGAAGATTGTTAGATGAAAATGTATCTATTCCGGAAAATATTTCTATTATAAAGAGAAATAATTGTGTAAAATCACTAACTGTTGCGAGAAATGCAAGAGATATGTTAGGTGGAAATGGCATATCAGATGAATATCATGTAATAAGACATATGTTGAACCTTGAAGCGGTAAATACGTACGAAGGAACCCAAGATATTCATGCACTAATTGTTGGTAAGGGAATCACACAAATTCCGTCGTTCACATCTTAGCTGAATTCAACAAATATTAAATACACATATGCAGGTGTAAGTTCACATAAACGCATTGAATAAATAATATGATAAGTTACATAAAAAATATTTATCATATTATAATAGCGACAATTATACATCATGAAATTTATTATGAGAATGATACAAAAAATTTCACTAAAAGAACTACCGAAACCAGTGGGTAGATGGAACCTGGATTATTGTGATACAAAATTAAATAATAAGATAGGATTATCTAACGAAGACCATTGTGGTTCGTGTGGTCAATATGCAATTACAAAAACGGAGTCAAATCAACAAAATATTTCAGTGGATGATAAAAATGATGCAAATACCAAGGTGTAGTCGGCGTTGGAAATGTAAAAATATGTCGGGTCGATGTCGGGCGTGGACTGTGCAGGTTGATGTGTTGATTTGGTCGACGACTCTTTTACACCTTCGCTGTTGTAAAATGCCCACTTTAAGCAAACAAATTTTTGTTTATTCTATACACTAATATTTCTTGATTTCTTATATCTTGATTTTTAATTAAAATATCATCTAATTCATTAAAAAATTTGGTACTTAATTTATGCAGTGTTTTAATATTACCTATATAAATATTATCAATTCCAGTGTATTCATCGTCAAATAAGAAGATGTTTTTTGTAAATATTATGTTACTATTATTTTTTATAAAATTAATAATTATTTCTTTACCCAAACTATTGCTATTGTTAAGTATATCAAATCTAAAATTTACAATCGTTTCACTGTCATCTATATTTATATTATACAGATAATCTATTATTTTATGTTTTCCATACCAATAATTTTTCCAACCGATAATTGGCATTGGACCATTATTAATTTTGCCAGATAAATTACCTATTAAGTTTATTTTAGTATCGTCATCAATAATAATGTTTTTTATTAAATGCCCCAAGTCATCAAAATAATCATAAATA
>Ga0209230_10001215_pt1 | contig 10335 bp, 10 predicted proteins | sample LakOntMetagenome_FD_187467 | JGI IMG/M metagenome (GOLD analysis project Ga0209230, IMG submission 187467) | Freshwater and sediment microbial communities from Lake Ontario - Sta 18 epilimnion Metagenome (SPAdes) (version 2) | ecosystem: Environmental > Aquatic > Freshwater > Lentic | place... | reverse complement strand
ATTGAGAAGTTCAGAGGATGCTTCTTTCTGTCCACGCTCAACCTCGGAGAGATAACCAAGTGAGACTCGTGCTTCTCGTGCAACATCGCGCAGGGTGCGAGATTGATTTGTGCGAGCGTTACGAAGTGTGTGACCAACTGCTTGGCGAAGTAGAACCATGGCAACGCTCCTTTCGAATCTCATGAAGTACTAAGCGCTAAGGATACGCGCAAAGGTGCCGATTGCGCTGGATATGGCGCCTTGGCGCACGCCATCGCGTCCACCATCGAGGGTAAGCGTCAGGCTTTGATTGATAGGCCCGCGGATTGCGATCCAGACTGTACCTTCGCGGACTCCTTGATAATCCCCGGGGCCGGCAACGCCCGTTGTTGAAATCGCCCAGGTTGTTGCAAACTTATTCTTTGCACCCTCTGCCATTTCGATTGCTACTTCTTCACTGACTACTTTGTATTTATCAATGGCTGATTGACCAACACCGAGTTCGCGCACTTTCACATCTGTGGTGTAAGAAATGATGCCACCAAGAAATACAGCAGATGCGCCCGGCACTTGCGTAAGTGCAAAACCCAGCCCGCCACCTGTCAGAGATTCAGCAACTGCAAGTGTCTGACCGCGGGAGGTCAAGATTTCAATAATCGATTGCGCTGCAGACTTGGTAGGCATCTATAAAACCTCCCCGTTGCTCACACTAGTGCGCCAGGCCTTGATATATTCAAAAGCGCTGGTGATTGTTAAAATGATTGCAACTGAGATAAATGCCATTTTAAACCAGTCAAGTGATGCCGGTAGTGGCAACATAAAGAATCCCACACCGAAACCCTGAAAGAAGGTCTTTAACTTTCCGCTTCTGCTTGCCGGAATTACTCCATCGCGGATAACGAGTAGGCGAAATATGGTGATTCCGATTTCGCGAGTGAGAATGAGAATGGTCATCCACCACGGGAAACGATCAAGAATGGAGAGGGAGATCATCGCTGACCCAATTAGTGCTTTATCAGCTACTGGATCCAAGAAAGTACCAAATGGCGTAATGCGATTTGATTGACGGGCCCACTTGCCATCAACAATATCTGTGAGTCCTAAGAGAAAGAATATTGTCCAGGCAATAATCTGATAGCCCGAGTTATCTCCCCCATCAAGAAAGAGGACATAGACGCCCACCGGAATAAAAAGTATTCGAGTAACTGTCAGTGTGTTAGGTGTGATAAACGAAGGAATCCTCATTGCACTTGTGCTACCAAATCTGCGCCCATCGATTCAATAACTACCGCATCTACATACTGGCCAACGGTGAATGAAGTACCGATAAATGATGTTGTGCCATCTACTTCTGGCCCTTGATGAGCTGCGCGTCCTTCTTGTAGTTCGGCATCTTCAATAAGTACCCGCACGTGTTCACCGATGCGAGCTTGTGCACGCACTGAAACCATTTCATCGGCGAGGGACGATAGTGCCTCTACTCGCTGGCGAATTACATCTTCGGCGACCTTATCTGACAGATCTATCGCTTCCGTATTATCTTCATCGGAATACCCAAATACTCCCACTGCATCTAACTTTGCTTCCGTAATAAATTCCGCTAAACCGTCGTAATCAGCTTCAGTCTCACCGGGAAAACCTACGATGAAATTCGATCTAATTCCGGCGGCGGGTGAAAGTGCGCGGATTTGAGCAATGAGGTTTAAGAACTTTTCAGAATCTCCAAAACGGCGCATCCGACGTAACACTGAAGGACTGGTATGTTGGAAGGAGAGATCAAAGTAAGGAGCAACTTTTTCGGTCTCAATCATTGCCTGCAGCAGTGATGGTCGCATCTCGGCAGGTTGTAAGTAGGAAAGGCGCACTCGCTCAATTCCGGGGATTTCCGCAAATTCATGGAGAATATTTTCCATTAACTTGATATCACCAAGATCTTTGCCATAACTGGTTGTATTTTCACTGACCAGAAAGAGTTCACTCACTCCATTATTTGCAAGCCATGTGGCTTCTTGCAAAATCTCGGTCGGCCTGCGCGAGATAAATGAGCCTCTGAAGTATGGAATTGCACAGAAAGAGCAGCGTCGATCACAGCCTGAAGCAATCTTTAGCGGCGCCCACGGCGCATCTCCAAGACGTTTACGAAACAGTGAACCGCCAGCGCCAACAGCAGATGCAAAACTCTCATCTCGCGCAGCTGCGCGGTCTACAGGTGCGATAGGAAGTAGTGCCCGACGATCGCGGGGCACGTGGGAGGTGTGTCCCTGTCCGCTAATGATTGATTGCAAGCGTTCTGAAATATCTTGATAATCATCAAAACCTAGAATTGCATCTGCCTCCGGAAGGGCCTCTGCCAGCTCTTTTCCATAGCGTTCTGCCATGCACCCTACGGCTACAACTACCTTTGTCACGCCGTGACCTTTGAGCGAATTCGCCGCATATAGTGCATCGATTGAATCCTTCTTCGCTGACTCAATAAAGCCGCAGGTATTAACAACTGCGACCTCTGCAGATTCAACATCGGAGACTAGGGTCCAGCCATCGGCTGCTAATCTGCCAGCGAGTTCTTCTGAGTCAACATCGTTCCGGGCGCACCCCATAGTGACAATAGCTACGGTGCGAGACATGAAGGTGATGTTACAGGGTTATTGGAGAGAATTCTTAATTAGCGAAAGGTGCGACGCACTTCTTGATTCTGTCCACCGAGCGGGCTCAATAAAGTTCCATTGTGTGTCACATCTACACCTGCAGGGTTACTGAGATAGAGACTCACTGAGGTCGACCCGGTATAACTCTTGGTTTCACCTTGAAATATTGAACCCTTAATTACACTTTTGCCGTCAACGATCACATTGATATATGAATTACCTCGCGTAGCAGCCAAGATTAATGACACAGATCCGGTTGAACTAGATGGTGAGGTGGAAACAGTAGGCGCCGGTGTTGGTGTGGCCTCTGGTGCGGCTGAGGCTGCTGGTGATGGTTTTGCTACAACTTCTAGGGTTGTAGTCGTGGATTGATTTGATAACACGATTTGAATGGAACCAGCAACAACCAAAATAGAAACTGAGATGAGTGCGGGTACCTTCCACGATATTTTTCTGGCCTCACGAGGAATGGTGCCAACATTGTTATCTAGAAGCTGATCGTGGATCCCTCTGTGTTCTAACGAATGTTCAGCGTTATACATCTCCACAAAATAATCTGGTTCTAGCCCAAGACGAAGAGCGATGTTCTTCAGATGTCCACGCGAATAGGTATCACCCCCGCAATGTGAAAAATCATTTAGCTCCATCTGCGAAATCAAACCAACTCGAATGCTGATTAATAAAGCTAACTCATCTTTAGAAATGCCAGCAGCTTCGCGTTGATCGCGTAATTCACTGCCTGTGCTCATGAAGTTCCTTCATCAATGATGCTAGCTAGGAAGCAATTGTAATAACTTTCTACCCCAGTTGAGAACAGGTTTGGCCGGCAAAATAATTTCTCACCCGCAAAAACCAGACCAAATTTACCTGCTGTTAATAGTCACGAAGCGTGGCCAGCACGGAATCAATCTCATCTTGCTTGACCAAGACGGTTCGGGCCTTGGAGCCTTCGGATGGTCCTACGATACCCCTAGATTCCATCAGATCCATCAGGCGTCCGGCCTTTGCAAATCCAACTCGCAACTTTCGCTGCAACATAGAAGTTGAACCAAATTGTGTGCTGACTACTAACTCAACAGCTTGAATAAGTATTTCTAGGTCATCGCCAATCTCTTTATCAATATTCTTATTTACCTGCGCTACTTGGGTAACGTCATCGCGATAGCGTGGTGAGAGTTGTTTCTTAATATGGGTTGTGACTGCTTCAATCTCGCGCTCGGAAACATAAGCTCCTTGAATTCTTATTGCCCTGCTTGCCCCCATTGGGATAAAGAGAGCATCACCTTGGCCAATCAGTTTTTCAGCGCCAGGACTGTCGAGAATAACCCGACTATCGGCTAGTGATGAAGTAGCAAAAGATAGGCGTGAAGGAACGTTCGCCTTAATCAGCCCGGTGACAACATCCACACTCGGACGCTGCGTAGCTAGAACTAAGTGGATACCAGCAGATCTAGCCAACTGGGTAATGCGGACTACAGATTCCTCTACTTCGCGCGCGGCAACAATCATGAGGTCAGCTAGCTCATCGATGATGACAAGTAGGTATGGGTAGGGCTCAACGATGCGATCTGAACCTGGTGGTGAAACAACTTTTCCGGCACGGACCGCCTTATTGAAATCATCGATATGTCTAAAGCCAAAGGTAGCTAGATCTTCATAACGAAGATCCATCTCACGTACTACCCAGGTAAGCGCGTCCGCTGCTTTCTTTGGATTTGTAATGATGGGCGTAATTAGATGCGGAATTCCTTCATAGGCGGTGAGCTCTACGCGTTTGGGATCTATCAAAATCAGGCGCACATCATCAGGTGTGGCACGCATCAAAATCGATGTAATCATGGCGTTAATCATGGAAGATTTACCTGCGCCAGTGGCGCCAGCTACTAAAAGGTGGGGCATTTTTGCCAGATTTGCGCAGATAAAATTACCCTCAACATCCTTGCCCAGTGCAACAAGCATTGGGTGGTGATCTTGACCGGCAACGCTAGAGCGCATGACATCACCGAGTGCGACAATTTCACGATCGGCATTAGGGATTTCGATGCCCACAGCAGATTTGCCCGGAATCGGTGACAGAATGCGCACTTCACTGCTGGCAACAGCGTAGGAAATATTCTTTGATAAAGCGGTAATACGCTCAACCTTGACCGCATTTCCCAGCTCAACTTCATAGCGCGTCACTGTGGGCCCGCGCATAAAGCCGGTTACCTCGGCATCGATTTCAAATTGTTTAAAAACTTCAGTAAGGGAGGCGACGACAGCTTCATTGGCTTTGCTCTTCGCCTTTGCGGCAGGGCCAAACTTGAGCAGATCGTGTGAAGGAAGTTCATATTTGATATCACTTGTGAGCAAGAGTTGCTCGGGGCGCCTATCGCTCTTAGGCGCATCTTTAAGTTGCGCCGCTAACGGCGGGCGGGGAATCTCAACGGTAAATTCTTCATCGAACTCTTCTTCATCAATCTCGCCTTCCTCTTGATTCCAGGCCACAACAGGTGATTCAAAAGGTGGCGTATCTGTGATTTCAAACTCATCCTTGCTCCGTGATGGTTTTTTAGACCAGAGCCAGAGCGAAATCACTTTAAATTTAATTCCAACCTTTGAAATTGGCGTGGCGGTAATAATGAGAAGCCCAAAGAGAAAGATTGCAATCAGTACTGGGTATGCAAGCAGAGATGTCATTAGAGCGACCAGTGGCATTGCTACCCAGTAACCAAGCAAGCCTCCACCTTCTCTGATTGCGGTAGCACCCGTTGCATTGACTGCTCCGAGTGATCCGTTCAGTAAGTGTGCTAACCCAGTTGTACTAACTAATAGCGTGAGTGTTCCAATGGTGATTCGACCGGTAACGTGAGCATCATCAGGTTTTCTAAATAACCGCACTGCAAAGTAGAGCAGGACAAGCGGTGCTAAAACACCGATGCGACCAAATGCGCCATAGAAAAATGAGTAGAGATTACGCCCCACATAGTTATCTGCCTGAAACCAGGTTCCAGCAAAGGCTGCCAGTGAAGTTAAAAGAACAAGGAGTGCTGCACCATCTCGATGATGTTCCGGATCTAAATCTCGGGCGCCGCGAGCAACGAATCGAACTGATGCACCTAAGGATTTAGCTAGGTAGTGCCAGAGTATGGCTAAGCCGCGACCGATGGAGCTCAGTACTGAGCGTGCGGATGTGCTTTTCTTTTTCTTAGCCACACATTCAATCTTAGGTGGAGAGTTTTTTTAGCGAGCGTAGGCGCGCCGCGCTATACCTCAATGACTACCGGAACAATCATCGGACGGCGCCGATGTTTCTGGCCCACCCATCCCCCAATGGTGCGACGCACAACTTGTGACAACTGATGCGTTCCATTGACTCCCTCTGCAACTGCGCCAGCAAGAGCTTTTTCAATCTGCCCTTTAACCTCATCAAAGAGTGCAATATCCTCATTAAACCCACGTGCATGAATGTCAGGACCTGCAACGATTTTTCCAGTTTGAGATTCGATCACCACAATGACAGAGATGAATCCTTCTTCGCCCAAAATCCGGCGATCTTTAAGAGAAGATTCGGTGATATCTCCAACGCTGCCACCGTCGACATAGACAAAACCGCATGGCACAGCGCCAACAACTTCGGCGTGGTGATCTATCAGGTCGATAACAATGCCGTTTTCAATAATGAATGCATTCTCACGCGGAACACCTGATTCGATAGCTAGCTCTGCATTAGCTTTCAAGTGACGCCATTCTCCATGCACGGGAAGTGCGTACTTAGGTTTAACGATGTTGTAGCAATAGAGAAGTTCACCCGCTGCTGCGTGACCAGAAACGTGCACCATGGCATTAGCTTTGTGCACCACCTTGGCGCCCCATCGAGTGAGTTCATTAATAATTCTAAAGACCGAATTTTCATTACCCGGAATAAGTGAGGATGCCAAGATGACGGTGTCACCTTCTCCCACTCGAATCTGGTGATCACCATTTGCCATCCGGGAAAGGGCTGCCATCGGTTCGCCTTGCGAACCAGTGCAGATGAGAACCACGTTATCGTCGTAGTTTTCTAACTCGCGGGCATCAAATAAAATGCCTGAAGGAACGGTGAGGTAACCCATCTCTTGGGCAATCTTCATATTGCGAATCATTGATCGCCCGATAAATGCAACTTTTCTATTGTGCAGAGCTGCTGTGTCGATGACCTGCTGAACTCTATGCACGTGTGAACTAAATGAAGCAACAATGACTCGCCGCTTTGTTGACGAAATGACTCGATTAAGTGCGGGCATGATTTCGCGCTCAGATGGCGTAAAGCCAGGAACGTCGGCGTTGGTGGAATCAACGAGGAAGAGATCCACACCTTCTTCACCTAAGCGGGCAAATGTTCGCAGATCGGTAATGCGACCATCAAGTGGAAGTTGATCCATCTTGAAATCACCGGTGTGAAGAATTGTTCCTGCCGGGGTATGAATTGCTACCGCTAGTGCGTCCGGAATCGAGTGGTTGACTGCAATGAACTCTAATTCAAATGGTCCAACATCTTCACGCATATCTTCCCGGACTTCGCGTATCAGTGGTGAAATCCGATGTTCTTTGCACTTAGCGGCGATGAGAGCGATTGTCAGCGGAGAGCCATAGACCGGAATATCGCCACGCTCGCGCAGTAAGTATGGAACCGCACCGATATGGTCTTCATGTCCATGGGTCAGAAAAATTCCGACCACATCAGCCAGGCGATCTCGGATGTAAGAAAAATCAGGCAAGATTAAATCAATTCCAGGCTGATTATCTTCCGGGAAGAGAACTCCGCAATCGACGATAAGTAACTTTCCATTTGTTTCATAGACGGTCATATTGCGACCGATTTCAGAGATTCCACCAAGGGCGACGATGCGAACTCCCCCAGCGACTAGCTTGCTAGGGGTTCCTAAGTTTGGATGCGGGTGTTGAGTCATACAGTCAAATTATTTTTTCAACGTGATTCCACCAGCAATAAGATCTTTACGTAATTGTTCGATCTGTGCTTCGGTGGCATCAACGAGTGGCAGACGGGTAGTTCCTCCTGGGAGACCCATGAGAGACATCGCTGCCTTGGTCAAAATTGCACCTTGTGTGCGGAATGTTCCAGTAAAGACTGGCAGGAGTTTTTGATGAATTTCAAGTGCGCGTGGTGCATCTCCAGCAAACCAAGCATCAAGCATCGCTTTCAGTTCTAAGCCAACGGTATGACCACAGACAGAGACGAAGCCGACAGCCCCAACCGAGAGGAATGGCAAGTTGAGAATGTCATCACCGGAATAGACCGGGATAGCCGAGCGCTTAATTACCCAAGATGTGGCTGCGACATTTCCCTTCGCATCTTTGAGAGCAACAATGTTCTCGACACTTTCAAAGAGCTTAACGATGGTGTCAGATTCGATTTCAACACCGGTGCGGCCTGGGATGTCATACATCATGATGGGTAGATCGGTTACGGCGGCAACTGCGCGAAAGTGCGCTTCGATTCCAGCTTGTGGAGGCTTGTTGTAATAAGGAGTGACAACAAGGAGGGCATCTGCGCCCGCATCTTGTGAACGCTTAGCTTGTTCAACCGTGTATGCGGTCTCGTTATCGCCAGCACCGGAAAGAACACAGATTTTTTCGCCAACGACGCTCTTTACTACTTTGATGATTTCAAGTTTTTCAGAAGACTTTGTGGTGGGTGCTTCGCCGGTTGTGCCGTTTACCGCAATTCCATCATGTCCGGTATCAACAAGATGTTGCGCCAATGTGGCAACGCCGTCCCAATCTATTGCTCCATCTTTATCAAATGGGGTCACCATTGCGGTGATTAATCGACCAAAAGGAGGCTGGATACTCATTCGCGCATCTTATCGCTTAAGGTGCGATACGACCAGATTTTTCAAAGGCTCCGTATGTTAAAGGCATCAATTTTGCGAATTCGGCTTCCATTTTTTCGGCAACCATCTCGATTTCTCGCTGCGGATAGCTTGGGAAATGCGATCCCTCACGCGCGGTACGCAAGGATAAAAAGTTCATCAGTGCGCGAGCATTCATAGTGACATACATAGATGAGTACGTTGCTACCGGTAAAACTACTCGCGCGACTTCGCGTGCAACACCTGCCTCAAGCATCTTTATATATGAGTCATAAGCAACGACATATGCATCCTTCATCGCCTTAACTGTTATTTCAAATTGTTCCGGTGTTCCATCTTCAAATGTGTAGGCACCGGTCTTACCCACCTGAATAAGTTTGCGCTCTTTTGAAGGAATATAGAAAACTGGCTTGAGTTCACGGTAACGACCTGATTCCTCGTTATAGGAAGCAATTCGATGGCGCATAAATTCACGGAAGACGAAGATGGGTGCCGAGACAAAGAAAGTCATCGAGGTGTGCTCAAAAGGTGAACCGTGGCGTTCGCGAGCAAGATAGTTAATCAGTCCGGCAGATCGCGCTGGATCTTCGCCAATCTCAGCCAGTGATTGCTCACCAGCGGTTGACACACGAGCGGCCCAAATGACATCAGCATCACTCGCACTTGATTTAACAAGCTCTACAGATACATCGTCTCTATAAATAACGGTCTCAGACATGTTCGCACCTTATCTATCTACCCCCCTGCACTTGCTGCATATCTAGGGCAGAATGTCCGCGTGTCCAGAGTGAACCGCGCCACCGCATCGCAGAGTTTGAGCGTCTCCTTCACAGTGGGCCTCTATGGAACAGCATTTGGCGCCGCCGGTATCGCCGCCGGGTTCTCAGTTCTGCAGACTTGTTTACTTTCACTCCTCGCCTTTTCTGGTGCCTCTCAATTTGCAGTAGTTGGTGTAATGGGCGCAGGTGGAACCGCTATCGCCGCAATCGCAACAGCTTCACTTCTTGGTGTGAGAAATATGTTGTATGCACTTCGTATGGCGCCGTTATTACATGTCTCTGGTTTCCGGAAGGTAGTTGCGGCGCAAGTAACTATTGATGAATCAACTGGTGTTGCCTTAAGTCAAGAGAAGTTAGGCACCGAGGCGATGAAGCAAGGCTTCTGGTTGACTGGTTTTGGCGTCTATTTCTTTTGGAACATCTTCACACTACTTGGCGCACTCGGTGCGAAAGCAATGGGAGATCCCTCCGCCTGGGGCTTGGATGCTGCAGTTCCGGCAGCTTTCCTAGGTCTGGTCTGGCCAAGGCTGACAAATAAATTAGAACGCGCACTTGCCGTTTGCGCACTTGTAGTGGCAGTCCTTCTTAGTCCGGTACTCAGCGCCGGTCTACCAATAATTTCCACCGTAGTACTTGCCGTGATCTTTGGCTGGAAGGTGCGCCGATGAACGCGCTCTGGATAGGTGTTATCGGATCAAGTGCTGCTCTCTTTGCCCTGAGATATTCGGGTTTCTTAATCCCGGAGAAATTTCTGACAAACCCCCGAATGTTGCGCATTAATACTTTGATACCAGTGGCACTGCTCAGCGCCTTGGTGGGAGTTCAGACAGTGACCGAAAAAGGGAGCTGGGTTATTGATCAGCGCCTTGCCGGTGTTGCTGTAGCGCTGATAGCGCTAATGCTGAAAGCGCCTTACTTTGTTGTGGTGATCTCTGCCGCACTTACATCCGCGCTGCTATATCGCCTTTAGATAATTCCTAGAGAAGTCAGCTTCGCCTTTAAATCATTATCTGAAGGCTCTGTCATATGCGTGCCATCTGAAAAGACAAGCACCGGAATTGATTGCGCTCCCCCATT
>Ga0209230_10001214_pt1 | contig 10335 bp, 8 predicted proteins | sample LakOntMetagenome_FD_187467 | JGI IMG/M metagenome (GOLD analysis project Ga0209230, IMG submission 187467) | Freshwater and sediment microbial communities from Lake Ontario - Sta 18 epilimnion Metagenome (SPAdes) (version 2) | ecosystem: Environmental > Aquatic > Freshwater > Lentic | place... | reverse complement strand
CAGCGATGCAGGCACAACTGTTTCTTTAGCAGGATGGGTTTCCCGTCGCCGCGACCATGGTGGTGTCGCATTCATCGATTTACGTGATGGAACAGGTTCAGTCCAGGTAGTTATCGGTGATGAGGCTATCGCAGGTGCACTTCGCGCCGAGTGGTGTCTGCAGATCAAGGGGACAGTTCGTAAGCGTCCAGCTGGAAACGAGAATGCAAATATTGCAACGGGAGAGATTGAAATCCTCGCCCAAGATGTCATCGTTTTGAGCGAGTCAGCGCCGCTTCCATTTCCAATTGATACCGGCTCTGAAGCTGAGATTAGCGAAGAGGTTCGTCTTCGCTACCGCTACCTCGATCTCCGCCGCGAGCGCCCAGCGGCAAACCTGAGACTGCGCTCACGCGTCACATCTGCGATTCGTCGAGTTATGGAGGATCTAGATTTCCATGAGATTGAAACTCCCTATCTCACGCGTTCGACTCCAGAAGGCGCCCGTGACTTCTTAGTTCCAGTACGACTTCAGCCAGGCAGTTGGTATGCGCTACCTCAATCACCGCAGCTCTTTAAGCAGCTACTGATGGTGGCAGGTATGGAGCGTTACTACCAGATCGCCCGTTGTTTCCGTGATGAAGATTTCCGTGCAGATCGCCAACCAGAATTTACCCAGCTCGATATCGAAATGTCTTTTATTGATCAGGCAGATATTTTGGCCGTTGCAGAGCAGATCTTGGTGAAAATCTGGCGCGAATCTGTTGGTTACGAAATTCCTACTCCGATTCGCCACATGACCTATGCAGATGCAATGGATCAATATGGTTCTGATAAGCCAGATCTTCGATTTGATTACAAGCTTGTCGAGGTAACTGATTACTTTAAAGAGACGCCATTTCGAGTATTCCAGGCGCCATACGTTGGCGCTGTTGTGATGCCAGGAGGCGCTTCGACGCCACGTCGCGAACTCGATGCGTGGCAAGATTGGGCTAAGGCACGTGGCGCTAAGGGAATCGCTTACATTCTCGTCAACGAAGATGGAACCCTTGGGGGACCGGTCTCAAAGAACATCTCTGATATTGAAGCTGCCGGAATCGCAGATCTCGTAGGTGCAAAGAGTGGCGATGCAATCTTCTTCGCAGCAGGCGAACGTTCTTCTTCGCAGCAATTGCTCGGTGCCGCCCGCTTAGAAATTGGAAAGCGATGTGGATTAATCGCAGATGGTCAGTGGGAGTTCCTCTGGGTCGTCGATGCCCCAATGTTTGAACCTACAGACAATGGTGGTTGGACAGCGGTGCACCACCCATTTACCGGTCCAAAGCCAGAGTTCGCTTCGACTTTCAAAAGCGATCCTGCCTCAGCTCTCGCCTATGCCTACGACATCGTTCTAAACGGTACTGAACTCGGTGGTGGTTCTATCCGTATCCATGATCGCAATATTCAAAAGGATGTCTTCTCTGTCATTGGCCTTACCGATGAAGAGGCGCAGAGCAAGTTTGGTTTCCTCTTGGAAGCCTTTAACTATGGACCGCCGCCACATGGTGGAATCGCGCTCGGACTTGACCGAGTATGCGCTCTCCTCACAAACTCCGATTCAATTCGTGAGGTAATCGCATTTCCAAAGACGGCCAGCGGCGGAGATCCTCTTACTGGCGCTCCAACTCCAATCACCCCAGCACAGCGCAAAGAAGCTGGTATCGATTGGGTTCCTGAAAGCGCACCAGTGAAATCGGGTCAAAGTGCGAGCACTTCTGACCAAGTTAAGTAAGCGGAAACGGTAGGCTTACCAACATGGGTCCAGGTGGAATTGCAACAATCATCGCTTCAGTATCTCTTCTGATTATCGCGGTCGCGATTGCTTATGTCGTTGTGCGCGTGGGCAAGCTTGTCGATGAGGCTTCTTCAAGCATCAAGGCGCTCACCGAAGATACAACGCCACTTCTAGAAGAGTCGACTCGCACCCTCGAGCTCATCAATAGCCCGCTTGAAAGTTTCGCTCGTATCACCAAGAACGTTGAAGAAGTGACAACCAAAGTTACTGATGCGACAACAGGTTTTATGGAGAAGAACGGTCCTGCAGTCAAAGTGGCTGGAGCACTTCTGAGTGCCGCTCAGATTAGTAAGGGACGTAAATCAAAAAAGAAAGCTGAGTAGTTCTCACCGTGCAATCTGCTGAAATTCGCTCCCGATGGTTACGCTTCTTCGAATCAGAGAACTCTCTCGGACTCAATCACACCGTTGTTCCTTCTGCATCTTTGATTGCAGATGATCCCAATCTTCTGCTTGTCAACGCAGGCATGGTTCCCTTTAAGCCATTCTTCCTCGGTGAGGTAAAGCCTCCCTACGATCGTGCTACTTCAGTTCAAAAATGCGTTCGTACTCTTGATATCGATGAAGTGGGAAAGACAACTCGTCACGCATCGTTCTTCCAAATGTGCGGAAACTTCTCATTTGGCGATTACTTTAAAGAGGGTGCAATCACCCTTGCATGGGAACTTCTCACAAAACCAATTGCCGATGGCGGATATGGATTTCCGGAAGAGAAGCTCTGGGTAACCGTCTACCTCGATGATGATGAAGCGGAAGAAATTTGGCATAAGAAGATTGGCATTCCGCGCGAGCGTATCCAACGTCGCGATATGGCAGATAATTTCTGGTCGATGGGCGTACCTGGTCCATGTGGTCCATGTTCAGAGATCTACTTCGATCGTGGTCCAGCCTATGGTCGAGATGGCGGTCCCATCGCCGATGAGAATCGCTATCTTGAGATCTGGAACCTTGTCTTCATGCAGAATGAACGTGGAGCCGGTGGCGGTAAGGATGGTTATCCGATTCTGGGCGAACTCCCAGCGAAGAGCATCGACACCGGTCTCGGTCTGGAACGTGCAGCAGCACTCCTTCAAGGCGTCGAAAACATTTACGAGATCGATACCACGATGCAGATCCTCTCTAAGGCGATGGATCTCTCTGGCGTAAAGTATGGATCATCAGAGAAGACTGACGTTTCACTACGAGTAATTGCAGATCACGCCCGAACCGCTGCGATGCTTATTGGCGATGGCGTTACACCAGGTAACGAGGGCCGTGGATATGTTCTTCGCCGAATGATGCGACGGACCATTAGAAATATGCGCCTGCTCGGAACAAATGATGCCATCATGGCCGAACTCACTAAGGCGGCAATTGGCGCTATGGGTCCGCAATATCCAGAGCTCGTCACAGATACAAAGCGAATTCTCTCTGTTGCAACCTCTGAGGAAGAATCATTCTTACAGACACTCAAGAGCGGAACTCAGATCTTTGATCTCGCTGCAACTTCTATCAAGGCCGAGAAGAAGAACACTCTTCCTGGCGATGAGGTCTTTAAGCTTCACGATACTTATGGTTTTCCTTTTGATTTAACGGTTGAGATGGCTCGCGAAGAGGGTCTCGAGGTAGATGAAGAAGGATTCCGCCGCCTCATGAAAGAGCAGCGAGATCGCGCCAAGGCAGATGCTAAGGCGAAGAAGAGCGGCCATACCGATCTGACGGAATATCGCAAGATTGCTGATTCGAAGGGTGTTACCAACTTCATTGGTTACTCACACACTGAGGCTGATGCCAAGGTCAACGGAATCCTCGTCGATGGAGCCAGCGTTTCAAGTGCATTTGAAGGTGATGATGTAGAGGTAATTCTCGATGCCACTCCTTTCTATGCTGAGGGTGGCGGACAACTCGCAGATGGCGGTCGTATCACTCTTGATAACGGTGCAGTTATCGATATTTCAGATGTGCAATCGCCGGTGAAGGGTCTATCGGTCCATCGTGGTCGCGTTATCAACGGCGAAATTTCTGTCGGCTCATCTGGTCACGCAGTGATTGATGTCGAGCGTAGAAACGCAATTTCACGTGCACACACTGCAACCCATATGGTGCATAAAGCCTTCCGAGAAATTCTTGGCGAGACAGCGACCCAGGCAGGTTCCGAGAATTCGCCAGGACGCTTCCGTTTTGATTTCCCTTCCACGGGAGCAGTCTCAGCAGGCATTCTCAATGATGTCGAAGGGCGAGTAAATGCCCTGTTGCTCAATAACCTCAGTGTTACGGCGGAGGTTATGACCCAGGCTGATGCGAAGAAGATTGGCGCGATGGCACTCTTCGGTGAGAAGTACGGAGATCAGGTTCGTGTTGTCAGTGTTGGCGATTGGGCGCGCGAACTCTGCGGAGGTACACACGTTTCTAATTCTGGCCAACTCGGAGTTGTAAAGCTGCTCGGTGAATCATCTATTGGTGCCGGTGTTCGTCGCGTTGAAGCTCTTGTTGGAGCAGATGCTTACAGCTTCTTAGCTCGCGAACATATTCTCCTTAACTCACTTACTGATCTGATTAAGGGTTCCCGGGTGGAGGATCTACCCGAGCGCATTCAAGGTCTGCTCGATAAAATTAAGGAAGTTGACAAGGAACTCGCAACGCTTCGATCTGCACAGGCGCTAGCCAGTGTTGAACAGCTTGCAACAACTTCGGTACTCATCGGTGAGACTCACTTTATTGGCGCTTTACTCCCTGATGGCGTCTCTGGCGATGATCTCCGCAAGATTGCCCTTGAATTACGCAACCGTGCAGCAAATTCGGTAATTGCCCTGATTAGCGTCAGTGGTGGTCGTCCGGTTCTGGTTGCTGCCGTCTCAGATGCAGCACGGGCGGTTGGCATTAAGGCTGGAGAGCTCGTCAAAATTGGATCAACCATTCTCGGCGGTGGTGGTGGCGGCAAGGATGATTTCGCGCAAGGTGGCGGAACCGACTCTGCTCAATCTCGGGTAGCGCTCGAAGCAATCGCATCACATCTGCACGGTAAGTAATATGCAGAGAGGTCGCAGAATCGCCTTCGATTACGGTGATACGCGAATCGGTGTAGCAATCTGTGATCCCGATGGAATTCTTGCAACTCCATTACCTTTCCTTGATGCACAACACCCAAAACTTCTTCACCACATTGGCGAGCTCTTCACTGAATTTGATCCGATAGTTATCTACTTGGGAGAACCGAAACATCTCTCTGGAGCAGATGGTGCTGCGGTAGAGAAGGTAAAAATCTTTGCCGGGCAGCTTACGCAAGAGTTTAAAGTTCCCATTATCTTCGTTGATGAGCGTCTGAGCACAATTGATGCGCAACGCAGATTGCGTGAAGCTGGTAAATCCAGCAAGGATTCAAAGTCGCTTATCGATTCGATGGCTGCAGTCGCCATCCTAGAGAGCGGTCTTGCGCGTGATGATTAGTCGAGATAACGCACGAGGTTTAGCTGGAGTCCTCGCAGCATTCCTAGTTATAGGAGCGATTTATTTTGTAAAGCCGAACGCTTCATCTGCGCCAAATTTCCCATGTGGCAAAAAGGGCAGTGGAATGGTCTCCATCGATGTTTCGGCGGGGGAGACTGGGTCGGAGATTGCGCAAGAGCTCTTTGAGAAGGGCGTTACCGCTTCCTATCAATCCTTCTTTGGTGTTGCCGTCTCAGACCCTCGCGCCGGAACGATTGCTCCAGGTGTGCATCAGATTGATAGAGAAATCTGTGCCAGAGAAGCGCTCGAACAGCTTCTGGATGCGAAGCGAATCAGTAATCTCATCTCAATTATTGAGGGTGCATGGATATCTGAGATTAAGAAGTCAATCGTCAAAATTGGGTATTCACAGCTCGAAATCTCAGATGCTTTCTCAAAGGTTTCTTTGCCGAAAGGATTCACAAAGCAGGAAGGTTTACTCTTTCCAGCTCAATATAGCTTCGATAGCTCAACCGCTTTGGTGACAATCTTGCAAGAGATGGTTCGTCGCACCGAACGAGAGATGAGAAATGCCGGTTTCTTTACCTCTACCGAGAAGTTCACCCCAGCGCAGCTATTAACGATTGCTTCCCTTGTCCAGGCAGAGGGCGATCAAGGAGATTTTGCAAAGATATCTCAGGTAGTCCGCAATCGACTCACCAAAGGTATGCCGCTGCAGTTTGATTCGACTGTCCATTACATCAAGGGCAGTCGAGGTTCAGTCTTCCTCAGTACCCAATCGACTTTCCTGAGCTCGCCATATAACACTTATCGTAAGTACGGATTGCCGCCCGGTCCAATCAATAATCCCGGCAGCAAAGCTATGTATGCGGCGACTCACCCAGAGCAGGGCGCGTGGCTCTTCTTTATTACTGTCGCACCGGGAGATACTCGCTTCACTGATTCGATTGATGAGTTTAATAATTGGAAGATCCTCTACAAGAAGAATCTTCGGGCTGGAAAGTTTGGGAGTAATTGATGGATAAGGTGTTGCGTGGTGCGGTAATAGGTTCACCGGTAGAACATTCGCTCTCGCCATTGCTTCACCGAGAAGCCTTGAAATTTCTCAATGTGGCTGGCGAATACGATCGACGCGATGTTCCTTTGGATACGTTGGCCAACTTCTTTGCTGCAGAGGCAAATAACTTTGACTATCTATCAATCACAATGCCGCTGAAGGAAGAAGCGCTATCGCTTCCAGTCATCGTTGATGAAGTTTCAACGCATATCCAATCGGCGAATACTCTCTATCGTCGCAACGATCAGTGGTATCTGACCAGCACTGATGGCTCTGGCTTTATCTCAGCGCTAGGCCATGAAGGTCATACCCGGTTTAATCGAGTTTTAGTTCTCGGCGCAGGGGGCACTGCACGCGCTGTCGTTGGAGCCCTTGATGGTGTGGCTGATGAAATTGTGGTCTTTGGTCGTACAAGTACGCGACGCGAAGTACTTGAGGCTTCGATCGAAAAATCTGAATTCGATTATCAGAGATGGAATGATTCACCTGGATTTTCCAATTATGACTTAGTAGTCAACACGACCCCGGCCGGTGCGGCAGATTTACTCGCGGATTCTCTTTCAGCCGGGGATTGCCCATTGCTCTTTGATGTCATCTATAAGCCTTGGCCAACGCTACTCGGCGCGCGATGGGAAGATTCCGGTGGCAAAGTAATTAATGGACTCGAATTGTTGCTCTATCAGGGAATTCAACAACTCTCACTTGCTCTCAATTTAGCGATTGATGAGCCGACGCTCGCAACGCATCTTCGACCAATTCTTAAGAAGGCCATTCGCTAATCCACAGAGCCCCTTCAACACTAGAGCGACTTCTTTACAATCTCTAGATGCTTCAATCTCTAGTTATATTCATCGCAGTCTCTATATGTGTAATCGATCTAAAGAGTCATCGCATCCCTAATCGACTCAGCTTCATATTGGCGGTATTGCTGATTCTTGACGCACATCGATCACTAATTGTGGAATCACTTCCGACTGTTGCTATCACTCTTGTGAATGGATACATCGGAAAGGTAGGAGCGGGCGACGTGAAGCTCTTTCTCATTCTTCTTCTGACTTCGACTTCTTTAATCCTTAACGCTCAATACTTTCTCGGGATGGCTATCGTCTCTGGCGGGCTCATTGCCCTCACACTTCTCATCCGGGGCGTTCGCGGAAAGATGATTCCCTTTGCTCCTGCGCTACTTCTACCTTTCCTCCATATTTATCTCGCTATCTGAGTAGGCACGCAATATAAGGTGCCTCTTCAAGCCTCCATCTGAGACACTTCTCCCATGCGTTGGATAACCGCCGGTGAATCTCATGGACCTGCCCTCTCTGCAATCATCGAGGGCATGCCTGCCCACATCAAAGTGTCGACTTCCGACATCGATTTCCATCTCTCGCGACGTCGCCTCGGTACCGGACGAGGTGCAAGGCAGAATTTTGAAGCCGATAAAGTTTCGATTCTCGGTGGCGTTCGTCTAGGCGAGAGCCAGGGCGGTCCAATCGCGATTCAAGTGGGCAATAGCGAGTGGCCAAAGTGGGAGAAGGTCATGTCAGCTGATCCACTTCCCATAGAGGAAATTAAAGATTTGGCACGTAATGCACCGCTCTCTCGTCCAAGACCGGGCCATGCTGATTTAGTAGGAATGCAAAAGTACGATTTCGATGATGCACGACCAATTCTCGAGCGTGCAAGTGCTCGAGAGACGGCAGCGCGCGTCGCACTTGGTGCGATAGCCCGAGCATTTCTTAAGCAGAGCGTCGGAATTGAAATTTTCAGCCACGTAACCTCTATCGGAACGGTCGCGATTGCCGAAGACCTCGCACTTCCAATTGTTGATCAGATGGAACGTATCGATTCCGATCCCGTGCGCTGCGCATACCCGGAATACTCAGCGAAGATGGTTGAGGAGATTGAAGCTGCACATAAAGATGGAGACACCCTCGGTGGTATCTGCGAAATTCTCGCCTACAACCTTCCGCCAGGACTTGGTTCTCACGTTCATTGGGATCGCCGCTTAGATGCGCGACTCTCTGCCGCAATGATGGGTATTCAGGCAATCAAAGGTGTTGCAATTGGAGATGGTTTTACCTCAGCAACTCGTCGTGGCTCTGTTGCTCATGATGAGATCGAACGTAACGCTGCCGGAAAGATTGTTCGTCGCACCGATCGTGCCGGTGGCACGGAGGGCGGTATGTCTAATGGAGAAGTCCTCCGTGTCTCTATCGCCATGAAGCCAATTTCAACGGTACCAAAGGCGCTCGACACGATTGACGTTGTCTCAGGTGAAGCGGCAAAGGCGATCAACCAGAGATCTGATGTATGTGCAGTACCAGCTGCAGGCGTAGTCGGAGAAGCTATGGCAGCGCTCGTACTCGCTGAAGCGGTGCTCGAGAAGTTTGGTGGCGACTCTGTTGGTGAGACACGCCGAAACTATCTCTCTTATATGGAAAATCTTCGCTTTAAATAATATGGCGCCAAGAATTGTTCTAATCGGCCCGATGGGTTCTGGAAAGACGACTGTGAGCTCAGCTCTGGCAGGCAAGTTCTCAGCGCCATTTCGCGATACAGATACGATGATTGTTGAGCAGGCTGGGCGAGAGATTTCGGATATCTTCATTGAAGATGGAGAAGATGAATTCCGAGTACTTGAGAAGATTATTCTGAGAACTGCATTGTTAGAAGATGGCTCAGTGCTCAGCCTTGGTGGAGGTGCTTGTCTCTCTATCGACGCACAATCTGCACTACGCGCAAGTGGTTCATTTATCGTCTACCTCAGGATTTCACTCTCACAAGTTGCCTCTCGAGTCGGCTTTAATCAGGGAAGACCGCTGCTCATGGGCAATCCGAGAGCTCAATGGCAGAGTTTGATGAACGAACGTGCTCCGATTTACGAAGGTATCGCCCACTTCATCTGCGATGTCGATAACAAGTCAGTAGATCAGATCGTGGCTGAGATAGAGATTGCTTATGAATTACGAAGCAAGGGAGATGTCCGTGGCTGAAATTGAAGTTAATGCAGAGCACAGGTATTCCGTGCGCATCACGGGGGATTGGCGTGGTGATCTATCACCCATCGCATCTCCTCGTGATCGCGTCGCAATCGTCTATTCAGTAGCGATGGGGTCATCGCTTCCCACATTCAATTTCTCGAATAGCGAAGTAACACTCATTGAAATCCCTGATGGCGAGGCAGGCAAATCTGCTTCCGTCATGAACTTCATCTGGAGAAAGTTAGCTGAGGCTGGTTTTACACGTAGCGATCTCATCGTTGCTATCGGCGGAGGAACCGTCACCGATGTTGCAGGTTACGCAGCTGCTTCTTGGCTGCGGGGAATTGACTGGGTGGCCATCCCAACAACGCTAGCTGGAATGGTTGATGCCTCCGTTGGTGGCAAGACCGGGATCAATTCACCATATGGAAAGAATCTCATTGGCGCTTTTCACTCACCGATCTCTGTAATTATCGACCCAACATGGCTGCGAACTTTAAGTGATAGAGATTTCGCTGCTGGAATGGCTGAAGTGATTAAGTGTGGTTTTATCGACGACGAAGAGATTCTCAAATCAATAACAGGTAAGAGACTTCAAGATATCCGAACAAATGCAAATCTCGTCAATAATCTCATTGAGCGATCGGTAACAACGAAGGCAAAGGTAGTAAGTCAGGATTTCAAAGAGTCCGACCTTCGAGAGATACTCAATTACGGTCACACCTTTGGTCATGCAATAGAGCAAGTATCAGATTATTCGATTCGTCACGGGGAAGCGGTGGCAATTGGTATGGTCTTTGTAGCTGAGCTATCGGCCGAGCAAGGTCTTATTTCTCAAGAACTTCTTTCTCAGCATAGAGACACTCTTAAGGCGATCGGTTTGCCAATCTCCTTGAGTCAGGTCTCTGGCGGTTCAAATTGGTCGGCCCTTTACGCTGCCATCTCTTTAGATAAGAAGGCTAGAGGTTCATCTATCCGATTCGTGGTTCTTAACGCGATTGGCGATTGCGGGCGACTCGAGGGTGCTACTGAAGAGCAATTGAAATCGGCATATGAGAAGGT
>Ga0209230_10001213_pt1 | contig 10335 bp, 7 predicted proteins | sample LakOntMetagenome_FD_187467 | JGI IMG/M metagenome (GOLD analysis project Ga0209230, IMG submission 187467) | Freshwater and sediment microbial communities from Lake Ontario - Sta 18 epilimnion Metagenome (SPAdes) (version 2) | ecosystem: Environmental > Aquatic > Freshwater > Lentic | place... | reverse complement strand
CGCTCTCTTCACTGCGTAACCGAAAAGTTATTGTGGCAACTGATCTCACAACCGCAGCCCAGCTATTTGGAAATAATTCGATAGAAAAATTGGCAAGCAGTACCACTTGGTATCACGAAATCCCTGAAGAGTTTGCACAGACCAATCGCTTGCGAATCGATGGAGCAGAGCGCGGGCCCATTATTAATAGCGTAGTAATCTCTAATATCGCTCGAAGTTATGCTCCCCAAGGAAGGCATCTGCTTTCAAGTACAACCCTGGTGACCACATCCGAATCTGAAGTTCGTAGACACCTATCGCAGATTTGGGGAAGAAGCTCTACCTCGCTAGAGCTGATTGCAAAGTATGAGATTCCCAAGTCACTTCCGATCTTTGGACCAGGTGCGCAGATGGCTCAATCAGCAAAGGTTGCGGAGAATATTTATCTAGCAGGAGATTACAGAACTGCGCCGTCGCAAAATGGTGCACTTCTTTCGGGAAGACTCGCAGCTTTGGAGCTTCTGCAGGGCTAAGTTATCTACTCAACGAGCGCAGTGAGTGCGTTGGTGATGTGCGGGTAATCCCATGTAAAGCCTGCTTCAGTTAAGACGCTCGGCATTACCTTCTTGCTGCCAAGGATCTCTGATGAGAACCCACCGAGGGCAATCTTGAGTGCGATTGCAGGAGCTGGAAAGAGCGCAGGTCTATGAACTGCTCGAGCAAGAGCAGATGTGAACTCTTGGTTGGTCACAGGATTAGGCGAGGTGATATTGACCGGACCTGAAATATCGTGCTCGAGCAAGAAGGTGATTGCTCTAATCTGGTCATGGAGAGTGATCCAGGACCACCATTGCTTACCCGATCCAAGTTTTCCGCCTAAGCCAAATTTAAAGAGCGGGAGCATTCTTCCTAGCGCCCCACCTGTCGGATCAAGAACCAGGCCAGTACGAATCTTGACGACACGCACACCTTCAACTGCGTCAGCAGCGCCTTCCCATTCGCGGCAGACCGCTGCAAGAAAATCTTCTCCCGCGCGATCAGTCTCTACAACAGCTCGATTACCAGATTCTCCATACCAACCGATTGCACTAGCGGAGATAAATACTTGAGGTTTTACTTCATTGACAGCTTGAGCTATCGCAGTGGTGCCTAAGAGACGAGAGTTAAGAATCTCAGCTTTGTATTTCTTACTCCAACGTTTGTCGCCTACACCCACGCCTGCAAGGTGAATAACAGCATCGACTCCGCGAAGAGCTTCGAGATCTACATATCCAGTCTTTGGGTCCCATTGAATTTCATCTGAAGCAACAGGTGTTCGGCGCACTAAGCGCTGAACAGTATGTCCTTCGCTTTTGAGGTGACCGACAAGTGCGCTTCCGATAAGTCCAGATGCACCAGTAATGGCAATACGTTGTGGCAGCGACATTAGAGCCCTAGATCAGCTTCGAATGCTCCACCTTCGAGGCGCTCTTTTAAGGTCACCAAGAATCGTGCGGCATCTGCGCCATCGACTACGCGGTGATCGTAGGAGAGTCCAAGGTAGACCATTGAGCGGATCGCAATTGTCTCGCCGCCATCTTCACCTTTGACAACCATTGGACGCTTGACGACAGCGCCTAGACCCAAGATTGCAACTTGTGGTTGATTAATGATTGGAGTGTCAAAGAGAGCTCCACGGGAACCTGTATTGGTAAGAGTGAATGTTCCTCCACCAAGTTCATCGGGAGTTACCTTGTTATCACGTGTGCGAGCAGCGAGGTCTGCAATCTTTCGTGCAACGCCGCCCATATTGAGATCTCCTGCATTATGGATGACTGGAACCAGTAGTCCACGTTCTGTATCAACAGCCACACCAAGGTGTTCTGCGCCATGATAAATAATTTGATCTCCCTCAACAGATGAGTTGAGAACTGGATGCTGCTTGAGTGCCTCACAAACTGCGACTGCAAAGAATGGAAGGAATGAAAGTTTTACTCCTTCACGCGCCTCAAAAGTTCCCTTTGAACGGTCGCGTAGGCGTGCAATCTTTGTTACATCAACTTCAATGACAGTAGTCAATTGAGCCGATACCTGAAGAGATTCGACCATTCGCGCTGCAATTACTTTGCGTAGACGTGACATTGTCACTGTCGTTCCACGAAGAGGAGATGTTGCAACGACAGCTGGGCGTGGGGTCGATGGCGCTGAAGGCGCTGATGGAATAGAGGCAGCAACTGGAGAAGAAGAACCCTTTGGCGCTGCTGCTTCGACATCTTCCTTGCGAATACGCCCGCCGATACCTGTACCGCGAACAGTTGAGAGGTTTACTCCAAGATCATTGGCAAGTTTGCGAACAATTGGAGTCACATATGCGTCTTGTGGCTGTGCAACTGGCGCTGAGACAACTGGCGCTGAAACAACTGGTGGGGGAGTTGGAGCCGCAACAACTGGAGCCGCAACAACTGGAGCCGCAACAACTGGAGCTGGTGCGACAGGTGCAGGCGCGCTTACTTGAGCTCCTGATGTACCGATCAAACCAAGACGAGCACCAACAGGAACTGTGGTGTCGACTGCTACATCGATTGCAAGGAGAGTTCCAGCGACAGGCGATGGAATTTCTGTGTCGACCTTATCTGTAGAAACTTCTAGGAGCGCTTCATCAACTGCAACTGAGTCTCCGACGTTCTTAAGCCAACGTGTGACTGTACCTTCGCTGACGCTCTCACCAAGAGCTGGCATTGTGATAACCGTTCCAGCGCCCGATGCTGCAGGTGGTGTTGCAGGTGTTGCTGCAGCTGGTGCTGGAGTGGCGACAACTGGAGCTGGTGGTGGTGTTGGAGCTGCAGGTGGTGGTGTTGGAGCTGCAGCTACTGGAGCAGCAGCAGGTGCTGCAGATGATCCACTTTCAGAGATGATTGCAAGTTCTGCACCGACTGCAACAGTCTGATCTACGCCAACAACAATCTTCGAAAGAACTCCGGCAACAGGAGAAGGAATCTCTGTATCGACCTTATCTGTTGAAACTTCAAGGAGCGGTTCATCCATCGCTACAACATCGCCCTCATTCTTGAGCCAACGTGTAACTGTTCCTTCACTGACGCTCTCGCCGAGAGCTGGCATTGTTACTGAGAATGACATTATTTTTTCTCCTCTGACTTAACCGTGCGCGTGAAGTGGTTTGCCTGCAAGTGCCATGTGAGCTTCGCCCATGGCTTCTGACAGTGTTGGATGTGCATGAACAAGTGGAGCAACATCATCTGCAGTTGCTTCCCAGTTAAAGATCAGTTGTGCTTCGGCAAGAAGTTCACCAACGCGAGCACCGACCATATGAATTCCAAGTACAGGGCCATTCTTCTCAGCGACCAACTTGATAGAACCCGCTGTCTTGAGAATCTGAGCCTTACCGTTTCCAGCTAGGTTGTAATCAAGTTCAACGACATCGTAACCGCGTTCTTTAGCAATCTTCGTTGAGAGACCTACAGATGCGACCTCAGGTTCTGAGTATGTGACGCGAGGGACTCCGTCGTAATTAATTGGACGGGGATTGAGTCCTGCGATGGTCTCTGCAACCAGAATTCCTTCTTGGAAACCGACATGTGCCAATTGAAGCGTTGGAATAATGTCACCAACTGCCCAGATTCCTGGAACGCTGGTGCGGCAATGATCATCGACTGTGATGTAACCACGATCCATGACAACACCGGCTTCCTCGTAACCAAGTCCGTCGGTAACAGGTCCCCGTCCGACAGACACAAGTAGTACGTCGGCGGTGAACTCCCGGCCGTCTTCTAGGGTCACAGTTACACCGTTTGCATCGACGCGATGAGATTTGAAGCGCACACCGAGTTCAAAATTGATTCCACGCTTACGGTAGGCGCGTTCGAGCAACTTACTTGAAGATTCATCTTCTAATGCAATTAAATGTGGCAAGCCTTCAATAATCGTTACATCTGCTCCAAATGACTTCCATACTGATGCAAACTCACATCCGATGACGCCGCCACCGAGAACGATCGCGCTCTTTGGAACATATCCGAGGCTTGTACCATGATCAGAAGTGATGACTCTGTTGCCATCAATTTCAAGGCCCGGAAGTGTGCGAGCGTATGATCCCGTTGCAAGAACAATATTTTTACCTGTGTATGCGGTTCCGTTTACCTCAACAGTATTGGCAGAAACTAGGCGACCGGCACCTTCTATAAATGTGATTCCTCGTGACTTAACAAGACCTTGAAGACCTTTATAGAGGCCGGCAATGACGCCATCTTTATATGAATTTACGCCAGCCATATCTATTGAGTTAAAGGTTGCGTTGACTCCAAATTGGGCAGACTCGCGAGCGCTATCGGCAACTTCGCCAGCATGAAGGAGCGCCTTGGTTGGGATACATCCGCGGTGAAGGCATGTGCCACCGACCTTGTCCTTTTCAATCAGCGCAACTGATAGACCAAGTTGTGCGCCGCGAAGAGCCGCTGCGTAACCGCCGCTGCCTCCGCCGAGAATGACTAGATCAAAATTCGACACGGTGTGAACTCCCTCTTATAAAGAACTCGTATAAAGAATCTCTATCAATCTTCCAGTATCAATCCTGCAGAGCCCTATCTTGCCAGCCCCTCACCTGAGTTGCCTAACGCGGGCATTGGTGGCAAGGAAGGGGTAGGCCGGCTAGCGGCTGGCTGTTATTGCTAGCTGTACCAGGGAGCGCATAGCCACGCCTGTTCCACCAACCGGGGTATACCCGTGAGGCGCTGCCTCATTGAAGGCTGGCCCTGCAATATCTAGGTGGAGCCAAGGCAGTTCATCGGAGACAAACTCCTTGAGGAAGAGACCTGCAACGAGCATGCCACCCATGCGATCTCCAATATTTGCCATATCGGCAACAGGGGAATCGAATGAGGCGCGAAGTTCGGTAGGTAGAGGCATCGGCCAGAAGAGTTCGCCGGATTCTTTTGCTACTTCAATAAAGTGTGCAGAAAATTCTGAGTTATTAGTCATCACCGCACTGGTGCGAGTTCCAAGGGCGACTACCTGAGCACCCGTGAGAGTTGCTACATCAATGATTCCATCAAGGTCTTTACTCTCTTGGGCTTTCACTAGCGCATCGGCGAGAATCAATCGGCCCTCTGCATCTGGGTTGAGAACTTCAACGGTTTTTCCACCATAGATAGTGATGACATCGCTCGGGCGCGTTGCAGTATCGCTGACCATGTTCTCAGCAAGAGGAGCCCACGTTTCGATTGCAATAGGTAGCTTCAGTAGGGCGATTGCAATAGTTGCCGCACAGACTGCCGCGGCACCGCTCATATCTGACTTCATCGCCTCCATGCCCAGTGCGGGCTTTAGAGCAAGACCACCTGTATCGAAAGTAATTCCCTTTCCTACAAAGGCATACTTCTTCTTCGCCTTAACTCCCTTTGGCGTGTATGAGATGTGCAATAAACGTGGAGGATTTGCAGAGCCTTGTCCCACACCGATTATTCCGCCGAACCCCCTCGATTTAAGTTGGGCATCGGATGTGATTGAGACTTTAAGTCCGGCTGAAGCGCCCCCTGCCTTCTTCACCGCATCGCTCAGCGCTTTGGTAAATGTCTCTGGAGTTAAGTGACTTGGGGGAGTATTGATCAGATCACGGACAAGGTTTGTGTAGTCACCAATAATTTGAGCATGCGCGGCAATCTCTTTAACTGAGCCTTGATTATCGCTCTTTGCTGCCTCCTTCTTGGAGTGAATGGTAATTGTCTTCAGGGGTGCCTTCTGCGCAGACTTGGTAGATCCGCGGAATTGATCAAAGAGGTAGCTTCCCAGAGCTGCTCCTTCTGCGATAGCGCGAAGGGAGGTTGCATCTTTTGCTGGAAGAGAGAATGTCGCTGAAGTGTTTCCTGCAAGTGAACGAGCTGCAGCCCCTGCTGCGCGACGAAGGGTTTCATGGTCGTAATGGGAACCAGCTTTGCCGAGACCGGTAAAGACGATGAGGCGAGTTGATGTACCTGCAACCTTAACTACTTCATCTGCCTTACCAGTTGCTCCTAGATCGCTGAGCATTTGTAGGAGCACTTTGCTATCTACCGCGAGGTCACCTGACTCAATCTGTAGAGCTCCCTTAGCTGACTTAGCTGCTAGACCAACTACTAAAATGTCATCTTTTACAATTCCGTCAGAGATGCGGATCGTTGTCATGTAGGACTCCAGTCGAGATTCTTGGTTGAGTGTCTTGGATGAGTGTCTTCTTGCCAGTGTCTTGGTCTAGCGAGGTCGTAAGTGTAAGTTGTTGCTGTGAAAAACTCACCTTTGCATCAGAAGCACATCGATCTCCAGGCGAAGATGGCCGATTTCGGCGGTTGGTTAATGCCTATCGAGTACCCGGGTGCTGGAGTCCTTGCCGAACACGCAGCTGTTCGTGAGCGAGTAGGGCTATTTGACGTCTCTCACCTAGGAAAGGCCCACGTTAAGGGTGAGGGCGCTCTTGAGTTTCTCAACTCGATGTTCACCAATGATCTCAACAGAATAGAGAACAGCAAGGCTCAGTACACCCTCTTCTGTAACGATCAAGGGGGAGTCATTGATGACCTCATTGTTTACCGAAATTCTGATACTGATTTCTTCTTGATTCCCAATGCATCCAACACAACAGATGTTGTCAAAGTTCTGGTTGAAAACGCTCAAGCGAATCCAAAGTTCTCTGGGCTTTCAATCGAAAACCTCCACGAAAAGTACGCCGTTCTCGCTCTTCAAGGACCTCGTGCGCGTGACGTTATTGAAAAACTCGGAGTCAATCCATCGATGGATTACATGGCCTTCTCTCATGTCACCATCGCTGGTATCGATGTGATCTTGTGCAGAACTGGCTATACAGGTGAGCATGGGTATGAATTGGTTCCTTCATGGGCAGATGCCAGTGCGGTTTGGGATGCACTCGTAGCTGCAATGTCAGAGTTTGACGGAGTTGTTTGTGGGTTGGGCGCACGAGACACGCTACGAACAGAGATGGGCTATCCGCTACACGGACATGAACTCACTCTTGAGATATCACCTGTTCAGGCAAGTGCTTCATGGGCCATTGGATGGAAGAAAGAAACATTTAAGGGTGCACCTGTCTTGAGAGCACAGCGCGAAGAAGGCAAAGCGCGAACTCTTAAGGCGCTCATCTCGCAGGATCGCGGTATTCCACGCGCCGGAATGAGCATTCTCAACGCACAGGGAGATGAAGTTGGGATGGTTACCAGCGGCACCTTCTCGCCATCGCTAAAAAAGGGAATTGCCTTAGCTCTCCTTGAGCCTCATCTAGCTATCGGTGATGAAGTAGTTATCGATGTGCGTGGTCGCCAATCAACTGCGCTTATCTCTGCTCTGCCTCTTTCGCCTTCTCACGTTCGATAAATTCAACGGGAGTCAAGAAGGCAGCCTTTGAGTACGCGCGCCTCAAGGCACGTAGTACTGGGACCCCTGCAATAGCTATCAAGATTGATGTAGTAATTGCACGAGGGATGTCCCAAGCCAATGCAGATAGAAAATGGTAAGAAAAGAATCTGTCGAGATTCTCGGATATGGCTCCACCAGGGATATACGAGAGTTGTGTATCGCTACCGAGCGTCCATGGCCAGAATTGAAGATCCATTGCTATTCCAAAGAATTCTGCGGCAAAAATTCCGTAGACAATCAACATTGCAATTTCTAATCGTGATCTAACTTTCTTGGGTAAGAGGCCAGCGCCCATACCTATCCATCCAGCAGCAAAACATTGATATGCAAGCCACGGGCCAATTCCGCCGGTAATGAGAGCCGATAAGAGCATGGAGATGGCACCGAGCAAGAAACCGAATGAAGCGCCAAAGACCCTTGAAGCAATAATGAGAACAAACCACATAGGTTCGATACCAACTGCCCCAGTACCCAAGGGACGAAGTGCTGCAATTAGCGCCGAAAGAACTGCAAGCAAGGCGATCGATTTTGTGTCTAAGTTTTCATTGCTAACGCTTATGAAGAGAAGAAATAAGGCCAGGGGAACGGCGGCTAGAAATACCCATTGCGTAGTTGAACTCTCTGATGGTCCGAAGAAAGGCCATGTGAATCCGAGTAGGCCCACGAAACTCGTCGCAATAAGTGCATAGAGCGATAGTGATGAGAATGTAAATACCCGAGAAGTGGTCCTTGTAGGAGACTGCGTTCTCATTGCTTCACATCGATTGCGCTGATGACATCAGAGACAGTTAACCAAGGCGCTGGAGCCATGATCTTTGCAACTTGAGGTGCAAATGCTGGGGAGGAGAGCAATACATCAAGTGTTGTTCCATCGGCGACAATGTCACCTTCTGCAATGAAGATAACTCGATCAGCAAGTTCTGCAACGAGTTCTACATCGTGGGTTGCCAAGATGACGGGGCGGTTAAAGTTCAGCGAGAACTCTTTGAGCGCCAGTGCCAATAAATTCTTAGCTTGATAATCTAAACCTCGAGTGGGTTCATCGAGAATAAGCACCTCTGGATGGGCAGAGAGAACGATGCTAAGCACAAGAGCTAGACGTTGACCTTCTGAAAGGTCATGTGGGTGGGCATGGAGGGAAACGGTAGGAGTTAAGCGGGCAAGAAATGAGTATGTGGTTCCTGCAGGTAAGTCATTGCTGGAATCTGCTTGCGAACATTCTGCCTCAACGCTGTGCGCAAAGAGCAGGTCGCTTGGCTCTTGAGGAACGTAGCCAATGAGCCTTCTACGGTCAGAGGCCTTCATGGAAAATGGATTCCAACCAGATACAGAAACATTTCCCGAGGTCGGTTTAATTACTCCCACGATTGATTCAAGAAGCGAACTCTTTCCCGCACCATTGCGCCCCATAATGGCAACGATTTCTCCTGGAAGGAAGGTTGTTGAAATACCTTTCACTGCATCTTTCTCTCCATACGAAATGTAGAGATCTCGTACGTCTACTACGGTTGAGGATGGGCTATGTGCGCCTCTACCGTGAGAAGGTGCAGTTGAAAAGCTAACCGAGTCCCGAATATGTGCCGTTTGTCGTCGCACTTCACGGACACTGGTTCCGATCTCGCTCAAATTGAGCGCCCTCGCCAATCTCACGATTGGGGGAACTAGATCAGTTGTCCGCAAAATTTCATCGGCGGATCCGATAGATGTCTCACCATTTCCTTCGATGTAGATAATGCGATCTACAAATTGAATAACGCGCTCAAGCCTATGTTCGGCTAACACGACTGTGATGCTCAAATCATGGACGAGCCTGTGGAGCAAGGAGAGAACTTCTTCGGCAGCAATCGGGTCAAGGGCACTTGTCGGTTCATCAAGCACTAGAACCTTTGGATGCATTACAAGTGCTGCGCCGATAGCTAGCCTCTGTTGCTCGCCACCGCTTAAGGTCGCAATATTCCTGGTGCGGATTGAATTGAGTCCCAATAAGTCGAGAATTTCCTCAACTCTCTTTCGCATCACATCTGGCGCATAGTTCAGTGCCTCCATTCCGAATGCGAGTTCTTCTTCAACAATATCGGTAACAAAGCCATTGATTGGATTCTGTCCAACGATGCCAACTAGGTGCGCAAGGCCCCCAGGTTTTACTTCGCGCGTAGATATTCCGTCAACGCTAATATCTCCAGCGAGGATGCCACCTGTGTGGTGCGGAACAAGTCCGTTGATAAGCCTTAATAGGGAGGATTTTCCAGCTCCCGTCTGGCCCATTACCAGAATCATTTCGCCTTCTTGAACTTCTAAAGTGAGATTTTCAATAATCGTTCTTGTTGAATGTGGATAGATGAGAGAAACGTTTGAAAATTTAATCATGATGCGATCGACACAATCGTAATTGCACTAGCAGTTGCAATAAAAAGTGAATCTCTCATAAGCCAACGAGCTGGCCTGTATCGAGAACGCTTTCGACTTACTCCAAAGCCGCGCGCATCCATAGATTCGGCTAGTTGCAGCGATCGAATAAGGGATTGCTCCAATAGGGGAGTTGCTAGCGTCTTAATGGAAAGCCTTTCGATTCCCCGCATCTTCTGCGCTACACGTATTCGTTTCACATTAGCGGCGAGCTGAGGAAATACAGTTGTTGCGATGACGAGAGTTATGCCTACCTCATAGATAAAGACAGGTAGTACGCGTAGCAATTTATGTGGACTAGTGAGCGCCGACGCTGCTCCAAATAGTGCAATGAGGGTAACGATTGTTAGGCCCTCAGCCATTGATGAGGTGAGCCTCTCGGCCGTTACATCTCCACCAATACGAATACCAGGCATCCAGCTAGGTAGAGATAAGCGCGGGACGGTGAAAAGAACACGGCCCGGAATCGGAACTCCGATGAGTGCGCCAAAGATTGCCCGGATAACAAGGATAAAAGTTCCTATCTTGAGGGACCACCAGAAGGCGGCATTC
>Ga0209230_10001211_pt1 | contig 10342 bp, 11 predicted proteins | sample LakOntMetagenome_FD_187467 | JGI IMG/M metagenome (GOLD analysis project Ga0209230, IMG submission 187467) | Freshwater and sediment microbial communities from Lake Ontario - Sta 18 epilimnion Metagenome (SPAdes) (version 2) | ecosystem: Environmental > Aquatic > Freshwater > Lentic | place... | reverse complement strand
GTAAGAAGAAAAAGAGCGTTAGTGATGGAGTAGTTAGCGATGGCGATTGCTTGGATGAGGATGAGAGGCGTGTAGAGGCTGCTACGACAAGGGATGGAACCAACGAAGATAAAAAGTTTAATTTAATATTCCTTTTTTCAGCCATTTGAGATAAAATAGTAGGTTGTGCATTAACCATATCAACATCCCAATATATACCAGCACACAAAGATTGTCTCAATGTTTTTTCTATTTTTTCTAAACTACCCTTTTCTTTAGAATAAAGTCTTCCATAGCCCATTCGTGACATAGAAGATTTATTTGAATGTGAATAAGTAAATGTAGAAATATCATATCTATTAGAACGTTTAGCATTATCATATAAGGCTTTTATATAAGTTAACTGTTGTGCATCTAACGTATCTCTTTTTGTCCAAATACTAGCCATAACTTTTGGATTCCATTTTTGTTTTTTAATAATAGGTGCAAATACAGTAGAATTTGGTATAGTTGACGATATGTTTGACACGGAATATAATGACATATTATCAGTATCAATGTTGTTTAATGGTTGGTTCATCCTACACAGCTTGTCGGGAATATTTTTAAAATTAAATCAAACTTACGAAAAAAATAAAAATGTTATGCCGGGATATTTTTCTTTTGGCTGGTTGCAATCGCCAGAGCTAATTTTTCTTGTTTTAATCTTTCTCTTTCAATTCTTTTATCTTCCTTTTCAGCTTCCTTTTCGGCTTTCTTTTTTAATCTTTCTTCTCTTTTACGTATTACTTCAAGATCATTATTGTATTTCTCTTTCTTTTTATTGACTAATTTTTCTCTATGTAATTGATAATATCTCATATCTCTATTCATTTTAAGTTCGGTTTCATTTTCAGTACCTGTATTGGCAGATATATCAGCCATTATTATTCTGATATGTAATAAGATTTTTAAATGCCTTAAATACGCGTATAAAAATATTCAGACCAATTCCGATAGCTTTTTAAATGTCCAAATAAGTAGAATGGCGCAGACAAAGAGAAGACGTATAAGAGCCAGACATTTTAAACAGCCGACAAAGAAGGATTTATTTCTTGAGGCGGTTGCTGTCGGCAATATAGAATATATTAAAAAGTATATTGAAGATGGTGAAAATGTTAAAGTGAGGAACTGTAAAGGTGATACAGTATTACATATAGCAGCTAAAACAAAGCAGAATAAACTCTTAAAATATTTTTTGGTGTATTTTAGTAAAGAAGAACTTGATACGCGTGATATGTATGGACATCCTCCTCATATTGTAGCAGATAAATATGGTAATAAAATAGGCGCCAAACTAATAGAGAAATACAGAGAAGAAGTAACTAATAGTCCTTATTCATATAAAGAGTATTCATTTAGACAGCCTGTCCCTAAATTGCCTCCTACTATGCATAAAGCAGATAGAAGGTCTTCATCAAAAAACAAACAGAAAAATCAAAATCAGAACTTATATATAGTAAGAAGAACACCTCAAAGTAGAGAGCAATATGTACCAGTATTTAATAGTAAAAACATGAAGGAAGTTCAAGTACAGCAAAAGAAAGCTCGTAGGAAAGTTGTGAATGCTACGTCACAACGCAATAACACCTATAAGAATAATATAAATAATGCAACAAGAAAGCGTGTAGTAATACGTAATGTAGGTAAGAAACAAACAAGAAGAAATCAGCAGGTTCTAATTGATAGAATAGATTAATATACTAATAACTTAAAAATTTTGCTATTTGATATATGTATCAAATATATAATTTATAATTTTTTAAATTATAAATTTGATGAAACTCAACCACACAACTAAAAGTACACTCAAGAAAATGACACATCCCGTTAAGAAAAATATATGGGAAAGTTTTGAAAGAGCCCTAATGGCAAAATCAAAAGTCTTCATCAAAGACATTGCATCTCGTTTGGAAATTGACGAAAGCGCCCTTGTAAAAGAAATCTTTAACGGGAAAAATAACATCAAAACATACCTATTTGATACATGCAGTGATGATTGTTTCTGTAAGGCAGTTGTTCCTATTGCGAATGGTAAGTTTGCAGCTCGTTGTCGCGCGCCAACACATTCTGGAACATCTTATTGTATTCAGCATCAATACTCTCGTCCTATGATTCAGACGTGTATTGACCATGGGATTCCTATGCCACGCATGTTATCACGTCTAAAAGAATCAGATGACTTACCTCCTCTTTGGTTTAATGAGAGTGGAACAGTGTTTGATGCATCGCTTTCAGTCAGAGGTAATTTCAATAAAGACACTAAAAAATTAATCATTGCTAAACTTACTCCTAGTCAACCCCCTACTCCTCAACAAACTTCTTAATGACAATAGGAACCATCTTTTTCTTATCAGCATCAGTCACTTGCAAATTATTATAATCAATATTATCTATACGATTGATTATAGTATTTTTATTTCCAGTACTATCACTCACATTTACACAATCAATAAGTTTTTTATAGTATTGCATAGGAATCCATTTATGTAACCATTCATACCATGGAGTATCTACTACACACTCTAATAGTCTTAATTTTCCTCTATCTTCCTTGGACCATTCATCAGGAATATCGTCAGGAAATGCATGCTCCGTAAAATCTTCCATAGTCTCATCAGATTCCCATACATCTTCAACGCCCATCTCATCCATATATGAGCGCCAATAATGGGAATTATAGATATGTTGATTTGTGCATAGGTCAAGGGGATTAAACACTTCTTTACAATTAGTTGTGTCTACAAAGTATTGGATTTGTTGGGGAAGTGAAGGACACTTCTTAATAAAACCACGGCCTCTTTCAGGTATGAGAGGGTCGTCTATTGTTTTATGGGCTACTTGAACTTCTCCTTGGTTACATGAGGCACATCTTAATAGGGTTTTCATGCAAATATATTCATGTGGTTTGAAGATTTGATTATAAGGTTCTAGAATCTCACATGGCATACGAACAGCAGCCCAACAGGCTGCAAGAGCATTTTTATTTGCAATAGCACGGTCATTATACCCACATATACCTTTTTTGACAGAAGAAGCTCCAGTTAGGGGACCAGGAATATTACCATCAACCAATAGGATAATGTTGAAAAGAGGAAGACGAGGGCATTCTAAAAGGATATCTAAAACAAGACGCAAGTCTGCGAGGAAATCAAGAGGAGGTAGACAAGCTGGGCCACAGACAAGCCAAGCATATCGTAACATATCTAGAATAGCACACGAATCATATGATTCTAATAGTTCGTCATACCAGAATAAGGTATCTACCCGGCGACGTTCTGCAACAGAAACAAGAAATGCTGATGCGATATCGCAGCCACGAAACCAATTTCGTGAAATAATAGTTGGGTCGTTAAACATGAATACGTTGAATTATAGTTTACTAGAAAACGTATTTAATCCAGAGAAGAAACAAGAAAACAATTTTTTTTCAAATAATACCCACAAATCAATAATAAGAAGCTCTAATAACTCGCCAATGTTTCCTCATGCAAATGAGATAATTCCACGTATGTGGCTTGGAAACCGCTATGCAGCATCAAATGAAGATGATTTCCTATTAAAGCACAATATAACAACTGTATTTAATGCGTCAAAAGATATACCTTTCCACGATTCGGTGAAAATGCGTTATAGAATCGCAGTAGATGATAATTTAAGGCCATCTGAAATAGCAAATATGACTAAATGGGCCCCAGAAATAGTCTATACTGTTCTAAAAGAATACAACGCGGGGAAACCCATATTAGTACATTGTGCTGCAGGTATGCAGCGTTCTGCAGCAATTGTAGCAATGTTCCTGATTGCATATAAACATATGACAGCAGATGAGGCAATGCAATATATTCGTGAAAGAAGACCGATTGCATTTACACCCGCACCTAATTTTGAAGATTCAATTCGTCACTTTGAATATTATTATTATAATGATTTAATTCCAAAAATAAAAGGCAGCGTCACTGAAGCTTCTCAATAGGTTGGAGAGTTTGACGACTTTTAGAACCAATATCAGTATACCATTCTGCATTAAATCCAGCACGACTATATTCATTGGAACAAATGAACATATTTTTTTCCTTAATAGTCGCAACGCCCCGCCCATGAAACCAATAAATGGGCATATTAATCAATGAAGAACGCAGCATAATACCGTAAGTTGGTGGGGCATAGCTCAAGCATACTAATTGTTCATATTGCGGTGAAATATTAGTCTGAAAGAATCCAATATCTTCAGTAATAATACCAGTACTTTTACCTTCAATCGGTGCACCCATAAAAGTAACACCATTATAAAAGAATATACGCTGTATCATATAGTGAATATTGTTTTTATCCCATCGGCGTATCTCATTCATATAAAAAGTAGAATAATCTTCTTTGCCAGTCGGCACTACAAACACTTTTTCCCATTTATGGGCAATGAAAGCAATATCTTTGACGCTCCCGCGACACCCTAAAAGAGCTAATACATTTCCAGTAGGTTTAAGATCATTTAAATGACCCACAAGTCCCGATGCATATTGAATTTTCATATGACAACGGATAGTAAAATAACTACTAATATATTTTAATAAGTCTTTAATATAGATAATGGGCCCCGAATTAGCAATAGCTGGTTCAATGTTGGGCCAAAGTATGGCTTCGTTGATACCAATATTAATTAAAAAAGTAGATACAAATTTACTTACACAAACTATAGCACGTTTCTTATTTTACCCTCTTGTTGCAACATTGCTAGGCGGTAAATTACCTAATTGGTCAACTCCAATACTCGCTGCAAAAGGTCTAGCTCTAGGTGGTATGAATTTAGCTCATGTAGGGGCAAGTTATTTGGCTTTTAGGGATTTACCAGCAGGTATCGCAATGACTATATTCTATTCGTATCCATTTTTCAACCTAATAGGGTCTAAAATATTCTTTGGCGAATCAATACCTCTAAAAGTAATTCCCTTGTTTATCCTTGCATTCATTGGTGTTATCCTCGTTGCGTTTGCATCTGAAGGGGATGCCGCATATACACAAGAAGGGCGTGAAGAACCAAATCCTAAAAGGGGTATAATAATGGCTCTTCTTGCTGCGCTAACAGAAACGGGTATATTCCTTGCGGTTCGTGGCGCACCATCAATGGGTGGATTTGATAATATAAATTATATGTATATTGGAGGATTACTGTTACTATTAGCAGGTATATTTGTATTTGGAAAGCAGGGTGAGATAGATACAAAAGAAAAATCATGGTGGCAGCTTGGAGGGTTTAATTCTATTATTGGGCTTGGTGGAACAACGTTGTTGTTTTTAACAAATCATTTCTTGCCGACCCATATTTATTCGCTTGTTTCATTTATTGGGTTAGCGACATCCTATATATTTGGATTAATATTTGCAGAAGAAAAACCGTCAATTGGTGCGTTGACTGGGACTGGATTGCTGTTAGCTGCGGTTGCTGGTTTGAACTTTATTTAATTTGCTGTTGATTGCTGGCGACTTTCAAAGAACCGCAAACGAGCTGCGCGAAGTTCTGCTGCTGTTTGTTGTTGCGCCGATGGCTGTTGGACCGCTGGTTCCACTGCCGATTGTAAACTACGCCCATTACCCCATTCTTGATTTTTCCACCACATACCTGGAAGTGTCTTTGGTATTTCATCTACTGCAGGTAATGCAACTCCTATCCCATCTATAAATTCATTCATAACGGTATCATTATCTGTACGTGGAGTTTTATCAGCACTGGGAATAACTTCGGATGGAATAACTTCGGATGGAATAATAGGTTCTCCAATATCAATTGCTACTTCTCCACCAAGTCTGCAAATAGGGGCAGGTTCAATCTTCGCAATATGCACTAAATGTTCTTCGTCAAAGATTTTCAATCTAATTGTAATACCTTCCTGTAGAATATAATATTTATCAAGTTCTTGCTGTAGAATATCAGCTAAATCGTATGCGAAAAGGGAATCATTATATGGTTTAATTGTAATTTGATTAGCAAGAGGAATATCATCAAGAATTGGTTCAATCCACACATTTTCATTTTCCTTAATGTTCAAGTCTTCTAATATAGAAGCGGGGACATATAATCGGAATCTATGATTTTCATGAGGAGCACCAACTGTGCATATACGAAACTCGTCGTTCTCATTGTATATTTTAATGGCCATGAGACCGCCTGCATTTGAAAAGAGTCTATTAAAATCATATGTACTTAAATGTGCACAAACATCTGCTGGGTCATATGTGTCAAGATATATATTAGAATATGTATCTCTTGATACGGTATTATTTTGGGAAGCCATTTATATGTAGTTGAGTAGTTTTCAGGCGTACGAAAGAAAAAAATTCAAATTTAACTGTAGATATGCCGTCACCCGAAAGAATAATTCAATCAATATCAGGAATAACTGAATTTCAAAAGCAACTGTTAAAAGACCGTTATGCAAATATATTAAACGAATTTGGCCGTCGCTGTCTGTTTTATGCTATCGCATTTCATACATTTAGATTTGTTGTAACAGTTGGATCTTTATTAGTTCCCGCTTTGCTGTCAGTTGATTTTACCGGTTCAAATAGCGACAAGTCCTTCAAAGATTCAGTCTATTGGAGCACTTGGGCCCTCTCCGTTGCCGTCACAACCTCTAATGGTATTATGACTCTCTTTAAAGTTGATAAAAAGTATTATTTTCTTCATACAACATATGAACAATTAAGGAGTGAAGGATGGCAATATTTTGAGTTAACTGGAAGATATAGTGGTCAGCTGACGAAATATTTAAACGAGCCTCCATCCTATGCAAATCAGTTTATACATTTTTGTGCAAACATTGAGAAAATTAAGATGAAACAGGTTGAAGAGGAATACTATAAGTTAACAGACCATGCGGCAAACGCACCAGCAAAGCCAGTTAATAATTCAGATAATCAAGCAAGGGGTACAGGAGTACAGCAAAATGATACAGTACCGAGTACAGTAGACAGTCTTTATCCACCAACACCAGATCATTATGGATTAACAATAAAGAATATGCCGAAAGAAACGATGAATACTATGCAAGCAATTTTGGCAGCAATGCAGCCCTCGCAACAGCAACAACAACAGCAACCAGAAAAGAAACAGATATTGACAGGAACTAGACGTAACTCAATACCAACCATGCAGCCCATGCTACAACCTCCATATAGTCAAATACCACAAATTATAACACAATTCAGTCCAACAAATTTACAATCATCTGCAAATACGTCACCTACAAGTAGAAATATTGTAACAGAACAGCTTTCATCAATATCAGAACATAATTCAGTAACAGGCCTCGGTCTAAATTAAATTAATCAGCATAAATAGATATGACACCTCCTAAAAAGAAAGAAAGAAAGAAACCTTATTGCCAATGCGACCCTAATTGTTTGGGAAAGCCATTGGAAGGAAAACCGTTCTGTTCTTATCATCTTAAAAAAGGATGTCCGAATAGAAGTCCATTGACAGGAAGTGAACCACAATACGAACCCGATAAATACAATAAGAACCCTATTAGAACTATACATAATTGTTTTGCATATGCATATAATATATATGAAAAACCACCTGCAGATGTATGTAAAGATAAGGAAAATTGTCCAATACCATATCCTCAGCCAGGATATTATTCAGGATACCCTAAATGGAGTCAACAAAAAAACAAATCGTGTTTTGATATGTGGGCACGCCTAAAAGGAGATAATCCAGATATAATGTTAACTGATTTTAAGTCACAATGCCCTAAAGGTACATCTAAAATCGCATTTGTGGTAGACCCTAAAAGAGATTATCATTTTTATAGACAAGATAGTAATGGTAAATGGTCAGATAAGCATGGGTCAATGCCAGTTACAAATAAAGATGCTGATGGAAAACCAATTTATAATCCTGCATTAGCAAATAGAAATTATACGGATTCAAATCCTCCTTTGAATTATACGGATTTTTGTGGATTTGTATGTATTGCGCGCAATAAGACATTAAAATCTAAAAGAGGTGGTGGTAGCAGCAGCAGCATCAGTAAAAGTAAAACAAGACATCGCAAAACAAGACATCGTAAAACAAGAAGATGTTAACGCTGACCTGGGGCCCCTTGAACTTTTTGGTCTAATCTGGTTTTCAGCCAATCGCGTCCGTATTTTTTAAGAATATAACTATTAGGGTTTATCATATGAAGAGCTTCAACCAAATCTACACGCTTTCTTGGATCTAATTCAAGTAAAGCGCGCACAACTTGATGTATCTTATCCTTATGGGCAGTATAATGTTGATTTGTATAGAATGCAGGAAATGCCTGTAACTTTGTAATAAGACCAGCAATAATTGTACCAATACCCCATGCATCTACTTTGCTCCAATAAGTCTCCCACCATTTAGAGAAATCGCGGTCAATAAACGATTTACTTTGATTTATATAATCGTCAAGGTCCTCTAACTGGTCATTACGCGTCTTCTTTGTTATTACACGAGATGCTGCGACAATAGGCTTTCCATCAACAATGTCTTGTATGACATTTTTAAAGGATTTTTTCATATAAAACATGGACTTACTGTCTTCAACAGCATTCCATAAAGAATATTCGGGTGGTTCTTGATTATATTTCGGGTCAAATCCGAATAAGAACGTATCTATTTGGTATTTTTTCTGTTTGAACAGAGCTAGCCCGAAGTCTATAAGACGAGGTATACCATTTTTATCTAAAAGTATATTTCCGCGATGTATATCACGATGAATAATTCCATGTAGAGTTAAAAGAGCACCTGCTTCTATCAAGTTTATAATAAAAGTATATATATTGAATGTTGCCGGTTTGAAGTTAAAAGATTCAATAGGTGTTCCTGCATAAGTCATACGTGCTGCATGCAAATCTTGGATTCCGTACCGTTGAACAATATTACATTCGGGTACATTTTTATCGCGAAGAGCATCTTTATCAAGTAGGTATTGTTTTCCTTTCAGAAGTCCAAAATAGCGCGAATGTTCTTTTACTTTTAAATGTAAGATTTCAGACGCAATTATTTCAGTTTCTAACCCATTTCCTTTTGCAATCTTTGTCAAATTATTTGGATCATTTGTTGGATGAGGCTTTCTATTTTTAGAACTTAACGGATGATTTAATACGCAACCATAAGTACCTTCTCCTAATATACTACCTCCAAATAAACGTGATACAAACATACTTAATAGTATAAAAGATAATTAATAGACAGGATAAGACGCTAAATATAGACACATGTGCCAAATCTGGTGTATTTTAAACAAGCCGTAAAAGTAATGTGGTCGGTGCTTACAGTCGGTGCGATAGCACTTCTAATTGTAATTATTTGGGAGATTGCTGTTCCAGCCCGGTTAAAAGATAAAGCTATGAGTCGTATTGAAAAGGGTATATTTGGTATCAAGGAAGGATTCAGCTCTACCTATGGTAGAGCCTATCCTAGTTATGGTAATTACCAGAATGAAGGATTCAGCTCTAGTATGGTAAATGCATCAGAAAGTGATGCTGGATTCCTTGGTGCTATTTTCCCAGCACGCGGTGATATCGGGGATAATATGGAAGAAAAGGGATATCAACAGGACCCTCGTTACTTTCACGGATATACTGATGTGCAATCTTTGAAGTTGAATAAGGATTATTGTCGCATGGTTGTGCCTGTAAAAGCAGCATCCAAGAAAGAGGACCCATTAGAGTCATTTTTTGCATGTGCTCTCGCGGGTACAGAAGGTCTTTCTAGTGTCAAGTTCAGAACCCCTTCAATAAAACAAGGGTTCCGGTGTTCACGTGATGATTATATGCGTGATATTGGAAAAGATGGAAGGAATGCGTATTGTTCTATTGTAAAAGTGAACTCTAATAGTTTTGACTCTAGGTGTTACAGGGCATTTGATACAGAATTCGGCACAACACAATATAAAGATTCAGCTCCTCCCGAAAACATTAAGACGTTGTTGGAGTTTTATGATGGTATATTTGGATGGTTACGTATGCGCGACGATATACTTGATTATGCTAAAAACTTACATTTAATGAGTGCGGGTGATATTACGATAGATGAAGCTCCTAATCCAGTGATTACAAAAGGGCTTCATTTTAATGGTGCAAATCAGTTCTTACGTATAGGTGAGAATACAGACCTTGTATTTGAATCCAAAATTTCACTGCGTTTTATGCGTGCAGTATCTGTATGGGTCTATTTTGATGAGTTTACAAATAATGCACGCATCTTTGATTTTGGTATGGGTGCATCAAACAACAATATTCTATTAGGAATCATTGGTCGTGGTGATGGAACAGCTTCAAGTGGTAACTTGGG
>Ga0209230_10001210_pt1 | contig 10349 bp, 10 predicted proteins | sample LakOntMetagenome_FD_187467 | JGI IMG/M metagenome (GOLD analysis project Ga0209230, IMG submission 187467) | Freshwater and sediment microbial communities from Lake Ontario - Sta 18 epilimnion Metagenome (SPAdes) (version 2) | ecosystem: Environmental > Aquatic > Freshwater > Lentic | place... | reverse complement strand
TGTGGGTTCGAGTCCCACAGGGGGTAATAAAATTATTATATAATATTAAGATTTATTAGGAAATTATAATATATGTTTGAAAAATCAAGAATATGTAAAATATTATACGATGTTATTATGTCGCTATATAATAAATGTTCTGTTAAAAAAGAAGAGAGTTGTGATAATATGTATTATTCTATGTAAATTAAAAAAATGATTATATCATAATATCACCTATAACATATCGCTTATCATTAGATGCTTACAGAATTTCTAATAATATTGGATGACACATTATATTCTTTAGAAAGATCTATTATAGATATATTGCTATGTATTCTAGTATTTTCTCTGTTCTTATTGATTAAAATTTATGTATTAGATAATTTTGTGCTATACTAAGTACTGTTAAGATATCATATTGAGTTTCGCTTTTATATTTGTTTTTTGATTTTGGCTTATCATATAATTTGTATCAAGAATTTTTCAAAAAATGAAAATAAAATTTGAGTACATAACTTTTTATTTTCTAATATTTCAAAAGTTTTCTAGAAATTTCTAAATAAAAAAAGTTATGTACTCAAATTTTAAATTAAAAAATGTAAAAATCTTCTATAAATTAAAATGTTCTATTTATTATTACGCTATAATAAAAATTGATAATAGAGTTAGATACACATCTAACCATATCCCAACATGGATAACTCACTCTTAGCACAAATCCTTTTCGCCAACGAGAATGCCTTTCGAAATATCAATGATGCCAATAAATGCCATATGATTGCTGGTGTTTGTAGGGTGGCCAAAGAGAATGAACACCTCATTAATGCGATTGATAAGAATCGTGTTGAACTTTATGCAAATCGCATATTCAATTATTTGCTAAATCACATCTATAATTCAAATAGAACTAAAGGAGATGCAGACACTATTGACAACGAGTTTAGCATGAATTTTGCCGACTCAATCTCTACGATGCTCAATAAACAGAAATTGTGTTATCGCAAAAGTTTCGCAGAATTTATATTGTTGGATTATATTAAAATTTTAAACCATAACATTATATATAATAGTGGCTATAGAAGCGGATATTATGATCCGCGCTTTATTAGTAAGATTCTCACATATAATTATAAGCGAATCATTGTTAAGATTCTAGGGATTGATTTTGAAATAGAATTGAATTCTCTAAAATTAAGAAAAATTGAGGAAAATAAAAAAACCTATAAAAAAGTCGAATATATGCTGTGGAATATTGAAGATATTCTTGAATTACACAATAGTATCAAATGTGAGTAAAAGAATATTACACAAATCTTTATAAATATATATTTTTTATATTTGCAATAAATAATAAAAATTGATATGATAGGCTTTTATATTGTATATTAACTAATCTACTGATAAGCACGATGTTCGAATGCTATATGAATGAAATTATACATGAAAGCATATATGATTATTGCGATGTGATATATGAAAATATTTGTTATAATAATAATAATTGTCATGATAATTACAATATTTTACAAAATGATTTATATAAATTTATTGAAAATGAAATTGAAAAAATGAGCATATATGATATTAACAATATCCTTATGTCTTATGGTATTGATAATGCTTATAAATATTATCTTGAAACTAATACAAATGCTCTAAATGATATTAAGAATAGTGATAGTATTACTAAAACGCTCGTTAATCATCTAATAGTATCTTCATTTGAAATAAGATAACATACTCTATATCTTCATTACACCTTTGGACATTTATTTTAATTTATATAATATTTTTTCAATGTCATTATAATATGATTCATTATAATCGCTATAATATATTCCATTAGATGTTTTTTTATCTGTCGGATATTTATGTATTTTATCGGCTCTTTTCATAGTATATTCTACAATTTCCCCTATTACTGATATGTTATTTTCAGTTAATAATATATTACCTATAGTTTTAATATATTCAGCATTCTTATAATTTTTAAGAAAATTTATCTTATTATTATATATTATATTATCTACTTGTTTCTCATTTATCTTATCTACTTGTTTCTCATTTATATTATCTAATAATATATATTTATTTTTACTTAATATATCTAATAACATCCAAGCAATTGCTTGGAGATCATCCATATAATCAATTACAAATGTTTTATGCTGCATTATAGACATATAATAAGGCGTCCCGTGTATACCCTTATATTCTTTTAAACTCCTCTCATTTATAATATTAAACACATTTGTTGATAATCCAAAATCTATAATTTTAATTTTATTTATAGTATTATCTGTAAAAACTATATTATCTGGTTTAATATCTCTATGGACAATTGATATATTTTTATTTAAATTACAATTATGCATAGAATTTAATGCCTTCAAAATCAATATAAATATATCTCGTATAATTAATATATTTTCTTCATATTTTAATGATGTCAAATCTTTTCCTAAATATTCAGATACTAACACATATCTTTCAATGTCTCCTTCGACAAGTTCATTTATATATCCGTAAGCATATATTTTTGATACAATAGCATTAGCACAATTAATATTCAATAATTTCATAATATAATGTTCTGTAGTTATTTGATACTTAATATCTATTTTTCTATATTCAAATTTATCAGGAATTTTAGGCTGTATCTTTACAACAACATTAGAACCTTTTGTAGTTCCTTCAATCACTTCGCCAATATACAATAATGTTTCTACGTTTATATATAATACATTTATTATTTTAATTTTCATCGGTTTATAATATATATCATTCATAATTATAATATCATCTAAAAATAATTGCGACAATCTCATGATATATTTTATAATATTAGATTTTTTTTTCTTATATTTATTAATTATTTTATTTAATTTTTCTTCAAATTTATTATCTGAAACGCGTTTAGTATTAAAAGGTAAATAATCTATATCTATATCTTCATTATATATTTTCTCAATCTTTTTAGGTTTAATATAAGTTTTTTTAGAGGATTTAAATGTTTTTGATACTACAGATATATTTTTAGGTATATCTACAATATCATACTTTATTTCAGGTATTATGTTTGAATCGCTTTTAGAGGATTTAAATGATTTTGATACTACAGATATATTTTTAGGTATATCTACAATATCATACTTTATTTCAGGTATTATGTTCGAATCGCTTTTAGAGGATTTAAATGATTTTGATACTACAGATATATTTTTAGGTATATCTACAATATCATACTTTATTTCAGGTATTATGTTTGAATCGCTTTTAGAGGATTTAAATGATTTTGATATGTGTTCAGGTTCATCTTTGTTATTTTTATGAATATTCGCATAAATATTTGTTATATTTTTCATAGGTAAACATTTTAAATAATTTCTATAATTAATATTATCATAATATGTATTATTAATAATATTTAAGAAATATTCATTTGTATTATTATTGAAATGTTTGCTTAATATTTTGACATAAAATATTTTATTTTCCTTATTTAAATTTTTATCACTTAATTCATCGCCTATTTTTTGATATATTTTAACTAAGTCTTTTTTCAATAAACATAATAAATATTTATTATAATTAATTTTATCAATATTAATATTATCTATAAAATATTTTGAATTATAATTCTTAAAATGTATTATCAATAAAGCTATAATATCACTTTTCTTCATAATATTATTTATAGTTCTTATTTATATATATATATATATATTTTTATTGAATTCTATTAGAAACAATATGCCTATTTTTAATTATTTGCCAAAAAAATTGATAGATATTTTTAACATATAAATTATCCAGATAATGGACGGTGCTCTTGTAGCCCAAATTGTATTTGCTAATGAGATAGCATTCAAAGGCATTAACGACTCCACGAAATGTCAGATGATATACAAGGTTTGTAAGGCAGTAAAGGAAAATCAACACATTTCTGATGTAATCAGCAAAAATCGTGCAGAACTGTATGCGATTAACATATTCAACTGTTTATATCAAAAGTCTAAAAATATCCAATCAGTAGAAGAAAAGCAATCAGAAGATAATACTAAAGAGTTCGGTGTTAAGATTACAAAAGAAATAATGATTATGCTTAATAAGCAGTCCGAGAAGTTTTTGTGCTATTTTGTTGATTATATAATTAGTGATTATACAGAAACACTGATTAATTGTTGGCAATACAATAATGGTCTTGGAAATATCTATAATAATAAACAACACATATCTTTCATATTATACAATTACAAGATGATTGTTAATATTCTCGGCATTAATTGCTGTATCAATTTAGAACAAAGTATAATATGTGCAAAGTTCAAAAAAATCATAAAAACGAGGCTATCGCAAGGATGGCTTATTGATGATATTCTCAAAATGCACAATGAAATCAATATTGATTAGTCTGTATTGATTTCATATATTTGTACGCTCATCAATGCTTTTGCAAGATACAGCATATTATATAAGATGCTTATTATATTAGTTTTATTGTATCTTCTTATGAAATTAGATAATAACATAATCTTTATCTTCTTCACATATCTCTAAACGTATTTTCTTATTATATTCATCTTTTACTTTTTCAACTGTCGTTTTATTTTCTAAATTATAAAACGTGTTCCCTATTTTAATTAATCTACAGCCATTTTTAGTCTTATATATTGGAAACTCTAAATCATAATATTTATACTTATTATTTGATAGAATTTTGGGAGTTTTTTTCATATAATCCTATTATTATAAAATATTTATAATATATAATATTTATAAAGTTATAGATAATGTGTATTTTTGCTGAATACAAAGATATTCTTGGAGTCCCAAGAGAAGGAATACATTCTATGCGTTTTTTTGATTTTGCTGTAATGGATTTTATTATGACTTTCATAGGTTCTTGTATTATAGCATACTTTTTCAAAATAAATGTATTATTTGTATTTTTATATTTATTTATATTGGGCGAATATCTTCATATTCTATTTTGTGTTGATACCAAATTTTTGTCAATTTTTTTCAATTTAAAAAAAGACACAAAAAATAATAAAAATTGATAGTCTATATAAAGATTAATTAATATATATATACAACGATGAACGTTCTCCTCCCTAAGCAATTCAATGTCGACAAGATTAAGTATTCTGAAATGAAGGTAATGAAATCAGGTGCTAAATCTGTCTATCTTAATTATCAAGGTTCAAAAATTAATATCCAAACCCCTATTCTATCAATTCCCTATGGCGTCAATGACAATACTCAGTTTATCAAGGATGACCCTAAACGTAAGGATGAAGCGCGTAAGTATGATATTACGGCATCTTTTAAGGGAAAAGATGAAAATCCAAAACTTCAGGCATTTCATGATAAGTTGATTGAACTTGAACAAAAAATCTGTGAAGACGCTAGCAAGAATAGTGTAGCATGGTTTAAGAAGAACTTCGAGGGTAATAAGGGTGCTATTGAGAATATGTTTAGCCCTATTGTACGCCGCGATAAGGATAAGGAAACAGGTATGTTTGCTGATAAATATCCTCCTACTTTCAAGGCAAAACTTCCTTATGATTCTGTTGAAGATAAATTTGAATTTGACGCATATGATATGGATAATAACGAGATTGATTTCAAGGACTATGTTGCAAATCTCAAGGGTGGAAAGGCGCAATTCATTATTCAACTTAATGGTCTATGGTTTTCGGCGGGAATGTTTGGATGTAGTTGGAAGATTATTTCTGCTAAGTTTCAAAAGATTAATACTTCAAAAATTACTTTTGTAAAAGATAGCGATGAAGAAAATGCAGAAGATGATGATGAAGATGACGAAGATATTGACATTGATACTGAAGTAATTTCTAAGGTTATTGCTACCGTCGTACCTGAAAAAGATAATAAAAAAAATCAACAAGTAGTTCCTACTCCTGTAGAGGAAGAAGAGGAAGAAGAGGAAGAAGAGGAAGAAGATGAGAAAAAAGAAAAAGAAGAAGATGATGAAGATGAAGAAGAGCCAGAGCCAGAGCCAGAGCCAGAGCCTGTTAAGAAGGCAGTTAAAAAAGCAACTGTTCCAAAGAAAAAGTAGATAACTATATCTATAAAATAAATAGTAAAATAAATATTATAAATCCCATAAATACACGCCCTAATGGCGATGGTTCATCTGTATTAAAATCATAAACATCTATATTATTTGATATAATTTTTGCTATCATATCTAAAATTTTATATGCTACAGGAAGTGATAAAATAATAAATAATAAAAATCCATAAAATGCTGTTTTAAATTTTATTATATATGTATCTATTACATTTTTTTGTTTTTCTTCTATTACATTTAGTAAATTATTAGAACTGATAGGTGTATAAGCAAAATCGGGAGTATATTTAATATCATTCATATTACACTTTAACTATATTCTACATAATAATATAATAAAAAATTATTTGTCAATTCTGTAGCATTATTTCTATTAATTAATCCCATTAGATTTTCCAGATTAGTATTAATGCGAATATTATCACTATTATTACCTAAAAGCCATGATGGCATATTATTGAAAAAATTGTTTGAACACAGTGCTGTCGCTTTTATAAAATTACAACATAATATATAATATTCATCATTACATTCTTTAAACATTTTAATAGCATCTTTACAAAAATCATATATTAATGTATTGGCTCTTATATCATTAAAATATTTATTACTCTCGGGTATATTACTTGAAAATAGTTTAAAATATTTTATAATTTTTAAAAAATCAGCATCATTTAATTTATTAAACCATTCTGGACTATTATAAAATCCTTTACTTTCTATTTCTAAAGATAATTCAGTAAAAGCATGCATATTATTTTCCCATAAATATTCATCTGTTTTTATTATAAGACCTTTATATTTAATAAATAATTTTAAATTTTCAATAGTATAATCATCTAATTTATCGCGATTGTATGGATTATAAGGTTCTTGCTTATTTTCAATACATTTTCTAATAAAATATTCTAATTCTACAGCATCAAAAATATATTTCTCATTTCTACTATTTTTCAATACATATAATTTATTTACTGATATATCGCATATATTTTCACCTGTAAAAAGTTCTTCATCATTCATATAGTTATCTTCGGTATTATATTTTAATATTATACTATCTTTTAGTTTATTTTTAAGATTTTTTTTAGATTTTTGTCGTATTATATTATATAGTTTGTTTAATATTTTAATACTTACACTATCATTTTCAATTTCAAAAGTTTTTTTATTAATAATATATAATAAATTATATAATTCAGTTTTGCTATATTTACGATTTCCTGATATTATATTAAGTTCTTTTGCTATATTCAATAGTATTTTAAATGGTATATTTCTTAATAATTCAATATATTCCTCTTTTATATTACTTGAATTTTCTATATTATTAATATATCTATATAATGAATATAAATCATTGTTAGTTACATCATTTCTTTCTCTTAATATATCATAAAATATCTTATATATATAACCTATTTTAGTATTCTTGTGATATCTACAATATATAGAATTATCTATAATATTACGATTACATAAATTAAAATTATTATTACAACGACATATACATTTTCTTCTTATATCTTGTACATCTAATCCAATCGTGTAATCATATAAAACATTTTCCGCATTATCTAATATAATATTTTCATTAATATTATCAAAATATTGCAATATTATATTATTCATTTATATTATTATTAAAAATAAGTATATGCTTCTTATTTACTATTATTTATTATTTATATAATATATATTATACTAATAGTAATACCCCCGCATTTTTATAACTATAATAATCGTATAATTTATCATTTAATAAAACATATTTTATACCATTTTTTGATACTACCTTACCTTTTCCTATTTTAGTCTTCTCGAACATTTTATATTTAGTTATTACACTATCTTCATTTATATTTTGTGTAAATGATAACTTATCAACATTTTTATTTATAGGCCAATTATAACATTTATAACCATTATTCAATGGTTTATTTATTTCTGAATGTATTATACAATCTATTGATGACGATTTTAACATATCTAAGAAGTTTTTAATTAATTCCTCTTTTTTATTTGCCCTATCATATATATGCTCATCAGTAGATAATTCATTATCTTTTATTCTAATTGTTGGATTTTTAATCAATTGATCTTTGGTAAATTTCATTATATATTTATAAACACCTACATTTCTATCTTCAACAGGCAATGACATATGACTACAAGTTCTAACCGCACGCCCAATAACCTGATCTATTCTCACAGAATTCCAGAAATATTCTGTAATTAATACACGTCTAACATTCTTTAATGATATGCCTTCAGCACCAGATTGCGTAATCATCATAATTTTAACAATTTTTCCATATCTCTGTTCTAAGTTATTGCCTTTGTTAGGTAAACTATATCTTATATTATCAGGTAGATTGGCAAAATCTCCATTAAATAAATTCATTAATATATTAGTCTTTTCACGATCAGAATTAAAAACTACATATCTTTTATTATCATATTTTTCATCAAATACTTCAGCATCTTCTAGTATATATCCATATTCATCATTCTTAATTACATTAATCTCTATATATCCGTGTTTATTTAAAACTTCCTTAAATATACCTAAACCTTCCACAACGCGAAATTGTGAATATACTAAAACACTACCCGGAGATGTATTTATATCTTCTAACATTTGAGCAAATTTTGGACTGTAATAATTTTGTAAATTAATTTTTTCTAAATAATCTCCTTTTCTTAAATCTATTAATGCCTTATTTAACTTTTTATTATATTCAGCATCTATATCTTTATTTAATTTCTTTTTAGCACTTTTATCATCCTCTTTACTTCCCTTGCTATTATCATCATCTTCATTTAAAGTCAGTTCTTTTTTCTTTAATATTCTTATATCTTGCGGAAATTCACGAGGTATTTCATCAGGAAAAGCAAAATTACAAACTAATCTACTAAATGCTCTATAAACAGAACTAATTTCAACATTCCCTTTATTTCCAAATTTCTTCTTTTTGTCATCCATTGCTATTTCCTTTATGCGAACATCCATATATTTTTTGATTTGATGATTAGTCATATAGATATGTCTAATCGTTTCAGGTAATAATGATGGGAATAATTCCGAACCCGTAGTCTTATAATAACTCAATATACCTAATACGCGTCTTTTAAATAAATCTTCATTAATTATCTTTATATTTTCTGGGTCTTCATCATTGATGAAAAACTTATCAAAATCCTCCTTTTTATTAGGCAATGCATAATTTTTGTCCTCAATATATTTTGTATTTAAAGAAAAATCTACATCACTAAAATTACCATGAGAATCCATTTTAACTATATCTCTAATTAATTTGTCAAATTCTTCATCTGTTATATTATCACCATCTTCATATACTAAATTTAATTTAAATTCTTTATTATCAAATATAAGTAATTTATTTATTTTCTTGATACCGCATTCTGTTAAATATTTAGTATCATCCATACAATCATTACGTAGTTTGCTTAATGTTTTGATAATCTTTTTTATATTTTCACCAATTATTTTTTTATTAATATTAGGATAGCGTGGTGCTTCCATATCTTGATTTTTCTCATATTTAATTATTTTTGCTATAGCGCGTTTTATTATAACTTCTGTTATAGTTTTAATAGGCATTAAAGAATATCCGAATATAACGTTATATTTTTCTGTTAAATAAGGTTGTGATAATAACCAATTAGGTACTGATAATCCCTGCGTTTCAAATACAATATTTCTACTTTCGCGTAAAGCATTTTCTAAATTTAAATTATTAAGCATATCACATGATTTTTTAATTCGCGGCGAACATTCTATGTTATCTACACCGGTTCTTATATCATAATATGCTTTATGAAATTCTTCTAATAATTTATCACTTGGATTCTCGTATTTTTCTAAAATACACGCTCTATTATTATTACATTCTTTATTTACTTTTTTAATTATATCTAAAATGCGTTTTTTATATTCTTTATTTTTTATTACCAAATCATCTATATTTATCTTTATATTATCAGTACTCAATTTATAATTATCAATTATATAATCTGCCATTTTTGTTTTTAATGAACCAGTTGTCCCATTTGTTACTATTAAATAAGGTTTTTTACTTTCAAATGTATTTATAACAGATTTTCTATTTTTTAAAAGACCTGAAAATTTATCCTTATTTATAGTATTTATTATATCTTTAATTATATCCTTATCTTCTTTTATCCAATCTTTTCTAACTATTACAGAAGAATCATTATCTTTACGAACATAATTTTTAGGAAA
>Ga0209230_10001209_pt1 | contig 10350 bp, 10 predicted proteins | sample LakOntMetagenome_FD_187467 | JGI IMG/M metagenome (GOLD analysis project Ga0209230, IMG submission 187467) | Freshwater and sediment microbial communities from Lake Ontario - Sta 18 epilimnion Metagenome (SPAdes) (version 2) | ecosystem: Environmental > Aquatic > Freshwater > Lentic | place... | reverse complement strand
AACGGTTTGAATGATCTTGGCTGCAGCAAGCATTGGTTGGCATTGAGCATCTTGCGGATAGAAGACGCCAGAGGAAATTTCAGGATGGAGATAAGGCTCGAGCTGATGAAGCTCTCTGCTATCAACTACCTGCGCAGTCACTCCGTTGGCGGATTGCACTTTCGCCAAGGCCATAAGTTGGGAATCATCATTGCGAGCAACAACAACTCCACCCTTGGCTTCTAACTCAAATGTGTCGCCAACATCTTCTTGCATCTCAAACCAGAGATCACGAGAGCGAAGGGCGAGTACGAGCTCTGGGCCAGGATCTTTATCTGAGACAAGAATATTTCCTTCACCGGCGCCAGTTGTTCCGCTCGCTACCGTTCCGCGGTCGATAATCATTACCTTTAATCCGGCATTTGTTAGTGAGAGCGCAGAACATGCACCCACTATTCCTGCACCAATAACTATCACATCTGGGTTCTTCCCAGACTGGCTCATGAGCGTTGAATCTTTCGAAGTACTTCTTCAAGTTCTTCATCTGTTGCTGCCTTGATATCCCAAGGCTTGTGAAGATTATCGCCAGACCATCGTGGGATGACATGGATGTGTAAGTGGAAGACGGTCTGCCATCCAGCCTCACGGCTCATCTGAAAAATTGAAGTTCCCTCTGAACCAAGCGTTCTCTGTAGAAGATCTGCGACCTTCTTCGCAGAGCTAGCAACAACACCATATACAGCAGCATCAGTGTCATGTATATCAACCGAATGCTCCTTTGGAATAACGAGTGTGTGGCCACGATTAGCCGGAAAGATATCTAGAAAAGCTAAAGTCTCATCGTCTTCATAAACTTTGCGGGACGGGATGCTGCCAGAGACAATCTTGCAGAAGAGGCAGTCATTCATGCGACAACTGTATTCTCTCGATTCTGGCGCGGGCAATCTTCTGCGAAGGCGATTCATGGCCAAGCATGTATGAGAGAAAATCTAAGAGAAGACGGCTTACTCGCAGCCAATTCTTTGAACGAGGCTTGAGGCCAAGGATCGCAAGAAACGGTTGGTCAATTGTTGATATCGCCGCATTGCGCAGAATCACATAGAAGAAGAGTCCGCCCTTACTAAATGGTGGCTTGAGGATGAATTTTACAATTGGCGGAGTCATGGCAATCGCACCAACTTCGTGAGATGCAAAGCGAGCCATCTCATCACTCATCTCTTGACGCGAAAGTGGCGCATGAGAGAGACCCAAAGGCTGAGCACTCTTCGCCCATTCGCGAATGTATTGATCGCCTAGATCTGTTGAGCCATATCCGAGTTCTTCGTAAGTGCGTAGGAATGAATCAGTAAATGCGCAATGTACCCACAACAAATAGCGCGGATCTGCTGCAGAGTAATGAGACTGATGACCTGACTTATCCTGAAAATCTCCACTGACTCTTTTGTGAATTTCATTCACACGCTGTGCTTCACGCGCTATCGCCTCTTTTGAACCGAAGGATGTAATCGTGAGCCATCGAGTTGTGCGCTCCAGACGTCCCAAAGGATCTGTGTCGTACTGTGAATGTTCGGCAACGCCTGTGAGCGCAGCGGGATGTGCAGCTTGCATAAGTAGTGCGCGAATTCCACCGACCAATGTAGAAATTGAACCGTGGACTTCCCAAACTGCGCTACCAGGTCCAAACAAACCAACATCATCACCGATTGCCATCTGTTGCGCCCATTGAGGTGCACCAGATGGATCGCCTGAAACAGTTTTTCGGAAAGCATCGGCTGCTCTATTTCCGCCAAGAGCTCCGATGATTCTGTGCACGAGTCAATTCTTAAGCAAGTGGGGGTTTACTGCAATTTCAAATACGGGTTGAAAGTCCGGCAATCGCTTCAAGGACCACGAGAGCTGCCAAGCGGGTTGTTCTCTCATCGTCTGAATCTTTTGTGCAATCAATCTCTGTGATATCCATCGAAATTACGCTCTTTGAAGCACCGGCGAGAAATGCGAATTGGCGAATTTCATCAGCACTTATTCCACCAGGAGCGGCAGCAGGGCATGCTGGAACCACACTTCTGTCACAAACATCCATATCAAAATCGACATGAATGCGATCTCCAGCAAGTGCAAGAGCTCGACTCCAGATTTCTGGAAGATTGGCTCCTCTGAGTTCACTACGTGGAATTACGGTAATTCCGTACTCTCTGGCACGCGCCGCATATTCTGGGGAGTTAGAAAAATCTGCGATACCGATTTGGACAACTTTCTTTCCTGAAAGTCCTGCTTCAATCAATCTTCGCACGGGCGAACCATTGCTGATGCCATCTCGAAGATCATAATGAGCATCGAGTGTGATCAAGCCAGTCGCTTCTGCACCCATATGAGTTGCATAAGTAATTGAATTATCTCCACCCAGTGCAATCAGCAAGGTGCTCTTCAGATGGGCACTTCGAAGTAGCGAAATCGTCGCGTCTTCATCAATATCTGGAGAAATTACATCTCCCGCATCGGTGATCTTTACCTTCTCTAGATTTACTGCGCTATCTGAATGCGCAAGTGAGTACCTAGCAAGAGCCTTTCTTATCGCACCAGGCGTTGCATCTGCTCCGGTCTCGGAGATACTTGTTGAAGATGCCGGCACTCCAACAATGAGTGCATCAACCCGAGAACCATCGTGGGCTTCGATTACCGACGAAGCTCTAGGCCAGAGTGAATCGTGAGGTAAATTCATTCTCTAAGAGTATCCGCTCATTCTATTTTCAACGCCTTCGCTATATAGTCACCAGATGACTTCCGGACCACGCCCAGTACGAGCCCCACGAGGAACAAGTAAAAGCGCAAAAGGGTGGGGACAAGAAGCGGCTCTCCGAATGCTGCAGAACAATCTCGATCCAGAGGTGGCTGAGCATCCCGATAAATTAGTTGTTTACGGCGGCACAGGAAAAGCTGCACGAAACTGGGCCTCATTTGATGCTCTTGTTAAGACACTTACCAATCTTGAAGATGATGAAACGATGCTGGTGCAATCTGGAAAACCAGTTGGAGTTTTTCGCACTCACGAATGGGCTCCCCGAGTTCTGCTAGCAAATTCAAATCTCGTTGGCGATTGGGCCAATTGGCCAGAATTTAGAAGGTTAGAAGATTTAGGTCTGACTATGTACGGGCAAATGACAGCGGGCTCTTGGATCTACATCGGCACGCAAGGAATTCTGCAGGGAACTTATGAAACTTTTGCCGCTGTTGCTGAGAAGCACTTTGGTGGAACCCTTGCTGGAACCCTCACCGTTACAGGTGGGTGCGGCGGTATGGGTGGCGCACAACCACTCGCAATCACAATGAATGAAGGCACATGTCTGATCATCGATGTTGATGGCTCTCGATTAGCTCGTAGATTGAAGAAGCGTTACCTCGATGAGATTGCAGATAACCTAGAAGATGCTGTTGCACGCGCCACCAAAGCTCGTACCGAACGACGCGCAGTATCAATTGGTCTCGTAGGCAATAGCGCAACGATTCTTCCAAAGCTCTATGCGATGGGTGTTCCTGTAGATATTGTCACCGATCAAACATCTGCCCACGATCCCCTCTTCTACATTCCAGAAGGTGTCGATGTTGAAGGTTCCCGCGATCTAGCTGCGAAAGACCCTGTTGACTTTTCCAAGCGTTCGAAAGAGTCAATGGCCAAACACGTTGAAGCAATGGTGAATTTTCAAGATAGAGGTTCTGTCGTCTTCGATTATGGAAATTCCATCCGGGATGAAGCACGTCAAGGTGGATACCAACGAGCCTTTGAATTCCCAGGATTTATCCCTGCATATATACGTCCGCTCTTCTGCGAGGGTAAGGGTCCATTTAGATGGGTTGCACTCTCTGGAGATGCGAAAGATATTCACAGAACAGATCAGGCAGTACTCGATCTCTTCCCTGAGAATAAGCATCTCCATCGCTGGATCAAGATGGCTCAAGACCGCGTTGAATTTGAAGGACTCCCCGCCCGTATCTGTTGGCTTGGTTATGGCGAACGCGATAAAGCAGGTCTTGCATTTAATGATCTCGTTGCACGAGGTGAAGTCAGCGCTCCGATTGTTATTGGTCGCGACCATCTGGATTGCGGAAGTGTGGCATCTCCGTATCGTGAATCAGAAGCTATGTACGACGGGTCAGATGCAATTGCGGATTGGCCACTGCTCAATGCGATGATCAATATCTCATCAGGTGCCTCATGGGTCTCTATCCATCACGGTGGCGGTGTGGGCATCGGGCGCTCAATTCACGCAGGACAAGTGAGCGTTGCAGATGGAACTGCACTTGCTGCACAGAAGTTAGAACGTGTTCTTACAAACGATCCAGGTATGGGAGTTATTCGACATGCAGATGCTGGATATGCACATGCTCAAGAAGTTGCCATTGAAAAGGGCGTACATGTTCCGATGATGCAAGGTGTTACGGGCAAGTGAGTTCAACTGCTTTCACCAACATTGCAACCCTTGTCACCAACGACCCGACTATCGGAGAAGGTGCACTGGGCATACTGCATGGAGCAACTGTTGTCATTGAAGATAACCGGATTACATCAGTTGGTACGGGCACACAATCAGGCGTCGATAACGAGATTATTTGCTCTGGCAAGACGTTGCTTCCAGGCTTTGTCGATTCGCATACCCACCTCATCTTTGCTGGCGATCGTTCCCAGGAGTTCTCCGCTCGCTCTAGAGGCGAGAAATACACAGCAGGTGGAATAACAACGACTGTGGAAGCAACACGAAAAGCTAGCAATCTAGAACTCCAGGACAATGCACAGCGACTGCTTAATGAGGCTCTCTTTTTTGGAACGACCACAGTGGAAATCAAGTCCGGGTACGGGCTCAATGAATCAGATGAAGCGCGTTCTATCGAGATCGCATCTCAATTCACTTCTGAAACAACGCTCTTAGCAGCACATGTAGTGCCAACAGAATTTAAGGCCGACATCGATGGATATGTAGATCTCATCATCAACAAGATCATTCCAGCGACAACTGCTAAATGGATCGATGTCTTCTGCGATACAGGCGCTTTTACCGAAGATCAGAGTAGAAGAATTCTTGAAGCCGGTATTGCAAAAGGGCTAATTCCCCGTATCCACGCTAACCAATTGCAGAGAACCAACTCTGTGCAATTAGCTATTGAATTAGGCGCCGCCTCTGCCGATCACTTAAGTAACTCAACTGATGCTGATATTCAAACCCTTGCTGCAAGCTCAACCGTTGCCACTCTTCTTCCGGGCGCAGAGTTCTCTACTCAACATCAAGGAAAGCTCGGCAGAAAGTTTCTCGATGCAGGAGCAACTGTTGCAATCGCAACCGATTGCAATCCAGGTTCAAGTTATACAACTTCGATGCCGTTCTGTATCGCTGCCGCCGTATCTCTGATGGGCTTTAACGTTGAAGAGGCTGTTCTTGCCGCAACTCTCGGTGGAGCAATGGCACTGCGCCGCGCAGATATCGGCAAGATTGCACCAGGATTCCAAGCAGATATGGCACTTCTGAACTCTGATTCCTATATTCACTTGGCATATCGCCCAGGGGTAAATCTCATTTCACATACCTACAAATCAGGAAGAGCAGTCACAACATGGCAGAAGTAACAATCTCGACAACCGGAATGACATTCGCCGAACTCGTTTCGATTGCTCGCAGCGATGCAAAGGTGAAGATCTCAGCGGATTCACTCGCTGCTATGCAGAGCTCTCGAGATTATGTAGAGGAACTTGCTGCTAGCGAAACCCCCGTCTACGGAATCTCAACCGGCTTTGGTGCACTCGCAAATCGACATGTATCTCAAGAGCTTCGTACTCAATTGCAACGTTCGCTCATTCGCTCTCATGCAGCCGGTGTTGGCGAACCAATCGAACGCGAAATTGTACGAGCTCTGATGGCGCTGCGCCTCAAGACTCTCTGTTCAGGTAAGACAGGAGTGCGTCCTGTTGTTGCAACAACAATGGCTGCAATTCTTAATGCTGGCATCACTCCCCTTGTACGCGAATTTGGTTCACTCGGTTGCAGTGGAGATCTCGCTCCCCTTGCACACTGCGCACTTGTCCTGATGGGCGAAGGGGAAGCAGTTGATTCCCACGGAGTTGCGAAACCAGTTACACAACTGTTGAAGGATGCAGGAATCGAACCCGTTCTTCTCGCAGAGAAAGAAGGACTTGCTCTCATCAATGGAACCGATGGAATGCTCGGAATGCTGATCCTCGCACTTGAAGATCTGCGCATGCTTCTAGATTCTGCCGATGTAGTGGCAGCTATGTCGGTGGAAGGTTTACTTGGAACCGATAAAGTCTTCATTCCTGAGCTTCATGAACCTTTGAGAGCCCATCCTGGTCAAGCAAAGTCAGCATCAATAATGCTTGAGACTTTGAAGGGTTCAGGAATCGTTGCCTCACATCTTCATAATGACGATCGAGTTCAAGATGCATACTCTCTTCGTTGCGCACCACAAGTTTCTGGTGCTGTTCGAGATACCGTCGATTACGCTGCAATAGTTGCGATGCGCGAACTTCGCGCCGTCATTGATAATCCAGTTGTTCTTGCAGATGGTCGAATCTCTTCAAATGGAAACTTCCACGGAGCACCCGTTGCTTACGTTCTCGATTTCCTTGCAATTGCGGTTGCAGATCTTGGCAGTATCGCTGAACGCCGAACTGATAGAGCTCTCGATAAGAATCGCAGCGCAGGACTTCCACCATTTCTTGCCGACGATCCTGGAGTCGACTCAGGTCTCATGATTGCGCAATACACACAGGCCGCTCTTGTCAGTGAGAATAAACGATTGGCATCTCCTGCCAGCGTAGATTCAATTCCTTCTTCTGCAATGCAAGAAGATCACGTCTCTATGGGCTGGTCTGCTGCACGCAAACTGCGCAAGGCGGTCTCAAATCTAACGAACATCATCGCCATCGAATTAGTGACAGCATCTCGCGCTATAGAACTCCGCGCACCGCTGACACCAAGTCCTGCATCTGCGAAGGTTATTGGAGCTCTTCGCAAGAGCGTTCCGGGACCTGGCCCTGATCGTTACCTATCTCCAGAGTTAGTTGCAGCAGGTGAATTTGTAGCGGCCGGAAGCGTTATGAGTGCGCTTCGATAAACACTCTCGAATTTTCAAAGATAACTTCTGCATCGTAATCTAACGTTGCGACGTGGTAACTGTTTATCAGTTCGATCCGTTGCTTCTCGCGTGAGCCAATCTCCTTCAGAATAATCTCGGTATTGGTCACTGGCAGAGTGTGGTCCTCAACGCTATGAAATAACTGCACTGGGACAGTTACATCATGCAATCTCTTTCGGGTGTAGTTCAACATCTTTAAGAGCTGATAGACACCTACTGCGGGAAGCTGGTCATATCCATATTCAGTAACTCCCGGTTTCTTGATGTCATCACCGACGGAATCCCGAAATTTTTGAAAGCGAGAGATAAGCCAAGCTAATTGATGAGGGACGAATTTCACATGAATCATCGGATTCACCAGAATGATTCCTGCTAGTTGTCGTGAGTATCGCGCCGCCACGTTAAGTGTTGTGCCACCGCCCATTGAAAGTCCACAGATAAAAACTTTCTCGCAGCTCTGTAAGAGGATAGTTAATTCGGATTCAACTTTTGCTGGCCACTCTTGCCACTTTACGTGGTTGAGATCTTCCACTTTTGTGCCGTGTCCGGGAAGCAATGCCACGCGAACGGTGTAACCAAGGGTATTGAGATATTCAGCCCAAGGACGCATGCTAGCCGGCGAACCAGTAAAGCCATGCACGAGTAGTACTCCAACACGTTTCTTTGGACCCGATCCTGGGGCATCCCAGTCGCGGATCAATTCCAGCGGTGCGCCTTCGAATCCCATGAAGATGAGGCTATCTCCTCATCAATGTCGGAGCAATCATCTAATGTTCACGGCGTGGGCGACTCAACTTGGCAATCAACGTTTCAGGATTTGGGTCGCAAACTTATCGATACAACATTTGTCGTTTTAGATCTTGAGACAACTGGCGGTGCTCCCCATCTAGGGGCTGCGATTACCGAAATCGGAGCAGTCAAAATCAAGGCAGGTGAGGTACTCCAGGAATTTAACTCCTTTGTGAATCCCGAGCATCCTGTTCCGCTTTACATCACCGAACTCACAGGAATAACTGATGAGATGCTTACTGACGCTCCTACAGCTTTCGAAATCTTTCCATCGCTCATTGATTTTCTGGGTGACTATCGCTCGACAGTCTTAGTGGCTCAGAATGCGCCCTTCGATCTCTCTTTTCTTACATATGCAGCATCGGTAAATAAGTTACCGTGGCCAAAATATCCAGTACTAGATACTGCAATCATTTCTCGCAAAGTTCTTACTAGAGATGAAGTCCCCAATTGCAGACTAGGCACATTAGCCAAATTCTTTGGAACCTCTACAACTCCAAACCACCGCGCACTTGATGATGCACGTGCAACGGTCGATGTCTTTCATGGCCTGCTAGAGCGCCTTGGTTCACTGGAAATCTATACTCTTGAAGAGTTACTCAACTTTGGAAAGCGAATTAAGAGGCCGAAATCTCCTGAGTCAAAGCAGCCCATTTCTTCAGCAGAGTAGATGCCGCGCCACTATCAACGGCGGTTACTGCTCGCTTTAGACCATCTGTTATGCGCACCTTAATATCAGTTTCAAGATCTCCTTCGAAGGCGGCAATAGCTACAGCGGCATTGAGCAGAACGGCATCGCGAGGTGCACCGCGTTCACCTGAAAGAATTGCAAGACTGATGCGTGCATTCTCCGCCGCATCTCCCCCGGCGATAGCTGAAATCGGTGCAGAATCTAATCCAAAATCTTGAGCATCGATTCGATCACTGGAAATCTGGGCCTTTCCAATAGATAAGACGGATGTTGTTGTGGCAAGAGTGATCTCATCTAAACCATCATCGCCTCTAAAGACGAAACCATCGCAACCTTTTTCGGCAAGCACCTGAGCCATGACGAGGTGCATTCGGTCATTTGCGACTCCAACAGCTGCCGCTTTAGGTTTTGCCGGATTAGAAAGTGGTCCGAGGATATTGAAGATTGTTGCTACGCCGAGCTCTTTACGAGCAGGTGCTGCAAAGCGCATTGATGGATGGAAGACAGGTGCGAAACAGAAACCAATACCAAGTTCACGAACGGTGCGTTCAACGCCTGTGCCATCAAGACCAGGAAATACGCCAAGGGCTTCAAGGAAATCCGATGCGCCCGATTTAGATGAGACTGCTCGGCTTCCATGTTTTACAACTCGTGCACCAGCAGCGGCGGTAATGATTGCTGCAGTTGTAGAGATATTTATCGTATTTGCGCCATCGCCACCAGTTCCCACGGTATCCACGGCTCGCTCTGCAATATTTATTGGCGCACTATGTTCATACATTTCAGCAACCAGGGCAGCAACTTCTTCGGTTGTCTCGCCCTTCTCTTTTAGGACTAGAAGAAACTCTTTAATGCCTTCGGTATTTGCGGACCCAGATAAAATCTCACGCATCACACTTTGAATTTCAGAGGGTTCGAGATCGAGCCCCGATTTCATCTTCTCGATAGCAGCGCTCCATGTTGGAGAATTTCCAGACATCGCCTTGGCTATCTATGTTACAGAACGGTGAGGGACGTTGTTCGCGCACGAAGAAGTTCGGCGACTGTATGAGCCAAGGTGAAGGGATCGATGGGATGGAGAACATTTGCTTCAGCTCTCGACCAGGCAGCAAGCCATGCATCATCTTTACGACCGGTAATCACCATTACTGGAGGGCAGTTAAAGACTTCATCTTTAAGTTGTCGAGCTATTCCAAGGCCGCCTTCAGGTACTGCTTCCCCATCGAGAATGAAGAGATCGATTGGTGAATCTGCGCCGGGCTTCTTGCCATCCACATAGAGGCGAAGAGCGGCAGCTGTGGCGAATTCGTGAATAACGTGTTCGGCCATCTCAGGTGCGACGCGAGTACCCAGGGCTGCAGTGACCGCCTGGCGGACAGTTGAGTCATCCGAGTAGAGAACTATCGAATACTTGCGCTCTCGGATGGCTGAATTCTCTGACATGGCAGAAGTCTAATCCGGATGGCGTCGCTGTCGACTCTCATTTCTAGGTGACCCTTTTCACGCAATTTATGCGGAAATTGAGCACCCTTTCAAGGGCTCTAAATAGGTTAGTAAGCCCCTTTTCGGGAATAATGCGACCCATGACAAGTACAAGCGTGAGCTCGCATCACAAGATTACTCGCCCCAACTTAGTCGCGGTTGGAACGATCGTTTGGCTCTCAAGCGAACTCATGTTCTTCGCAGCGCTCTTTGCAATGTACTTCACAACTCGCGCAGTGCAAGGCCAAGAAATCTGGGCGCAGACAACT
>Ga0209230_10001208_pt1 | contig 10351 bp, 12 predicted proteins | sample LakOntMetagenome_FD_187467 | JGI IMG/M metagenome (GOLD analysis project Ga0209230, IMG submission 187467) | Freshwater and sediment microbial communities from Lake Ontario - Sta 18 epilimnion Metagenome (SPAdes) (version 2) | ecosystem: Environmental > Aquatic > Freshwater > Lentic | place... | reverse complement strand
CAATGGCAAAGGCGGCAGCAGAAGCAAAGGCGGCGGTAGAACAAGAAGCAAAAGTGAAGGCGGCAGAACAAGAAGCAGTGGCAAAGGCGGCGGTAGAACAAGAAGCAAAAGTGAAGGCGGCAGAACTAGTACGATTAGGAGAACTTGCAAAAATGAGTTCTGCTGCTGCTAGTGCAGCTTCTATGGATGCAATGGAAAAAGCAGAACAAGCAAATGCAAGAGAAGTAGCAGAAGCAGCAGAACAAGCAAATGCAAGAGAAGTAGCCAAAGCAGAAGCAGAAGCAGCAGAACCAGCAAGAATAGTAGCAGAAGCAAATGCAAGAGAAGTAGCCAAAGCAGAAGCAGAAGCAAATGCAATCGCAGCAGCAGAACATGAAGTTGCTATCGTGAGTTCCGCAGCAGCAGCAGCAGCTATGGATCTAATGAAACAATCCAGAGAAGCGGCAGAAGAAAATGCAAGAATAGCAGAAGAACAAGCAAGAATAGCAGAAGAACAAGCAAGAATAGCAGAAGAACAAGCAAGAATAGCAGAAGAACAAGCAAGAATAGCAGAACAATCAAGAATCGCAGAAGCAAATGCAAGAGAAGCAGCAGTAGCAGAAGAAGCAAAGGCAAGAATAGCAGAACAATCAAGAATCGCAGAAGCAAATGCAAGAGAAGCAGCAGTAGCAGAAGAAGCAAAGGCAAGAATAGCAGTAGCAGAAGAAGCAAAGGCAAGAGAAGCAGCAGTAGAAGCAGAACAAACAAGAATGGCGGCAGAACAAGATGCAATAATAGCAGCTGCTATGGTCGCAATGCAGGCCGCAAAACATATAGAAGCCGAGATTGCCATAGTAAGTTATGCAGCCAGTGCAGCGGCCGATGATTCCGTATTATCTGCAAACTCAGCCGCTAGTGCAGCTGCAATTGCGTCAGCAGAACGAGTAAATGTAGAAGCCGAGTCGAACGAAAATGAGGCAGTGTCAATCGCAAACTCTGCCGCTATTGCCGCTGCAATGGTTGCAATCGCAAATTCCACAAAAGATATGGCAGAAAGCCCTGCTGCGATTGCCGCTGCAATGGTTGCAAACGCAAATTCCACAACAGATATGGCAGTAACAGATAAAACAGAAGGCCCTGCTTCAATTGCCGCTGCAATGGTTGCAATCGAAAATACAGAAGACAAGTCGAAGAAAAATGAGGCAATATCACCCGCAAACTCTGCTGCCATTGCAGCTGCAATGGTTGCAATAGAAAACGCAAAGAAACCGGATGCAGCGGAACCATTGAAACACGAGACAGTCCCTGTTGCAAACCAAAATGCTGAATTAGATGTATATAAACCCGATGAAAATGATCGAATAATGGCAATTGCGTCCGCTGTTGCTGCAGCGAATAGATCAATCCCACCAACGAGTGCTGCCGCTGCAACAATAATGAAAACTGTGGGTATAACACAGGAACCCGTGGCTGGAACACCGAAACCCGTTGCTGGAACACCAACTGCTATTCCCGAAACCAAACCGCCAACACAATTTGACAATAGTAAATATAAAAAGGCAAGTGAAGAGTTTAAAAAAGCTATTATAACAAGGTATCCAAATGTTGACACCGAATCTATTAGTGTCAGTCCTATGGCAATTGAACAAGATACAAGCGGTAGCGACAAATATATATTATTTGCATCGTTTATTGTGAATGGCGTGAACAAAACTGAATATACATCGCTGAACGTTTAAGTTTACTATCAGTCCACAATTCAAATTTGCCATCATCGAAAATCCTTTTATGTAATTGAACAAAAATTACATAAAAACTCGTGCATAATAAACCCAATAACAATACAATAAATCCTATATATGACGTCCAGGTTCGTTATGGCAAATATCAAAATGCCCATTGAAATAAAACCCGACAATACGATTGTGCCATTACAACACTTGTCGAACGTATATGTCGTTTCTATTATTGATTCGATAAATGAAATTACTATTGACCGGACTTTGCCGGATATTGTGGCCCAATCACATCGATTGTTTCAAGAACGACTGCATACTGAACCAGAACAAGAACCAGATCCACAACCAGCACATGATACTCCCATACCAGTTTCACAGCCGCAATTATGGATACGCCCAGAAGAGTTGCGTAAAACCCCTGCCCAATTCAAAAAAAATACATCATTCAAGAATCGCGGTAAATACAGTCATCGTGCTACTGCGAAAACTCGAGAAAATATAGACACAACACACCTATAATAGTTGGTCCATGACACTTATTGTAAATAGCCAGGACGATGAGTCGTCTCCACCACGAGTGGTTCGGGTAATAAAACCGGCAACTTGGTCATGATAGATAAGCTATCCAACGTGCGGAGTTGGGGCACGACCGGCGTCTGGGGATTCACTAAATTCGTGGACCCGATGCCACGAAGTTGCGATTCGACGTCGCAATAATTCCCGCACAAATGAGAACGGGCATTGGATGCAGGAAGCAGTCCATTTCCAGGCAAATGATTTGTGTATGCCTCGCCCGCGGCAGAGTTTAAATAAGTGCGATATGTGTCGATGTGGTTATTCATTCTTTGTTCAAGCGCATAATTTCCGGGTGTGTTTTTATTGGATGTGGAAGCCATGTGAATAATAATGTATACATTACCTATATACATTATTTGGACGGATCAAACAATGTTTGTGTGGATGGTGGTAGGGATGGTTGTGGCGTATTAATAATGTATGCGTATATGCAAACCATCCCATTTTATTTGCCGAGTGCATATATGCAGTGCAAACATTGCACCCATATTAATTCAATAATTCAAGTAACTGTTTGTATGCCAGCGTATTTTCATTGAGGCTTTCGGGACTATTTAAAAAAATACAAACACATTCATGGAAAAACGGCAAATATTCATATGCATATAAGATGGCGACGCCGATTTCATGGTCGCGTGAGAGAAATCTGGCGGCGGCCAATTCGTATAATCGTTGAAATATAGGCAAATGCTTGGTTTGATTTCGAATATATTGCATCATAAGTCCGGCCGACTCCTCGTCATATTCAATCTCGTCACGGGTTTCTTTATCAAAATCGTCGCCCAACTCTTCTTCTAATTGTTTGATGGAATCTGGATAATTCTCTTTGTTCATTTGAAATATTTGGCGTAAACATTGCCGATATCCGGTATTTGTCGTATATTTTGGAACAATCAGGTGTTTTGGGTACATGGTGTCTAACTATACTATGACGGCGAATATATTTATATTCATTCAAATGAATATAAATTATAAATTAGGACTATTTATGATATTTATGGAATATGGCAAAAGCAGAGCCCCGCGTTTTAACGCTTCTTCTGGGACTTCTGTTGCTTCTTCTGCTGTTGCTGACGCTTCTTCTGGGATTGCTTCTGCGACTTCTTCTGTTGTTGCTTCTTCTGTTGTTGCTTCTTCTGGGACTGCTTCTGTTGTTGCTTCTTCTGCTGTTGTTGCTTCTTCTGTTGTTGCTTCTTTTGCTCACCACCCACGACTGGGACAGGGGCGGGTGCGGGTGATTCGGGTGCGGGAATTTGGGCGTCCATATCTGGTTCTATATACTAACGCAACAAAAAAACTTTACTAAAGTTATTACAACTATTATTGGTCGAATATTTGTAATACTATTTGTTATTGATTATGTCTAAAGATTATTTCTTGGAACGGCGAGAACTTCTAGATTTGCGCTGTTTCTTGGCAGACTTACGTTGTTTCTTGGCTAATTTACGTTGTTTCTTGGCGGACTTGCGACTCTTCTTGGAGGATTTACCACCTTCCATGTTCTCCGTCTTCGCCGCATCCGCAGCCTGATCATTCGCAGCCCCCTCCGCCTCCTTCTCCCCCGGCGCAGCCCCCTCCGCCTCCTTCTCCCCCGGCGCAGCCGCAGCCTCTTTCTGCCCCGTCACCGTCTCTTGCGCAGCCTCCTCCGCTGCATGTGCAGTCACAACCGCCGCATCAGGCACTACATTCGCAGCCGCGAACGCTTCATTTAACTTCTCGGCCATCGCTTTTGCTGACATATTGTCATTCCCCACTACAAAATATGTTCCGTTGGTAAAAGCAAAAACGTTACCATCTTTGCCTTTGATACCGGATGCATCTTTTGTAAATGGAGTAAATGTCGAACCATCAACATGGACATACTGACCTTCCTCTAATTTATCAAAATCTGCAAGGCTTTTAACGTTTATTACAGCTACACAGGCGCTCATTTATATAATATAAATATATTATTATATTATACTAAATACCCTCTAAATAATGGAACGAACGCCGCGCTGAAACACGTATCCGTTACTTGTCTCCTAACGAGTCTTGCGAGAATTTTCGCCGTTTGGCATCTCACGTGTAGACATACCACCACGAACCCAGCCTTCCATTGCCGCCTCTTCCACTGTATGGGACGCGTCTTTCACCTGGTTCTCCATTTTGCTATCCGTAGGGTACAAAGAATAAGCCCCGAACGACTTCTCCATGATCGTCGACACGCTCTTCTTCTCCGTAACCGGCTCTCCCTGCTGCAACTGAGATTCCAATGCAGGGTCACAACTGCCTCTACCTAAATACGGAACAGTGGCAAACGGGCGAGAAAACAACTGCAATTTCTCCAAAGGGCGGTCTTCCGTCGGCTTTAACTTCAACACAGACTCCTTGTCAACTGCTGCATTGTGAATGCCGTTACCATTCGCCAACCCGTTGAAATTCATGGTGGGTTGCTGCATGGCAAATTGCACGTGATGATCGCTTAAAGTACTACTAAAATGATCGGTCAACATATAATTCGCATAATGAGTGTTTGCCCCATTGCGCTGGGATTGGTCGGTGGAATCTGCACCGATTCGGGCAGTATTATTAAATGTGTAAGGACTAAGAGAAGCCATGGTATCTGCGATTTATTATAGTATACAAAGAGATAGTATTTTCGATGTAAAAAATATTATCAACAAAACGTCACATTGCGAAACCACCAAATTCTGTAAAAACGACCTAAATAGGTCGTCCCAAAAATTATCGATTATGTGCGTTCTCTAATTTGTGTGTCTCGATAAATTACGGGCACACGCGAATTGATTACCCTCTTTGCATGAAATCATACTACCGTAACAAAACTCGGCAAACCCCGCCTGGTCATTTGGGATCGTAGTGGATGGGTTGGAATTGAACGGACGAAGCGATTGTTCGAACATGAGTTCGCTGCCCGCATCCTTAAACAACTTGTCGGCAATATCAGGTTGGTCCGGGTTGGCTTCCGCTACAAATCGCTTGGCCTGCGTCAAAATATCCTTTTCCACGTTCTTGTTGAACGCGGGTGGGGCGGGTTTTTTATTGGGGTTGTAATCATAGTCGGTAACCAACACATTCCCGAACGGATTGCTGGAATCCGGTTCCGTGAAAATGCCTTCCGGAACGGGCATATTATTTTTCTTAAATAGTTCATCCGCGATTGGGGAGGCAGTAAACCCTTCGCCAATTCGTTTCTTTTCCAGGTTCTCCATTTCTTGTTTATGATAACTGTATAACATATAAATTGCACCCAGCGTAACAATCGTAAACAGTAATGTGCGGACACTCTTCGTAATAATGAAACTCAACATTGCAAACGCAATCACCGCACGCGTAATTGCATTCAACTTCTGTTCGTATGTCATGCCAGGCGCAGGAAAAAACTCAAAAATATAGGGCTGTTGGAGGAGAACATTCGGGTTTTCTCCCCAAAACGGAATTTGTCTACGAACCCGCTTTATTTTGCGAGTCATATCATCCACCGAATAATGCGATTCGACTTGCATCGTATCCGGCTGCGATTTGTTCTCGGGTTTATGTTCTACGTTTGGTCGGTATAATCCTTCTGTTATATTGGAAGCATGAACTGGCTGTGACATGTGTAATCTTATTGTATATATTTATATATTATATTGTTTGATAATATATAACAAAGAAAGTGCTAAATACATAATCCGCGGTTCTCCAATGTCTAGAAAAATGACAATATAACTCACCCATTATTTGGTTGGTTCATTTGTTTTGAGTGCCGCCACTACGCTCCCCTTTTGTTTCACACATTCTTTATCAATGCTCAGCGTCTCACACTTAGTCGTTTGTGGAACAATTTGTAAGATGCATTTCGACTTTTCACCATATAGTGGGTCAGTGCACCCCGCTTCTTTGACTACAGTCGCCTTCTTCGCAAAACGGACACGCTTTTGTGTCTTATTACCACTCTTCTTTGTGCTAATCGTACATCGCGATCGAAAATGTTCATACCGTTCTCGCACAGTTTCATAAGTAAGTCCGGACTTTTTGTGTAACATGGTGTTGATTAATTCATGTAAATCAAACACATATCTCGAGAACGACGCACGGTTCTTCATATGCTTCATCGTGAGCGGCAGCTTTTTATAGTTTTCGCGTAGATTCGCACGACATTTACCACATGGCAATACATATCGTAAGCTCCACATAAACGAGAAATAATGCATTTTCTCTTGTTTCGTGGGGTTTACCGGGTAATTAAAACTCATCGTATGTAAATAATGCCACATGCCAGGTCCCCATACACTGGTTAACATGCCGTCGTTACTGTTATAGTCGTCTTCGTTATACACTCGGGTTATTTCGGCCACACTTGGCTTACCTGATGTTGCGCGTGCCATAGATTTTTTCCTGGTTTGCGAATTTGTATTCTTGGTATTGGGTTTCATGACTATGCTCGTTTCAGTTATATAATGAAAACAAAAAAAAATATACTAAATGTTTGTAAAGTATTTAGTCGGTTCGTCGGCATAAACGCATTATTTTATCCGTCTATTATATACACTTTTACGATGGTCCAGATTTTAGACGTCTTGAATAAATACGTCCGCCCATACAAACAGGCCTTCCTCTTTTTGGTCATATTCGCAGTATTTGTCTACGTGATATATTGGTGGATGAACCGGTCCAAGATCGAACCCGCCCAATTCGATGATGTTGCGAACTCGACTAACCGACGCAAAGATGCCGTTATTTACTTTTTCCACGCAGATTGGTGCCCGCATTGCAAAAAAGCGGGCCCTGAATGGCAAGCATTTCAATCATCGCATAATGAAAAGGTGGTAAACGGGTATACAATTAACTGCCAAGATGTTAACTGCACCGACGAGTCGAACACAGAAAGTAATACATTAATCAATAAGTTCAAGGTGGACTCGTATCCCACAATCAAGATGGAACGCGACGGAACAATCATCGATTTTGACTCAAAGGTGACATCGTCTGCATTGAGTAGCTTTGCCAGCGTCATGTTGGCAAATTAGAACGGTCCGCGGGCTTGTATTGTGCTTGAAATAGTTCAACGCCCGCTTGTATAAGCTCTTCTCGTGCAGACCGTTTCTGCGCCACATTGGTAATATTGGTCAATGACCGAGTATCAAATGGCACCGAAAATAAATACCTTATTTTACAGTCGACACTCGACGTAATTTTTTTTAGTACTTTATTAAATAAATGTATGGTATAATCGAATAATGATAACATATGAATGTCTATTTCGTCATTATTTACATCAATATTTTTAATCCCAAATATATGATCCGGATTTGCCCCATTTTCGATACATTGTTTGATGGGATAACTCACACAAAACCCACCATCGCAATATAGATTCCCGTCAATGCTAATCGGTTTAAACAAAAACGGGATTGCACATGATGAATGCACGGCATCGACCAGAGACCAGTCCGGATGGGTCTTGTAAGAAACATCTACTGGTTCAAACATATTTGCATTGGTCACCATTAAATGTAGTTCTATTCCGGTTTTTTGAAAGAATTCGTTCATGGTTACTGTGGGTAATATATCTTTCCCCAGTAGGAGCGGTTTAAGTATTTGTTCACTAACCGCTCGGGTAAATATGCCGTTATTCTGCACACACGAGAACAGAGTATGTAAATCATAGTGAAATACCTTTTCCCATGGCCGTTTCATGAAATAGTCGTCCAGTGTATTCCAATCATAGCGCAAACATAAAATAGTGGCCAATATTGCGCCGATAGACGTACCATAAATCGTTTGAATATGTTCAATATTCCACAAATTCTGTTTATTCGATTCTTGTAAAATACCATAATAGACTAATCCCATTGTCCCACCGCCTGATATCACAATATGTCGTATATTGGATGTACTAATTGACTCAGGACATGTATATTCCGGCAAAAATTCGTCAACAACACGATCAACCGATTTCGAATCTACTTCATATATGTCCATTTTGAGAACAAAAATGTTATATTACGTATTAATCATATATTACGTAATATATTTATGTTTTTTCTATAAGCATATTACAATAACTGATATATGTCTAATTTTTTATTTTCCACGGACGAAGAAAGTACCGGAAAAGTAAACATTGATGAGTTATATGATAAATCGCATCAACGCGATTTAAAACAGCTTTCTATTTTCAATAAAATCCTGAATCGTATACACAACAAGATTAAGATGACCACGCGTGGGCAGAAAAAGGATACACACATATGGTTTGCCGTACCTGAATTTATATTTGGAGAACCGCTATATAATCAAGGTGATTGCATCGGTTATTTAGTTGTAAAATTAGAAGAAAATGGGTTTCATGTGCGATATTTGCACCCGAATGCGCTATTTGTGTCTTGGGCCAATTGGATACCGTCGTATGTGAGAACCGAAATTAAGAAAAAAACAGGAAAGGTATTGGACGAAAAGGGCAATATTATTCGCGATTTAAAGGCGGAAGAAGCCGATGAAGGTGGAGACATGAATTCCAAATTATTTAACGACAAAAACAATAATTTGCAAAAAGGGAAAAAAGAATATACACCACTCGACCAATATAAACCGACAGGTAGTCTTGTGTATAACCAGGAAATGTTTGATAAATTAGAAAAGAAAATACGGTAATTCATTGTGATCGTCCATTTCATTATTATGCTGTAAATAATAATGAACTTTATTTTAGGTTTTACACAATATTATGCGATTACATATGCTTTATTTAGATGAACTTGCTGCCTTATCCCATGCAGTGGTTGAATATGAGTTAAGATGCAAGAACTTATCGGCATTCTCCTTCCAGTAATTCACTTTATTTTCAATCACTTGTTCGGCAGGTGTTTTGGGGTACACCTGGTTTTGTTTGGCATTCATGCGAACCTTATCTGCGTCCGTTGCCGCTGGTTTTTTTCCAAAACAATTTACACCAAACCGCGCATATGGGTTGGCAATATAGCCTCCATTCACACCGGGTCGCCCGCAATCATTTTTATGACTCGGCGTAGTCGCTTTCGAACCACATCCCCGGTTTTCATCTACTTTTTGTAATTTTTCCCACGTCGCCTTTTGCGTTGGAAATAAAATCATTTGACCGGCTGACCATCCATAATTGCACCATTCCGCACCATTATTGTATGCTTTTTCAACTTGGTCATACGTGGCAAGTGTTGAATCGTATGCTTTGCAGATTGCTTGTGCATCCTCATATGTATATAGGTTATTAGAAACATTGAATACTTCGGCTTTGGGGTCGACTACAGGTTCGGGTTTACATTTGTCGTCTTTTGGCAGCACTGCCGTCGCAGGTACAATTTCGGCCGGTGCAAAAAATGGGAACAAGTCGTAAAACGAAATCTTCAAGACGTATTTAAAAAAATCAATGAATAAAATAATAATAAATATTAGCCACACGCCACCTTCAATAATGGACATAAACATCGGTTTTGTCAACGAGTCCATCGGTATACGGAACAAATAAGCAATCACATAGAACATAATGATGAACGCCGCGGTCGTGAACGCAGATGCCGGGTTGTTTATGTAATCCACAAAACTCGTAGTAATACCCTGAAAGAAGCCGGCATCTGGGTTTTGTTGATGAGATTGATACACACTATATGTAATAATGCCCAACATCACCAAAAATAACATGTCTAAAGACCTACTTAAATTCATATTAAATCCGTCCGGGTTTTCCCCCTTATTAAAGAATTTGCCTAATACAAAGTAAACGACAAAATATATGCCTAAAAAGCCAAGTAACATACTCATATTTGCCGCAGTTGCTAAATTGGAAAGAGACGAAAGACTATCGGTTGTTGGCGCGGCAGGAGTAGTTGCTGGGGCGGCAGGAGTAGTTGCTGGGGCGACAGGAGTAGATTCCTTATTTGCGACAGGTGCCGATTTAGATAATTTATTGGTATCCGTCGGTAAAGTAGCCGGTGTAGTATTGCTCATATTATTTATAAATCGAATATATTATACACAGTTATTTTTTTTACGATAAAACAAACAGTATGCCGCGGGTGAAATTACTGCCTCTG
>Ga0209230_10001205_pt1 | contig 10358 bp, 7 predicted proteins | sample LakOntMetagenome_FD_187467 | JGI IMG/M metagenome (GOLD analysis project Ga0209230, IMG submission 187467) | Freshwater and sediment microbial communities from Lake Ontario - Sta 18 epilimnion Metagenome (SPAdes) (version 2) | ecosystem: Environmental > Aquatic > Freshwater > Lentic | place... | reverse complement strand
CTATACCGTATGGTTTCAAAAATTTATGTAAATGAATTAATCATTATGAATTATACCATTTGCGATAATATTATTTTTTTGAATTAAATTCAATTTTTTCATTTCAAGTTTTGCAGTGTTCATTTGTTTTTGTTCTGTAGTGTTCATTTGTTAAAGTGTATTTTTATTATGTTTTTGAATTAAATTCAATTTTTTATTTATTTGTATTCTTGCTTCACTATTTATTTAAATTTTACATACATCTTCGTTTTCAATTGCATTGATAAATTCCAATAATTTTGGATTGACTGTTATTTTTTTTGGATTAAATGACTTAAGATATAATCCAGATAATGATCTTACTCTGCTCAAAGCAACGTATACCATATGATTACAAAAACAATCAGCCAAATCTAAAACAGCATTATCCAATGATAAACTTTGTGATTTATGAATTGTAATACTATAAGATAACATAAGTGGAATTTGTTGAAGAACAACTCTTGCATTGTCAAGTTCAATTTCCCACTCTACCCTGTTTATAATTTGTGTAACTCCATTATCGAATTTTACTTTAACACCATCTGTAAACAAATCTTCAACTGTCCCTATCGAACCATTCACTAAACCATTTTCCACATCCAAATTTTTAATCAATAGTACACGACAACCCTTTCTTAAGGCTACTGTTTCAATTCCTCGTTGTGAAAATTGATTTTGTAATTCTTTTTGTAATAATTCACACGTATCTTTGTCACCAGTTTTTATACAAACTGTCTCATAATATGATTCTGGTGAATTTATAGATGCCAATCTTTCTGTGTTAATTTGTTGAGCTTTCCAATTACTACTAACTAAATGAACAACTTCACCCTTTTGTTGTCCTCGTTTTAATAAACGTTCAAGTAAACTTGACACATCAGCATCAGTTTGTTCTGCACGTCTTATTCTCATTAAAATATCAATATACTTGTTATCTGAACGTTGACGGAAATTTTCTTTTAAAACAACCGTTGATTTGCTAAACATCTTTTTAAAAAGTTCACTTTCAATAATAAAACGGTTATCTGCATTTGGATTTGAAAAAATTGTCTCCAATTGTAGAAAATCACCTGTTAAAATCAATTGTATACCACCAAAAGGTAATCTTGATTTACGAAGTGTTTGAAAAATAACATTGATTTTTTCAAAGATAGAAGCAGACATCATACTAATTTCATCAATTACAAGTATATCAGTCCTACGAATACGATCCTTGATACCAATTTTATATCGGAGACGTTTTAATAAAACATCAATTGAAGCATCACCTGTACCAATACCCATAAAACTATTGATAGTTATTCCACCAATATTGTAAGCTGAAATACCAGTAGTAGATGTTATATACATTGTTTTAGTTTCGTTATTTCTTTTTACATACTTGTAAAATTCTTTTACTAATCTAGTTTTCCCAGTACCTGCACTACCCAAAATCAACATAGATTTACCAGATCTAAATTTTGAAAATGCATTTCTTTGCGTATCCGATAACTCTAAATCATATTCTGTAGGAATATTCATCCCTGTTTCACGATTATGATCAATCAATAAATCACGAATTTTGTCCAACATACTATCAGCAAAATCAGCATCGTTTTCATTTTTTGTTTGGTTATATAATGACATCTTATTGCAACATGTAATTCTTTTATTTATTATTCATTTTTTTATGATTAATAAAAATTTACCACAAATTAACTAACATACACACCATTGGATAGCAGTATCCATGACCCTTGACTATTATTACTTTGTGCATCAAACATCAATTGTGCACTTTGCCCTTGACGTTTAAATGTAATCCTTGTAGCTTGAGCTGATGTATTTAATGGATTAGGAGTAATCAATTTATTAGCTCCAAAGAATACTGTATGAGAACATCCAACACCCATAGAACTACATACTAAAATTTTTAAAGTACCATCTGGTATATTAGCACTATTACTAGGCATAGTACCAGAAGAACTAGTATAATTAACACCAGAAACAGAAAATAATGAAACAATAAAAGACGTACTGGGATTTCTTGTTGGTAAAATACCAGAAGAAAGCGTATATCTTTCAAAAGTATAAGCTAAAGAAGATGACAAAGTAACATTTGAAAAGTTTGCAGAAACGGTATTACTCAAATTGGTAAATCTACCAGATTGTGCCGTATTTACACCAATAGGTGTTCCATTTATAGTACCTCCAGATATTTGAAAATTACTACCAATAATAGCATTTGACCCTGCTGTAATATTACCATCTAATATAAATCCAGATATTCGACTCGTAAAAACTTTATTTACTTCTATATCACTTAGGTCACCTGTTACAATATTATTACTTATTGTAGCGTTTTTATAATATGTCCATCTTTCCGTGTTGTTTTTAAAACCAAAAAACCCAGTTTTATAACCTAATGTACCAGATGTTAAATTAACATTTCCTGATGTAGTCCAATAATTAACCTGAATACCTACATCTTTTCCCTGGTAAGTTGTTAAATTACTTTTAACAGATCCATTGTCAAGACCACTTGATGTTATACCACTAGAATAAATTACAACAAATGAAGTAGAATCAACGATTTGATTAATTGTATAAGTCCCATCAATACTAGGTTTACTATTGGTATTTCTAATGGTTACATCATCACCTACAACCAAGTTGTGTTGTGTAGTTGTTGTTATTTTAACATTTCCAACTGTACTATAATTATCAACTCTTGAAATATTTAAAACTTGTGATGTACCAAGTGGTAAAATATAGGTATTAATATCAAAATCTTTATCTACTGCTGCACTAATAGTACCTATAATATTTACATTACCAGAAATTGTAAAATTCGTCGTATTAATACTTATTCCATTATAACCATTCAACATTAACTCTTGACCATTACTAACTATGCTATTTTCAGTAGATCCAAATGCTAAATATGTATGTGTAGGTACTAATACACTACCAGATGAAGTTTTAGGATACATTTCTATATTACCCACTGTATTTACAATTTGCAAGTTATTACTTGTATTTCTAACAATGTAATCTGAATTATCTGAACCAAAAAATAGGGGTGTGTTTTCTAAAATACGCACTGAACCATTTCCTGACGTAGGTGTCACCAAGGATATATCTTCCGTTGAAGTAATTGTTAAATTACCATTCGTATTTGCACTAATCGAATTAACAGTTGTTCCAAATGCAACACGGCTATCATATGGAACTAATATGTTCCCACTACTTAAATTTAAAGTTCCACCAGTTGAAACTATACTTACTCTACCACCAGAAATTATATTAACATTTGAAATTGTTCCATTTGCTAAATCTAAATTTGTAAAATATCCATCACCAAACTGTACATCACCATACGTACCAGTATATACTTCATCCACATTAGTACCACTCTGAATAAACACAAACCTACCCAAATTATTTTTATAACCGAAAAAACCAGTTCTACTACCACTTATACCTGAATTAACATTCCATTTAAATTCAATACCTCTATCTTTAAGATCATTAATAATAGGCCCTGTAACACCACCAAGTGAAAAAATTGGGTCTTGAAGATTAGTAACTGTACTATAAACTGTATTTGTTGTCCCATTAATTTGAATATTTGAATTAAAAACAATAGTACCATTCCCATTATTTGAAGTTATAGTCATTGTTCCATTAGAATCAGACGCAATAGAATTTGTAGTTGATCCAAATGACAGGGGTATATTATATGGTATTTGAACTTTAGTAGTACTTTCCAACATTATATTACTACTTGATATATTAACACTATTTGTACCTATAACATTTACCACTCCAGAACATCCTATGATAGTCCTTAGATTAGCTATAGTACCACAATTCATATCTAATACACCAGAGTTTGAAAATGCAATTGTGTTTTTTAAATATACACTATCAAATTCCGCACTTCCAATAGTTCCTGCAATTGTTTCTCCAGTATTTACTGCATCTGAATAATATGTAAAACGTGATGTTGAATTTTTCCAACCAAACCAGCCAGATTTCAATGATCCTGTTGTTACCAAACGATAATTATACTCTACACCCCTGTCTTTATTATCGTTTTGGGAAGGATTGTAGTTTGCAAGTGAAAGTATAGGATCCTGAATTCTAACATTTTCAGTATTAACATTTAAAACACTACCTGACGTTCCTGTTATAGTTATAGTAGCTGTTGAAATGTTTGATATGTTATTTATAACATTTAATGTCCCCGATGTACCATTGTTAATAAAAGTTGTAGCTGAACTAACTATAATTGAACCTGATGTTATTGTATTTGATATGTAAAAATTTGAAACCGTATCTGTAACAATAAAACGTTTAAGATCTCCTGAAAAATTTACAGGCGTACCAGTTGTTACATTTACACTTGTACTTGCACCTAAATTAATAGTGTTTGCGTTTTTTATATCTACCCCAGTTGTACCACCACCATTAATCACCAAATTTGACGAATCGTATCTAATACTATTTGATGTTCCTGATATATCAAAAACTAATCTAGTTGTTGGAAGGACCCTTACATTACCACTTGTCGAAAATAAACCAATATCACCTGTATAAGTTGTTAAAACAATATTTCCTATAGAACTTGAAATGTTTACATTACTTGAAGCAATTTGATTAACGGTACCACTTGAACTATTTGTTAACAAATTTATACCAGCTGTACTACCCCATAATAATTCACTTGAATTACCAAACTGAATATTACTAGAAGTTGCACTAACACCATTTCTTGGATATAATATAAAATTACCACTTGTTACTGTCAAATAAACATTTTTGTTTCCAGTTACTACCAAATCACCAGTCGTATTAGATGATATCCGTTGCGAACCCCCTGATGTACCATCAAATGACACATAAGTCCCCACCGGTACACTAATAGATCCATTACTTTGTGTTAAAAATCTAATGTTTCTAGATCCTGTAACACGTACGTTACCAGATGTTTCTTCTACTACGGAAGTTCCAGATGTTCCTAATGTTATTGGTATATTATTTGGTATATAAATATCACCATCAGAAACTAAAGAAATTCTTGATCCACCTGTTATATTCAAGTAGTTTGATGCATTTACATTTATAATACCTGAACATCCAGAAATATTTCTTACATTTGTTATGCTTCCACAATTTGTATTTAATGTACCACCAGAGTTAATACTTATATTCTTTGTAGAAATATCCCCAACATCTAATGTACCAGCATTACCATAAATAGTTTCATTAATATTAGTTGCATCTGGTATAAGTGTAAAGTGTCCACTATCTACTTTATAACCAAACCAACCTAATTTCATAGAACCACTTGATGTATCGTAATAACGAAACTCTATACCTCTATCTTTACTATCTGATGCAGATAAAGAATAATCAGCTATTGTTAAAATAGGATCATAAAGACGTGTATTTGTAGAATCAATTTGAGTAAGCGGTCCGGTCGCAGTTAACTGATTTGTTGTAACTATATTTATTGCTGAAGAATCATAATTTATATAGTTCCCATTAGACGTATAACTCCCTGCTGTATTATACTCCCCTGCAAACTGAATACGTGTTGTTTGTGGTATAAGAATAGAGTTAGAAGTAGGAACAGAAAACACAGTGTCACCATTACTTGCAATCAATAAACTTCCAGTATTTCCAGATATTGCATTTGAAGTTGTCCCCAAAACTAATCGTGTATCAGTTGGTATTTTTACAAACGATTCAGTATTTAGTATAATATTATTACTTGGTATTTTAGAATAAGTACCTGTAGTAATTGCACTTGCTGTTGTTGTATTTGGCACTAAACCAAATTGTTGTTTAGTATATAATGATCCCACAGTATACGTTCCACCTAAACTACCAGCACTAGATAACGTGATCACATCCCCTGTTTTTACATTATGATATCCATATGTTGATACAATTGTATTACCAGAAGTTGTCTGAATATTTGAAACATTGATATTTTTAGTAGTATTTGTAACGAATTCTATGTCACCATTTGTTGTCGTAAATGTTTGATTATCATATGTAGTTAAACTACTTGAACCTTCACTTGAATAAAAACTAATATTGTCCTTTGTTAATAATGAAGATCCACCACTTACAAATTCTGCATAAAAACTACCAGTAGATGTACTTATATAAGTTGGACCCCAAATATAAACAGTACCATTCCCCTGAGGAAATAAATTAATACTTCCATCTAAATTTGTTGCTCTAATAAAATTCTCACAAATTTCCAAATTTCCTAAATAAGAACATTCATTTACTCGCAATGTAGAATCATTGATATTAAAAACAGCAGTTGATGGATCCCATTGAACATACGAAGTAAACATATTACTTATAAATTTAACATCTTGATTTGTTCTAAGATCACTAAAATAACCCACATTAGGACCTTCTGCACCAATAACAGTATTAAAAATCTGAGAATCTTTTATAACAACATTTTGGAAAACACCATCTTCAAAAAGACCAGCAATATTAATAGATTCTAATTGCAAATTAGTAGCTGTCAAGGTTTCAAATGAACCAAAATTAGAGGATACTGTCATACCCTTTAATGGTTTTGTCGATCCCTTCATCGAAAATTGATTACTCATTTTATTTACTCTATTATCAGTAAATAAAAATAAATTACATTTTTACCGTTAAACAAACATCGCTTATATTAAACATCAAAGTAAATTACCCTATTCAATTCAACAACATTTTATTCAATAATGTTTCTAATATAACTTGTATATGATTCAGATTTTGTTGTTGGAAATCTTGGAATACCAGAATCAGTAAGTTCAAAGTATTTGACTTGAATTTGTTGTCCAATAAATTCATGTCCACGTTGGTAAAGTTCATTGCGTTCTTCTCTTGTACCCTTTGGCCTAACATTGAATTTATCGCCATTTTCATTTACACAAACCCATACAATCAAGTCTTTGTTAGAAGCAGTGTCTTGTTCACTAGTAAAACCAATGATTCTGTATTCAGAGTCTGCAAAATCTTTAAACTTTAAAAGATCTTGTGATCTGGCTTTGCAACGATATTTTCCCGAACCAGTTCTTACAATACTTCCCTCGTAATTTGATTTAACAAAAGCTAAATGTTGATCTTTAAGTTCATTCTCTGATGAGACAGTACGAGTTTCGACAAAACAAATGTGCTTGAATGAATTTTTGCTAAAAAATATTTTTAAAACATCCAGTCGTTCCGTGTAAGTCTTGGTTTCATCGATATAATCATAAACGTGATATTCAATCTGTTCAAGTTTTTCGTAATCAGATTCATCAAGTTTCTTTTTTCTGAGAATTCCAAGATGTTCAAACACGCCTCCGTGTTGATACAATTCTCCATCAAGAATAATGGATTCACTTATAGAAGTTAATTCCTTATATAAACAAGTACGCTTAATAGAACTAAATGATTTACCCTGTCTTGAGTTACATGACTTGTTTTGGCTATTAAAAATCATTCTGTAACCATCAAGTTTGGGTTGAATATATATAGGATACTTTACTTTGTGTTTGAATTTCTGAAAATCACATGCCAACATAGGAAAGATAATTTTTTCACAAGTGATGTCAGTAGGTTTATGATCATTTTCAAAAGGTTCGACACCTTTATTCTCTCCATTAAAAACATTTTCAGAAAATTCTTGTTCAGTCTTTTTCTTCCATTTAGATTGAGCTTCAAGAACGGCTTGTTCAAAATGAGTTGTTTCATTGCGTTTGCCAATATTTTTTCCAAATGTAATTTTTTTTGTGCTTTTAGTCATTTTTCCGGATACATATCCGTATTCAATTTCAATAACAGAATGATCTCCATTATTAACTACAATAACATTCCATTCCTTTGTTTTTCCTTTGACATCACTGCCAAAAAGTTTTGGGAAAGTGCGATTTTGATTATTAGAAGTACTCATAGTTAATATTAATGTTTTTACAAAAAAAAATCAATTTATTATACGTAAAATGTACCTACACAAGTGCTTTAACAATTTCAAAAGATTTATCGTAACCCATGTCTTCTAACTCTTCCTTAACTTTTTCTAACAAATATTGATCTTTGTATATGGATACTATTACTATATATGGAGGTAAAATAGGGTGTTCTTTAATTTCTTTATATACAATACCTGGTTCTAAGATATTCTCTTGCAAATTTTCAAAAACATTTTGTATACAAAATTCTTTATCTAAAAATAAATAATAAGTTATTGCCATTTATTATTTATTATTTATTATAATTGTTTTTAAACTACAGTAATTAATTTTTACATAATCTACACAATTCAAAATTTAAACATAAAACGTTTAAATTCTCTTTAAACTAACAATAAATACATTGAACGTTATTTATTTGCGTTTAACGGTCTTAGACTTGCGTTTAACGACCTTGGACTTGACTTTCTTAGACTTTACGGTCTTAGACTTGCGTTTAGGGGACTTGACTTTCTTAGACTTGCGTTTAGGGGACTTGACTTTCTTAGACTTGCGTTTAGGGGACTTGACTTTAGGGGACTTGCGTTTAGGGGACTTGCGTTTAGGGGACTTGCGTTTAGGGGACTTGCGTTTAGGGGACTTGCGTTTAGGGGACTTGCGTTTAGGGGACTTGACTTTTTTAACAGGAGATGCTAATTTGTTTTTAATACAACGTTTATTTTTAGAAAGACGTTTACCAACTGAGCAAATTTTACCTCGAGAAATATTATATACTTCACCCCTGTGACGTAATCGTTGTTTAGCTTCCATAAGCTCTGGGCGAATAGCGGAGTGTTTAAGTTTAGCTTTGGTAGCTTGAATGTCTTCTAAAAGACCACCTCCGAATAAGTTGGAAATAAATTGTTCAATCATTTTATAATTATATGCAATATTTTATTTTTTTAAAATATTGCATATAATTATTATTATGGAAGATATTCTAAAACAATTAAAAACTGTAAAATCTTACAAACAAATGTACGAAGTCCCTTGGCGTATTATGATGGCTAATAAGGAACGATTATCTACTAGACTTGGTGGTAAGTTACGTGTTGCTTTGATTTGTCATCCGTGTTATGGATACGGTGATATTGTTTTTGCTTTAAAAATGTATCATTTCATGAGACAATGGTATGGATTAGACTGTACAATGATAACAACTAAACCATTACCTTTTATCAAAAATGGTTTGAAAAATATTTATTGTTTAAAGACTCCAGGTAAGAAGGCATATGTAGAATGTGAAAATTTAAAAACTATGAAAATATACAACATTGATCGTAAGGGAAATCCAACGCAACGCGCTAATCTAAAACATCACTTTGATTTAATCATGGTAACTCCTTGGATTGGTACAGATTATGAACCAAATAAAAATATTGTCAAGAACTTCTTACCATATGCTAACCCGTTTAATACCCTTTTATTCTCTGAATATAATGCTCCAGATCCAAAAAAATACGATTTCCCAACTGGTATTGGTAAGGATTTATTTGGATTACTTGTTACACGATTTAAATTTGAAAAAACTATAAAAATTAATCATCCATATCTTATGGTTCATTTAACTAGAGATGATCGTGTAGATGTTGGTAAATGTTTTGGTAATTTTATAAAACTAATGTGTAAAAAATATCATAAACGACATAGCAAACTAGATGTAGTTATTCCACCTCACATTTTAGAAGATAAACGTACCTTGGAACGATTGTTTGCTTATATTAAATCCAAGGGTTATTATAAAAATGTCTTAATTAAAACAAAAGACAGTAAACAAACAAAAACTGAACGTAGCACATTAACTCTTAGGGCAGACGTAACACCTTTACCATATGATAAATATACTGGATTATTTAAAAATTGTTTACCAGATGTTTTAATAACAGGTGATCAAAGTGTTACTGATATTATTAGTTGCTGCAAGGACTACAACATTTATTATCAAATTATGCCATGGAAAACATCTTTTGCAAAAAATTTAGCACAAGCATTAGGGCAAGATTTTATTAGAAAAGTTTCTACTTCTTGTGGTCTAGAAAAGTTTTCTAGTAAACAACGTTCTAATATTGCAAATGTTGCAAAACGATACAACTTTACAAAATTAGGTAAACCAAAATTAGATGCTATATTAGCATTTGTTTTACGATTACGTAAAGACAAGGACCTTAAACGCTTTACTGAAATTGTTATGGGATCTAGAAAACGCCAATCTGTTGTTAAAAAAATAAAGACTGGTAAAAAATAACTTAAATAAACAATTAAATAAACAAAAAGTAAATTAATGTTATAAAAATTTACATTAATTTATATAGTATTAATTTATATAGTATTAATTTATAT
>Ga0209230_10001203_pt1 | contig 10366 bp, 9 predicted proteins | sample LakOntMetagenome_FD_187467 | JGI IMG/M metagenome (GOLD analysis project Ga0209230, IMG submission 187467) | Freshwater and sediment microbial communities from Lake Ontario - Sta 18 epilimnion Metagenome (SPAdes) (version 2) | ecosystem: Environmental > Aquatic > Freshwater > Lentic | place... | reverse complement strand
GTAAATCCGCCCGTCGTCTCCGCGGAAGATAGGGATTCCTGATAAAATGACTCGTTCATACTTCATTGTGGCTTGGTGGCTTTAAGGGTGCGGCGGCGGGTCCGCTTCAAATTTACTAGGCGCCGCTGCTGCTGCTGCCGGCCACCTGTAGTAGGCCGCTGTGTTTCTGCAGCACGCCGCCTCTGGTTTGCCTTGAGTCGCTCGTAGTTTTTAGCAGTGCGCCCATATAAATTCGGAAAATTAGCCGGTCTAAATGCAATGCGGGCATTATTGCGAACTGTATTATTTGAAAGTGCCTTTGTAAGAAGCGCCCGATAACTTTTAGGGGTGTTACGTAAGTGTCTCTTTGTAAATTTGTTCGCAAGTCGGTTTACAATATACGGATTCGCTCGGCGCATGTCACGAATTTTATCCAAACTCCGCTGATTCAGCGCTTCGATTATGGGTTTAGGAAGCCCCATCTTAATTGCCCGTGCAGCCGCTGTTTCGCCCATGTTATTGGGTAAATAGGCGTTCAGACCAAGTTCAATCAAGCCCTTGATAATTGCCACACGTTTATTTACTGTCTCACTTAATGGATTCGTATATATAAATAGTGCAGTTTCCCCTTCTTCGTTCGTAGTATTAGGATCAATGCCGTTCTCAAACACATATGTGAAAAAAGGCCGTGGGTTTTTTATATATTTCATATAAGGAAACATAGACACATATGTGTGTATTTTATCATTTGATGTCTCATATATTACTTTAAAGAATGGCATATAGTTGTTAATGTATTTTAGCCTACCTAAAAATTCATCAACGATTTCATCACGCGTCATACCAATATGCTCACTGTGCGTAAGTATATACTTAAATGTGCGCACAGGCAATGGAGGATTAATTGAGTTAGTTAGTAATTCATCTAACATTCCAGTATAACCAGCAGGATAGGTTTCTTCTTCATTATTGTCATTATTGTCATTATTTTCATTATTATATTCGTCATTGTTGTTATTCACAAAATCATCTTCATCTGGATATTTTGCACCTGCTTCTAATAGCATGCACGCAGCATCATCATTGTTATAATATATAGCATATCGCAGTGGCGTAAACACTGTTTCCTTATCTAACCGTTGGTATATTTCACCGTTATAACCTTCGCGATTTTCGTAGAACTTTTCAACTATATTTTTCCTTGCTCCATTATCAATTAGCACACGTAGCACATCAAGTGCATTATAAAATACTGCAATTGATAGCGGGTATATAGGTTTAACAATATCTACTGTATTTTCATGATACGCTTCTAGATTTGTATCAAGATCCAAGCCGGCCGCGCGCAAGCGAGGAATGAGGTCTCTGACGATAACTGCATCATTGTTTTTAATCCCGTTAAACAACTGCCGTTTCAGTTGTTTTTTATTAACGGGTGCGGCTGCTGCTGACATATTATACAGTATACTATACTATGTCAACATATTATTCACACCACCTGCACTTATCTTAATTGCAGCCCGCAACATACTCGTCGAGCGCCCGCACAATATCTTTTAGGGATGTGCTAATGGTCGTCGCCAAATGCACGAGGGGTGGCACGTAGACATCAGGCTGCACATGCGCTTTGGCTTGCTGGCGCTCGCGCTGCGTCTGCGTCTGCACCTGCGCATGTGTTGATGCGGAAGTGGGCACAGGCGCAGGCACAGGCGCAGGTGCAGACGCAGACGCAGCATCTGTATGTGGCCGTAGTGTTTCCTGTTCGCGCCGATGCATTATATCATACTCCCTAACTGCACTATCTATCTGGTCCACTGTTAGGCCGGTGGCGCTTGCAACAGCATCCTTCGACATAAATCCTTCCATAAACATTTTAGCCGCGACTTCACGCACCTTCCTTACAACTTCTCCTTCACTTCGCCCAAGGTCTCGTGCAGACTCCGCGATTGACTGCACGGAAGTCAAGTGTTGATACAGTGTGTGTAGGTCGATTTCAGCCCAGGGTTTTCCGAAGTTTGCCGGTAAATCCATTTAACTGGTCCTTTATGCATGTGGTGCTTTAGATTGTGCACACCAGGCTTACTGTTAGCCCATACTATGGGCCCGCCGATGTGCGGTGGCCAACACATTCGCCGAAAACATCGGCCTGCCACCAACCCCTAACTGCAGTAAATCGCAATTAGGAAGATATAGATGCATGTGTGTCACCCCATACGGGGGCTGTGGCAGTTCTAGGGTATATCGTGGCGTGTTATGGCGTATATCCTCCATTATAATTGCCCATGTAGCCTGGTAAAAAATGCGAAAGGTGTCTGCACGTTCCACCATATCAATTCCATGTAATTCATATACGCGCGCACATATATGCTTCACAATTTCTACCGGGACTCGGTGGGCTGCTGTTAGGTGCATATACCTATCTACTCTTTCTTCTGAAGGGCCAAATTGGATAGTTCATCGGCACGCGCATTGGCGGCACGCGGCACATGATCGAACTCGACGGCATCAAATCCACGCAGCAGTCGCTTGGCAATGCTATAATATTGGCTGAGCACCGGGTGCCGCACCTCGTAGAGACCCTGGATTTGCCTGATAACAAGTTGGCTGTCTCCCAGCACCTTGACCCGTTTAATCCCGCGATCCGCGCACAGCGCCAATCCTAATAGCAGTCCCATCCATTCCGCCTCATTGTTTGTGCAGCGATCACCTACATACTTTGTCGCCACCTGGATTTCACGGCCGTTCTCATATAGGACGGCGCCCGCCCCTGCCGCCCCTGGATTCCCCTTACTGCAACCGTCGAAGTTGACCACATAGGTCGGCTGGCTGGCTCTGGCTTCATACGCCGCCTGCATAGTAAATTCATCGAGACTTTGTGGGCTCATCATATGGCTTGTTACGGTTCTAATATACGGCACTGATGCATATTTCAAATTTGCTTTCCAAAGAAGAAGCGTGTTGCGTTATATTTTTATTAAGATATAACTATACTTAATTATAAGATGCGCGTTATTGTCACAGGTGGATGTGGTATGATTGGTTCAAACTTTATAAGACGACTGAAGGCGGAATCAGATATAGAATATGTGGTTATTGTTGATAATTTATGGCGCGGAAAACTGGAAAATGTTAAGGATGATACAGGTAATTTATTGGCCGATCTGTTTGTAAATGAAGATCTAATGCAGCCTGGCATTTTAGATAAAATCATAAAGGAGCATAATATTGATACTGTTGTTCATTTTGCTGACATGGTGGCGGGTGTATTATATGTATTAGAAAATGAAGGTGATATATTTCACACAAATTTAATTATTAATACAAATGTTATAAGATCACTACGTGCAAATAAAGATTCTATTCGCACATTTATTAATATTGGAACTGCTTGCAGTTTCCCAAAACAACTACAAAATGGTTTAAATTCAATTCTGCAAGAATCTCAGCTGTATCCTGCAAATCCCGAAACAGCATACGGATGGTCGAAATTAATGGGTTGTTATGAAACTACGCTGCTGTCTAAAGAAACGAATATACATGCAGTAAATCTATATTTCCATAATGTGTATGGCCCTCCTTGTGATACAGGTCCACGGAGCCAGGTCCTACCGTCATTGATAAAGCGTGCTATTTTGGCACCTCCTGGTGGCACACTCTCTGTGTGGGGTTCAGGAAAGCAGGGCAGGGCATTTGTATATGTTGATGATGTAGTCGATGCTGTTATTTCAGCCATGCGTCGTGCTGAATCATGTAATGGACTTGATATACAAATAGGCCCTGATATTTGCACAAGTATCGCAGAAGTTGCACAAACTATTGTAGAGATAAGCGGAAAGGGTCTGCGGGTAGAGTTTGATGAAACGAAGCCCGAGGGTGATATGGGTCGCTGTGCAAACTACGAGTTAGCACAAAAAATGCTGGATTGGACACCAAAAACATCATTAAAAGATGGTATTATCACTATGTATAAATGGATAGAGGCACTTCTAGCAAATACAATTTCTATTGTAGTTCCTACAAGAAAGCGGGCAATCCCTGTAAAAGAGTTGATCGAAAGTGCGAAAAATACAGCCGATGATTTTTCTCGAGTGCAATTTTGTTTTTATGTTGATGCTGATGATGATGAATCACGTGTAGCCATCACAAATTACTCTAAAGATTACAGTGAGTGTGCGGGTATTGAATATACAACAGCACAATTACCTCTTAAATTATCAGGGATGTGGAACTATGCATATGATAAACTCGCATTTGGGGATATTACAATGCTTTGTGGTGATGATATTAGATTTCGCTCAAAGGGATGGGATACTCGTATAATACAAGAATTTGATGCAGTGTCTGACAAAATACTATTAGTATATGGAGATGACCAACTTGGACATTCTGCAACACATAGTTTTGTGCACAGGAGATGGATACAGGCTAGTGGATTTTGGTTGCCCCCATATTTTGTAGCCGATTATTGCGATACGTGGTTGGCAGAAGTGGCAACTGGCATAAATCGGATTAAATATTTACCTGATGTTATTACTGAACATATGCATTTTTCAGTGGGTAAAAGTGCATACGATAATACAACTGAATTGCGATTAATACGCGCACATAGAGAGAATCCAGGTGCAATTTATGCTCAGAAACATGGTGAGCGTCTTGAACATATGGCTAAATTAAGAGCACTTATTGAAAATAGTTAACTTGCGACCCTAAAGAATGGCGACCGAACCCCTAAAGAAAGAATGCAACAGTCATCGCCCATGTCCCCGCTAAAAGATGACGCCCAAATCCTCGGAGCAGGCGGTTACGGACTCGTCGTAAAGAACGGCCCACATGCCCTAAAGTTATTCTATGCGGGCCCTGGCGAACCGCCGGCAAATCCATTGGCCGAGGCAGAAATCCAAACGAAGGCCGCACAAATTTTGGCCGGCTGCGCCGGTCGCGTAGCACGGGTCCCCGCTGTCAAGTCGGCCTTTGCACAACCCGTCGTGTGGGCCGGCTCACCATTTCTAAATGGAATCACAATGGAGGTCGTTCCATCCCAGAGAGTCGATGGAAATCAACTGCACATTCTTTTAGGATATGATGGGAGCGACCTGGATACTTTATGGTTGCGCTCGGTGGCTGAACCGCCTGGACCAGCCAATCCCCCGCGGGGATTCTTTGCCGGCGGCGATACTTTAGAAGATCTTTGGGAGGATTGCGGAAGTCGCTGGACGATTGAACGGGTGGCTGCCCTAATGGGCCACACAATGGGTGCGCTTATTGCCGGCGGCGTCGTGCCGGTTGACCTGGAATTTGTCTACGGAGACGATGACGAAATCTGGCTCATCGACTTCGGTCTTTGTCGCGCAGGCCACGTCGATCCGCACACATTCCTAACTGCACGTGGATCGGAAGGTTTGGCGGGTGAAATCTATATACCACAGGAAGGTGGGCGGGGGCGCGCAGAATTTCTAGAGAGTTATTATAGAGGTCTGCGATTGTATTCAAATAATATTTCATATTGGTCATTTAATATGAATAGTATAACTGCAACTCGCGACTTATATAGACTTATAGCGCATTGGAATAAAATTCCGAATGTATGCACTAAAATAGAGGCATGTATACGCGCAGGTGCACAATTTTCTAATATAAATACATCACATGGACCTCCATTGTTGCGCGCAATTTCTATTCAATGTGATTTAGAAATTATTAAGTTGTTGGCGGCATATTGTCCTGTAGATTTGTCTTATAGAGGGTATCATTATGGTGGAGTATATTATTTTTTATCAGATTCTAACTTGGTTATGGAAAATATGGGCAGTGTATTTGATATTGATTGTGTTGTATACTATTCCTATATGAACGAGTTAATAACAATGTATCATACTGCAATTGGAAGTTCTGCGATTGAAAATAAATTAATAGCCGAACTATGCGTGCGTGGAATTATACCAAGTGATTATAGTATATATATACCAAATAATGAAGGGTTTCCCGATAAACTTACATATGTAGAGGGAGTGTGTAAAATACTTAATATAAATATAAATGATTTTGCGCGCGTAGAATGTTATACAGTCCCATATATAATGGATGATTTTGAGCAATTAATTGAACATGAAGATGACTTTAATTCTGAACTACGGTTAGAATAACTCAACTAATACAGTATTAAAATAATAATATTACTACATTTATTATTATTTTATTATTTCTAATCCACCACCCACCCCCTCTAGAAGTCTGCGACTCGCTCCCTTCCCTTAAAAGTCCGCGTCAAGTGCAAAGGTCATCGACTCCCGTGAAACTCCCACACCCGTCTTTGCATAACTTGTAACGCGCCCCTCAAAGAAGTTGGTCTTACCCTCGAGTGAAATCCGCTCCATGAAATCGAACGGGCACCCTACATCAAACATCCGTGCATACCCTAACTGCACAGCCAGGCGGTCCGCGCAAAACTCAATATACTGCGACATGAGTTTCCCGTTCATCCCAATTAGGTCACATGGAAGGGCCTGCGTGATAAAATGCTTCTCGATGCATACAGCCTCGCGCAGAATATGGTGGACTTTCTCCTGGCTCGGCTTCCGCACAATCTCCTTAAAGAGTTCACATGCAAATTCCGTATGGAGTCCCTCGTCGCGCGCAATGAATTCATTGGAAGTTGTCAGGCCAGGCATAATTCCTTGCTCCTTTAGCCAGAAGATTGCACAGAAGGACCCTGAGAAGAAGATGCCCTCCACCGCCGCAAATCCGATGAGACGGGTCGCAAAGTCCTCCGTGGCTGAGGAAATCCACCGCTGTGCCCACTCGGCCTTCGCCTGCACGCACGGAATTGTCTGAATGGCCTGCTGGATTTCCAGTTTCTCTGCAGGGTCCTCGATGTAGGTGTCAATTAGGAGTGCGTAGGTTTCGGAATGTACTGACTCCATGGCGTTCTGGAATGCGTAGAAGCAGCGCGCCTCAGGAATCTGGACCTCATTCGAGAAGCGCAGCGATAGATTCTCCATGACAATCCCGTCGCTCCCATGGAAGAAGCCGAGCACATACTTAATGAAATGTTGTTTATTGGCATCAAGGGCTTTCCAATGCTTGATGTCCTTTCCGAGGTCGATTTCCTCAGGTGTCCAGAAAACGGCCACATGTTGCTTATACTTTGCATATAGAATCGGCTTCTGAATGGGGAAGAGTGTGAACCGGTCAGGATTTTCCTGTAGAATTGGCTCTACCCACTTCTCGTCAGTGGCGTATGCACTCTCTAATAGAATATCCGGCAGGTCCGATGTGGATGTGGCCGAGTAAGTAAGTGGGGAGTTGAAGGGTGCACGGAGGGCTGCACGGGCAGATTCAATAGAATATGTAGAGGAAATGACGGTGGACATGGCTTGTTGACTAATATAGCGTCCGGGAATTTAGGCTGGGGTCGGTTGATAAATGGCGCGCTCATTTTGGTGTCAATTTTATCGGGGTTATATAGAATTAACGCATGTCGAATAGTAATTCGGCTGTAAGCCTAGGGCCAGGAAATTATAACTTAAATAATGGTGCCAGCACGCGCAGCAGAAGCAATGGAAATAGTAATAATAGTAATCCTGACTATTCGCACATATGGATTGATATTGATGTAATTGGTGACGGCAATTGTTTCTACAGGTCTCTGTATCACGCCGCACTTTTTCACGTGGACCCCACCGCATTCAAGCGCCTTTTACTATGTTTTTGCCTAAATGTTGACGAGTATGACAATGAAGACACCCTAAAGGCATTTATCAAGGTCGCTGCAAAAGGTAAGAAGGTTCCCAAACAACTTGCACATGAGCATAAATTCTGTAACGCGGCTCGTGCTGCCTTAACCAACGAGATAAAGTATAAGGATCTTTTCGAGCGGATGGATAATTATGACTCAGAAGACTACGCATCACCATATACAATTCTAAAAGCAACGGCTGAACTGGGACAAGAGACATGGGAGGCGACCACTCAAGAGTTTTCAGCAGGATTTAATAAAATATTTAGGAATGCATCCACACTAACAGATATGAGCGAAGGACAGTTTGCAAATGTGTATGCCGATATTGTGCGGGCTGACCGTGAATTTGTCACCCAATTGGAGATTTTAATGGTCAATTTCATGCTGCGTCATTGTGGTCTAAAAATACACACACTTAACCCTGACGGAAAATATCGCGCAAATGATATTGGTATCCTAAATGCGAACAATCTTCTAGCGGCACCCGTGGGTAACATCCCCAATGCGTCCATTAAGGCACCTGCGGAAGAAATAAAACTCACCCCACTGTTTCTTATGAGACTACCAGAACATTATAATGTTGTTTTGCCGTCGAGTATTTATTCAAAACACTTTGCCGTGCTAGATAATATAGGACATAGCGACCCTGTGCAATATACAGATGAAGACTTATTTGTGAACTACGAAACAGTCCATGCATATGTTAAGAAAATCACTGGTGACTACGAAAATAAGGCAGGTGGTCGTAGACGCATATATGGAACCCGCCGTTATAAGAGATCTGCTGCTGGCCCAGCATCCCGTGCTAACCGCGCCAATAAATCTCGCAAGCGCAAGTAATGAGCGCACCCCCAGACGACTTCAAGGTTATCCCCCAATATAAACATACACGCTACGCCGATTCCTACAAACCCAATGATATTTACTGGGGACTCGGCATAGAGTGCGAAGGATATATTGAGGCAAACCGTTCCGCGTGGCCCACATTTGCCGGCAGCGCATTTACCACCAACCAAGCCCCCGAGCGCTATAGTGTCCGCTATTATGACTCCTACAAACCGACAGTCTACAACGATGCAATCAAGGGGCTCATCGACCCCAGTGGCTCCTACACCCTCCCTCTTCTTCTAAATGCTCATTCCTTTCAGCGCACAGATGCTGCAGGAGAACATACGACTGCTTTTAGAAAGCGGATACTACCGCATGATAACGGCCATATCTGGGACATTATCCCAAACCCAAAGTTCAGCGGCACCACCATCATCGACGCTCTCCAGGCACACTCGTCCTACTTCCACCTAATTGATCCATCAGGAGTTATGGCCGCAGATTTCATATTTGACGGAGACTCCATAGAAATTGCCACACAGGCGTATTATAAGACCACTGTCGCGGCCGTCGTCACAGAATTCACCGACCTCCGCGCGCGATTTATCCGTCATCTAAATGCAGCATGGACCTCGGCCGGCCTTCCATCCGCCCTCCAGCCTCTCCAATGGATGACCGCCAATCACGCATGGGCTGTAGTCCACAGCAATCCGCGCCATATTGCTATTTTTAATAATGGGACCTACCATATAAACTTCACAGCACCTACCCGCCTCGACGCACGTGGCCGCATAGAAAACTGGCCGGCGTTTGTTGATCGCCATCGTCGGATAGCCCGCTATATTCAATGGCTCCAGCCATTCCTCCTAATTGCATATGGAACACCCGACCCCCTCGTAAAATCTCCGCTACTCGGCCACCGTTTTTCTGCAGCATCTCAGCGGGCCGCTGTCAGTCGCTATATAGGCATCGGCACATATGACACATGGACCATGCTCACCGGTAAAATAAATACAGTTCCTCGCCAGGAGGCGCGTGTGGCCGTAGAAAATGGCTGGATGGTTGGATTTAGCGCGGATAGTGCATATAGACCACATTCAGATGCGGGACTGGATATAAACTTTAACAAGCATTATAGCCATGGCCTTGAATTCAGATTCTTTGATTACTTTAACCCAGCACACCTCCCAGAACTCCTAAAAGTAATTGCCCACGCCGCCGACCAAGCACTTAGTATGCATGTATCTGCTCCACAAGATAGCCCTCTTTGGAATACTTTAGTGGAATTGGCACACCAACAAGGACAGGCCGCTGTAGTCTATCCCTGGATGTGCGAGGCCCTATCCACCGAATTGGGTGTGCGGGTTGCAAATGGACCCTTTAAGGATGTGTGGAATAGTATTAGGCATACACTGAGAGATGTATGGGCGGGGCACGGTGAGTGCTCTCGTGCCATGATTGATGGAGTGCCGCCAGGTGCACCGCGGATCACCAGGAGTTTGACGGTGGGTCTGCCGGCAAACCGCCAACCGCTACTGGGTGAGCCACAGGCGGCTCCTATGCGATCATTTTGGAGGAAACTGCTCTGTCGCTAATGTGCTTATTATATAACCGCCGCGGCCTGAATACGCTCCATCCAGTAATCCAGTGTCAGCCGCCGCATGTCATACTCACCAGCCACCTTGCGCCGCTCCACAACTTCTAATTGCTCCTTTAGGAATGTTGGTGTAATATCGGACCAGTGCTGGACGATTACCACAGGAAGTCCTTCAAAGAGGCGGTCCATGGGTGACGTGCGGACAATTGGAATGAGTCCAAGTG
>Ga0209230_10001202_pt1 | contig 10376 bp, 10 predicted proteins | sample LakOntMetagenome_FD_187467 | JGI IMG/M metagenome (GOLD analysis project Ga0209230, IMG submission 187467) | Freshwater and sediment microbial communities from Lake Ontario - Sta 18 epilimnion Metagenome (SPAdes) (version 2) | ecosystem: Environmental > Aquatic > Freshwater > Lentic | place... | reverse complement strand
ATCTTCTCATTCTCGATACCGTACTCATCGACGAGTCCACGTGTAATAAGGGTCTTCATCACTGCCTCGACATTGACTCCGCGGATAGCAGAGACTCGGGCGCGAGAGACTGGCTGGCGATAGGCGATAACTGCCAGAGTCTCGAGCGCCGCCTGGGTAAGGCGGTTCTGCTGACCGTCGAGGACGAATTTCTCGACAACTGAGCTAAATTCTGGGGAGCTATAGAAGCGCCATCCCCCGTTAATCGCCTTGAGAGAGAATCCGCGCTCCTCATAGGAACTCTGGAGGCGTTCGAGCGAGTTAACCACCTGATCCACCGTCACCTCTAGGACCGATGCCAGGGTGAGCTCTGTTACCGGCTCATCCACGACCATCAAGATAGCCTCGATTGAGCGGCCGAGGGTCGCTTCGTCGTAGACATGAGAGAGCTGGCCATCACTAGGCTCGGTTACCGCCTCAATATTCTCAACTTCGACCTGATTCTGATCACTCATCAACGCGCTCCTCATCGTTCTCTTCTGAAATCTCGAATACTTCGCCTATTGCCTCAACTTCCACTTGAGGGTTTTCGCCCTCAGAACCCTCAACCTCGGCTTCAGGGTATTGCTCGCTCACTGGAATATCGAACTCAGAGGAGGCTAAAACTTCGCCCTCATCCGAACCAATCCAGCTAATTTGGAGCTCGCCTAGGGCGACTACTTGCTCAAAACGTAAGGCTCCCTGACGGTAGAGGTCGAGTAGCGCCAAGAACCGGGCAACGACGACGAGGGTCGAATCGGCCTCATGAATGAGGGATCTAAAGCTTAGAGTTCGACCCTTACGAAGCGCCTCGACCACAAGCCTAGACTCCTCAGCCACGCTCACGAGGGCGCTATGGAGGTGCTCTACCGCTACGACTGGAGCAACCTTAGGGGTCAAAACACGGTCTGCGATTGCGGCAAAGCGCTCTGGTCCGACCCCGATAAGGACCTCAGGCAAGAGGCTTGAGAGGGCTGGATCGAGGGCAACCACGCGTGGGAATGACTTATCGGCGGCGAAAATGGCCTCCTGGAAGTTCGAGGCGATTTCCTTGAAGGCGCGGTATTGAAGCAGACGGGCGAAGAGGATATCTCGAGCCTCGAGCAGGGCTAGATCCTCTTCATCTTCGATCTCTCCGCTTGGAAGCAGGCGGGCGGCCTTGAGATCAAGGAGGGTCGCCGCAATAACAAGGAACTCAGTCGCCTGGTCGAGGCGCCAACCCTCACCCGAGGCCTCGAGCGCGCGGATAAAGGAGATAAATTCATCGGTGACCAGGCTCAGCGACACCTCGGTGATATCGAGCTTATGGCGTGAAATCAGCTGTAAGAGCAAGTCGAATGGGCCATCAAAGTTATCGAGGTGGACGCTAAATGCGCCATCTTTGACCGGCTCGACCGCTGGCGTTGTCGCTGGCGTTGTCGCTGGGCCCTCCTCGAGAATATCCACGGGCGAACCATACTTGGTCTAGTTGCATCGTCGCGCATATCCAGCGTAGAGTCGCGCCAATTGAGAAAGAGGTTTGACGCTTGAACGCTAAATCGACATTTGAAGATGATGTGGTGACTGCTACCTCTCTCTTCGGAGGAGCCACACAGAATTTCCCTGTTCCTGCACCTATCACCGAGCATGGCCAGGCGAAGGTCATCTCTATCTTCAACCAGAAGGGTGGCGTCGGTAAGACGACGACGACAATTAGCCTCGGCGCAGCACTTGCAGAGCTCGGCCGTCGCGTACTTCTCGTCGACTTCGATCCTCAGGGCGGACTCTCACTTGGACTTGGCGTCAATGCACACCGACTCCCCCTCGAGAACACCGTCTACTACGCACTCTTGGCACCTGATGCAAATGTTGATGAGATAGTTCTCAAGTCATCGGTGGCAAATCTCGATTTCCTTCCAGCAAATAAAGATCTTGTTGGAATTGAAATGAAACTCTCCAGCGACATTTCAGGTCACCTCTACCTGAAGAAGGCGCTCGCTCCACTGCGTAACGAGTACGACGTAATTTTGATTGACTGCCAGCCGACTATGGGTCGTCTCGCTATCAACGCCTTAGTTGCATCAGATGAAATCATCGTGCCGATGCAGTGCGAGAACTTCGCTATGCATGGATTTATCGAACTATCAGAGAATATTGGAAAGGTTCGTGAGGTTTACAACCCTGATCTCAAACTCATCGGAATTATCGCAACAATGTTTGAGAAGAAGACACTTCACAATCGTGAAGTTATCTCTCGCATCATGGAAGGCCATCCCGGCCTGGTTTTTGACACACTAATCTCGAAATCAATTCGATTCTCAGAAGCAACTGTTGCCGGTGAACCTATTACTGCTTACGCCACATCATCTGCTGGCGCTCAGTCATACCGTCGATTAGCACGCGAGTTAATCTCACGAGGAGGCGCACGATGACACGTAGAGCTAGCTTGCCAGGAGCCGATGAGCTCTTTCGTAATAGCGCACCTTCACTTTCTGCTGTGCGTGAAGTGACTGTCGAACCAACTGTTGCTCCAGCAACAACTGCAGCGCCTGTCACTTCTTCTGCGCCAAAGAGCAAGAAAGGTGTTCGCTCAATCCCGCGTCGCCGCGTTACACAAGCAGATAAGTCCCCATCAGGACGCGAACGTCACGATGAGAAAATCACAGTTTACTTATCGCCAGATGAACTCTTTGATCTTGATCAAGCACGTTTGATGCTTCGCGGTGATTTAGGTTTAGCTGTTGATCGCGGTCGCATTGTTCGCGAATCTATCGCTGTCATCATCGCGGATCTCGAATCCAAGGGCGAACAGAGCATTCTTGCTCGTCGCCTACGAGGGCTTTAACTAATACCTATTTAGAACGAGGGTGCGCGAGAGAATAACTCTCGCGCACCTTATCTATTGTTACCAAAGTATAAATCTGCGTCGTAGTTACCGATGCGTGCCCCAATAACTCTTGCACCACACGAATATCAGCACCACCGTCAAGTAAGTGGGTGGCATAACTATGGCGAAAAACATGTGGAGATACTCTTCCTTGTAACCCAACAGCAGATGCTGCTTTAAGTACGGTGCTCCAGGCGGATTGGCGAGAAAGTCGCGTGCCACGAGAATTAAGGAAGAGCGCTCTCTCATTATGCGAATTCTTCACCGCCAGGCCGGGACGCAACCGCACGAGGTAATCATCTAACGCGCTCAGTGCAAATTTTCCTATTGGAACAAGTCGTTCCTTCGAACCTTTTCCACGTAACTTCACAATCGTGATCTCTTCGCCTTCGAAAACATCTTTGGAGATATCGTGAACATCCAATGAGACTAGCTCTGCAACTCGAGCGCCTGTGCCATAGAGAATTTCCAAGATTGCGCGGTCGCGAAGCATCGCTGGCTCGGCAGGATTATTGGTAGAATCGATTAATTTTGAAATTTCATCAACGGATAAGGCTTTAGGTAACTTTCGAGCAATCTTAAATTGATTGATATCTAACATTGGGTTAAGAATTTGATACTCAACTCCTACGTACTTATAGAAGCCTTTTAGTGAAGAGAGGAAACGATTGATTGATGGCGAGGAGAGTCCAACACTCGATAGCGCTCCAATTAATGTGGAGATATCGCTCTCGTCGAGCCGGCCAAAATCAAGATTGTTCTGATCCAGGTAGCTCGCAAATTTATTCAGGTCACGGGAATAACTTGAGATCGAATTTATGGCTAGGCCGCGTTCGATTCGCAGGTGATCAAGGTACGTTGCAATCGCAACGTTACATTGAATAGCCATGAGCTACTGCAACTGCCTCGTAACAAACCTTACCGGCGTGCACATTGAGGCCTTTAGCGAGTGCGCCATCCTTTGCGATTGCCGCTTCCCAGCCAAGATTTGCAAGGGCGAGTGCATATGGCAAAGTTGCATTGGTAAGGGCATAAGTAGAGGCAACTGGAACAGCGCCGGGCATATTTGCAACGCAGTAAAAGATTGCATCGTGCACTTGATAAGTTGGTTCGGCATGGGTTGTGGCTCTTGAATCTTCAAAACATCCACCTTGATCGATTGCAATATCTACCAGGACAGCGCCTGGCTTCATGCCTTTCACTTGTTCATTGGAGACGAGCTTTGGTGCCTTCGCTCCATGAACCAGAACTGCACCTACGACGAGATCTGCAGATTTCACCTCACGATCAATTGCACCATATGTCGATGCGAGAGTTTTAATCCGACCTTGATACATCGTGTCGATATACGCAAGTCGTGGCAATGAACGATCGAGGACTGTTACCTCAGCGCCCATGCCCATCGCAATTACCGCAGCATTAAGACCAGCTACACCACCACCGATAACGACGACTTTGCCGGGAGCAACACCTGGCACTCCCCCAAGGAGAACTCCGCGACCACCGTGTGGTTTCTGCAACGCCGTTGCACCCACCTGTGTTGCCAACCGTCCTGCAACTTCTGACATTGGAGCTAAGAGAGGAAGGGTTCCGTTGAGCTCGACTGTCTCGTAGGCGATTGCAGTTGTTCCGCTCTTGATAAGTGCATCGGTACATGCTTTGCTCGCCGCAAGATGGAGATAAGTGAAGAGAATCTGACCAGCACGAAGGCGCGGATACTCTGCCTCGATTGGCTCTTTCACCTTTAAAATCATCTCTGCATCGCGCCAGATTTTCTCAACATCAGATTCGATGGTCGCGCCCGCAGCGATGTACTGGTCGTCGGTGATGGCAGAACCAAGTCCTGCTCCTTTTTCTACGACGACCTTATGGCCAGCTCGGATAAATTCGGATGCACCTTCCGGCGTCAGGGCTACTCGCGCCTCAAGAACTTTTATCTCTTTTGGAACTCCGACAAGCATGGCTAGCCTTTCTTGGCGATTGCTGCGGCGATGAGACCACTAAACAAAGGGTGAGGACGAGTTGGACGTGAACGTAGTTCTGGATGAGCCTGCGTACCTACATAGTATGGATGCACATCTCTTGGAAGTTCAACGAATTCGACGAGATTCTTCTCTGCGAAGATTCCCGAGAAATTGATTCCAGCGGCGGCAATCTGATCACGATACTTATTGTTCACTTCATAGCGATGGCGGTGGCGCTCTGATATTTCGGTAGAACCATAGACCTCAGCCACAATCGATCCAGGCGTGAGTTGAGCCTGATAAAGACCGAGGCGCATAGTGCCACCCATATCCGCTTCACCAGCAACGATATCCATCTGCTCTGCCATCGTCGCAATCACATGAGTGCCAGAATCTGGAGTGAATTCAGCAGAGCTGGCATCAGAAATTCCTGCCATATTGCGTGCCGCTTCAATCACCATACATTGCAAACCTAGACAGAGACCGAGAGTTGGAATTTTATTCTCTCGCGCGAATTTAAGAGCACCGAGTTTTCCTTCGATACCGCGAATGCCGAAACCGCCGGGCACGCAGATTGCATCAAGGGAAGATAGCTGGCTCTTTGCCCCATCCGGCGTTTCACAGTTGTCGCTAGGAATCCAGACGATTTCAACCTTTGTATTATTGGCAAAGCCGCCAGCGCGGAGAGCTTCTGAAACAGAGAGATATGCATCAGGTAAATCGATGTACTTTCCGACGAGACCGACGCGGATGTGATGCTTTGGGTTGTGAACTTTCTCTAAAAGCGCATCCCACTCATCCCACTGAACCGCATGTCCGCCAAGACCCAAACGGCTAACGATGTATGAATCGAGACCTTCGCTATTGAGTACCTTAGGAATGTCATAGATTGAAGGCGCATCAACTGCTGCGACCACAGCTTCGATATCAACATCGCACATCAGAGAAATCTTCTTCTTGATTCCATCTGGAATCGGGCGATCGCAACGGAGGACGATTCCATCTGGCGCAATACCGATGCTACGTAGAGCTGCGATGCTATGTTGAGTTGGTTTGGTCTTTAACTCACCTGATGGACCAATATAAGGAACTAAAGAGATGTGAAGATAGAAGACATTGTCGCGACCAACTTCTTGGCGGATCTGACGGGCTGCCTCCAGGAATGGCTGGGACTCGATATCGCCGACTGTTCCACCAATTTCTGTAATAACAACATCAATCTCGGGAGAATCGTTACCTAGCATCCGCTCTTTAATCTCGTTGGTGATGTGAGGGATTACCTGCACAGTCTCACCGAGATACTCACCGCGTCGCTCGCGTGCAATGACGCGTGAGTAAACCTGACCAGTTGTTACATTCGCTGAGCCTTCGAGGTTGCGATCGAGGAAGCGCTCGTAATGTCCGATATCGAGATCAGTCTCTGCTCCATCATCGGTGACAAAGACTTCGCCATGTTGGAATGGGTTCATGGTGCCGGGATCAACATTGAGATATGGATCGAGCTTCTGCATCGTTACGCGGATTCCGCGAGCTACGAGGAGGCGACCAAGACTCGAGGCGGTGAGACCCTTACCCAGACTTGAGGCGACTCCACCTGTTACGAAGATATGTTTTGTGACATGTCCATGGCTTGACTCTTTTTCGCTCATGGAAGTCGAACCTATCATCGAATCTAGCCTTCACCTCGCATGGCAAGGAGTTCCGAGGCGTGTTCTAGGGCACTAGCGGACTCTTCCAGCCCCGCCAGCATCCGGGCAACCTCCTCGACGCGGGCTGCCTCACTTAATTTCTCAACACCGGATTCTACGATCGAGCCATCGCTGCGCTTCTCCACTCGGAAGTGGGTATCTGCCCAGGCAGCTACCTGAGGAAGGTGGGTGACGACAATGACCTGTGAAGTCTGTGCAAGAAGATGGAGGCGGCGCCCGACTTCAATCGCAGCCTTTCCTCCCACGCCAGCATCGACCTCATCAAATATGTACGTGCCAACGGGATGTGTCTTTGCAATAACTACTTCAAACGCCAACATGATGCGAGACATCTCGCCACCAGATGCGCCTTTGCCGATTGCTACCTTGGCCGCTGTTGCATGAGCTTTGATTGAGATAGCAACCTCATCGCAACCATTGGGAGTGAAATCACTCTCTTTCAGAGCGCCTGCATAATCTGGAGTTATCAGATCAACAATAAGTTGAGTGTGTGGCATTGAGAGATGCTTTAACTCGTCAGAGACTGCACTCGAAAGAGCTATAGCTGCGGTACTGCGTGCGCTACTTAACTTCTTTGCGGCACCTAATAGATTCTTCTTAATCTCAGAAAGTTCGGATTCAAGCTCTGCAATACGTTCATCGCCACCACGAAGATCGGCGATACTTTCACGGCCGCTCTTGGCGCGAGCTGCCAGTTGAACAAGAACTTCATCTGGCTCTGCACCATTGCCCCACTTCTTAATAAAGGCGGTAAGTGCGGCTCTCCGTTCTTGCAAGGCGTTGAGGCGATCAGGATCGGCTTCTAGCGATGTCAAATAAGAAGAGAGGTCGCGAGACGCCTCATCGAGCGCATAAAAGCTCTCTGCTACCTGCTCTGCAATTGAATCTAACTTTGAGTCGCGTCCTTTGGCGCTTTCAAGGAAGCGCTTCGCCGCACCGAGTGCGTTAAGGGCGCCGGATTCCTCATTTGCCGCAGCTTCAAAGGCGCCGGTAGAGGCGACGCGCAAATCTTCAACGCTGGAAAGTCGAGATATCTCATCGACGGTGGAGGTGTACTCGCCGCGCACCGCTTTCAGGGAGCTCCACCCGTTGAGAAATTCTTCGAGCTCTGCAATCTCTTTATCGCGCACTGATGAAGCTGACTTCATCGCTTTAATCTTATTCTTCGCATCCGTGTAGCTTTCGTAGAGAGCCAGGTATGAAGCCTGAACTGACCCAATTTTCTCTCCACCAAAACGATCGAGGAGTTCGCGCTGTCGGTGAGCCTTGACTAATAGGGTGTTTGCAGATTGGCCATGAATCTCAATCAGGTGCTGCGAGAGTTCAGAGAGCGCACTAGCCGGAACGGTGTTGCCATTGCAGAGCGCTTTGCTCTTTCCTTCGGCTGTAACAGAACGTGAGAATATTAATTGACCATCTTCGATTGCAGTATCACTCTCTTCAAGTGCTGCTGAAAATTCGGAGGCAATGATTTTGCCGGTTGTAAATGTCGCAGTTGCGGTCAGGCGATCAGAGCCGGTCCGCACGAGCGAACTTTCGGATTTTCCCCCGAGAACGAGATTGAGCGCGGTCAAAATCATCGTCTTTCCCGCGCCGGTTTCACCGGTAAGGACGTTGAGGCCTCTTCCTAATTCAAGATGTGATTCTTCAATGATTCCGAGATTGCGGATAGAAATCTCTTCTAGATAAGTACGTTCACTCACCACGCCATCCTTCGACGGGAAGCTTAAATTTGGCAACAAGTCGATCGGTAAAGAGAGTTTGATTTACATGCGCCAGCTTTATGACATGTGGGTTGCGTGTAATCACGACTCGGTCACCTGCAATCAGCGGCAGCTTGCGAAGGGCATCAGCCGAGAGCAATGCAACCTGAGATTCAACTGTCACAACTATCTCAGACTTAGTCGAGACAACCATTGGACGAGAGAAGAGTGCATGGGCCGAGATTGGAAGAAGCACTAATGCATCAATCTCTGGCCAGAGAACTGGTCCACCAGCGCTAAATGCATAAGCTGTGGATCCAGTTGGCGTAGAACAGATCAAACCATCACAACCCCAGTGCGACAGTGGTCGGCGATCAATCTCAACGAATAGTTCGACCATCGTTGTGCTATCTCGCTCGACGGTGATCTCGTTGAGCGCCCAACCTTGTGAAATCTCTTTGCCATTGCGCTGGACTGAGTATCCAAGCACCATTCGATTCTCGTAGACATAGCTCTTCGCGACGATGCTCTGAGCGATAGCCGATATTCCTGGCTTCTCTACCTCTGCAAGAAAACCGACGTGGCCAAGATTGATACCCAGCAATGGAATATCGCGGAGCAAGGTGACCTCGGCTCCGCGAAGAATCGTTCCATCTCCCCCGAGCACGACTGCTACCTCAACTTCGCCAATCTCATCTATGGACACCTGTGCGATATTTTCAACGGTAACTTCAGTGGGCGATACAAGTTCAAAGTTCTGGGCTGTCAGCAGCGCAGCGAGTTCCTGGGCAGCAGAGACTGCTTCGGCTCGAGAGGGATTAATGAAAACTACGGCGCGACGTTTGCTCATGCTGGTCCATCCGCAATTGCGCGATCTAATTCAGTTTCACTAATTGCAGCAGCGCCTCTTCTAAGCCAGAGGAAGTATTCAACATTTCCAGCAGGACCAGGAAGTGGGCTTGCTGCAATGCCCATAGTGCCCAAACCAACATCGTAGGCAGATTCTGCAACATCTAGAACCGCCGCCTTACGAAGTTCTGGGTCACGCACAACGCCACCTGCGCCTAGTTTCTCGCGCCCAACTTCAAATTGTGGTTTCACCATTAGTACAAAGTCGGCATCTGAACGCGAGACCGCAGCGAGTGCTGGGAGAACTAGAGAGAGTGAGATGAATGAGAGATCTGCAACGACCAGCGCGATTTCTTCGCCGACTTGATCGCCCGTGAGATGGCGAATGTTGGTTCGATCGAGAACGGTTATTCGTTCATCGGTGCGCAGGTTCCATGCTAACTGACCATAACCGACATCAACGGCAACTACCTTTTTGGCGCCGCGACGTAGAAGGACATCGGTGAAACCACCAGTGGATGCTCCGGCATCGAGACAAATCTTTCCTTCAACAACTACATCTGTAAATACATCCAACGCTCCAGCAAGCTTATGACCGCCTCGAGAGACGAAGTCATCGCGGTTGCCTTGAAGGACAATGGACGTTTCAGCATCTACCTGCGTAGCAGGTTTGGTGGCTGGAATTCCATTAACCAGCACCGATCTTGATTCGATGAGATCGGCTGCTTGCTCGCGAGAGCGCGCTAGTTCGCGACGAACCAGTTCAGCATCAAGGCGAGTCTTCATTTACGTTTTCTCTTAGAGGCCATCGATTGAGTTGAGTGAATCTTGCAACTTCTTATGGAGCGCGTCAAAGCGCGCTGCATGCTCTGAAAGATCAGATGAGTCAATCTCCTCTAATTCGCGACGAACGCCATCTACGATGGATTCATCCTGATTAGAACTTTGAGATTGGATATTTAAATTCTCGCTCATTACTTACTCGCCTTCGTAGTTGTTCTCTTCTTCACAATCTTTGCCGCCGGCCTCTTTGAAGTGGCTTTTGCTGGAGCCTTAGGAGATGCCTTCGTCGGGCTCTTCGTCGCTGCGCTCTTCTCTAACTTTACGACGCGTTCTAGCAAGAGGTCGTACTCTTCCTGCTTCACGAAGCCCATCTTTGAGACAGTCGCCTCTACTTCCTCTGAAATCTTCGCCTTTATTGACTCTGCTGATTCACGAGCCCAGCCATTGAGCGCTGATGCGACCTCAGTAGGTGTGCGTTCCCCAT
>Ga0209230_10001201_pt1 | contig 10377 bp, 9 predicted proteins | sample LakOntMetagenome_FD_187467 | JGI IMG/M metagenome (GOLD analysis project Ga0209230, IMG submission 187467) | Freshwater and sediment microbial communities from Lake Ontario - Sta 18 epilimnion Metagenome (SPAdes) (version 2) | ecosystem: Environmental > Aquatic > Freshwater > Lentic | place... | reverse complement strand
GGCCTGAGAAATCAATTGCACCTGTTGGACCTGTGGCTCCTGTAGAACCAGTCTCGCCAGTGGCTCCTGTAGAACCAGTCTCGCCAGTGGCTCCTGTAGAACCAGTCTCGCCAGTTGCCCCTGTAGCGCCAGTCTCGCCAGTAGGTCCAGTGGCTCCTGTAGCACCAGTGGCTCCTGTTTCACCTGTTACACTAGCACCAGTTGCACCTGTGGCTCCTGTAGCACCAGTTGCACCAGCAATTGTATACCAGAAATATACAACATCAGATGAAGTTGCTGCAAATGTTGTAGTATCTATAACAACTGACCACATGCCACTTGAAAATATAGGGGTTGACGCAATTGTCCCATAATAGTAGTTTGGAGTTGTAGAATTACGTGCATTAAATGTAACTGTGGCTGTGCCAACCAGCGCAACAAGTTCTTGGAAAAACGCAGTAGAGTCTGCTCCATCATTTGTTATAGGATTAAATGAAAGTGTTGTAACAGTTGGACCAATCGCATATGTAAATTCACGCGCATTTATTGTAGAAGTTGCATAAATCCAGTTAGGGGTGCTGGATAGCCCTGTTACTCCAGTGGCTCCTGTTACACCAGCACCAGTAGCACCAGTTGCTCCTGTTGAACCAGTCTCACCAGTGGCTCCTGTAGGACCAGTCTCACCAGTGGCTCCTGTTACACCAGCACCAGTAGCACCAGTTGCTCCTGTTGAACCAGTCTCACCAGTGGCTCCTGTCGCACCAGTCGCACCAGTCTCACCTGTAGAGCCAGTTGCGCCACTTCCTGTAGCACCAGTCGCACCAGTCGCACCAGTCTCTCCTGTAGCACCTGTCGCTCCTGTTGCACCCGTGGCTCCTGTCACACCACCAGAGCCTCCTCCGCTTCCTGTTGCACCAGTTGGACCAGTGGGCCCTTGCAATCCCCCATAAGGGAGTAGTATCCAGGACGTAAAACCGTTTCCAATCTTAAATAAACTTGTGTCCGTCTCCAGACCCAATTCACCGGATGCCAGGGTCGGATTTGCGGCCGTCCATGTTGCGGCCAACCCTCGCCGAAGTTGAAACTGTATATTTGGCATTTCTACCTAGGTGCACATAGTTTGATTATTTTTAGTTTACCTCGCATAATAATACATATACTCTAAATGTATTATTATGCTCTTCCTCCATACATCGCCCATATTAAACAACCGTTCCGCAATCAAATGCTGGACCAAGGAAATATGTTGAAAACGGATCACCGCCATCAAATATATAAGCCGTGACGGGTCCTGTGGGGCCAGTTGGACCAATCGGACCGGGGTCTCCCGTAGCCCCTGTGGGACCCGCCGAACCAGCCGCACCTGTCGATCCAGTCGCACCAGCCGGTCCAGCAGGTCCTGTAGGACCAGTCGCTCCACTCCCACTTCCACCTCCATTACAACACGAATAACAACTCGAATTACTTTTACAAAGTGCCAGCAATTGTTTCGCCGCCAAATATTGACTCGAATCCATCTACTAATCGTCCCTCATTAGAATCCAGTTACAGGTTGCACGCGAATATATGGACTCGGCACCACATCAGCACGCGTATAATTGCGGATCTGTGTCGTATGATAGTGATATGTTTTCACATTATAGGGCTCATTATATATCATATAGCCTGCAGTGTAAAATGCATATACGAGTGCATTATCGCATCCAGGTTTTCCCAGCATGAAATCAATGGCTGTCACAAGGTCAGCCGACGGTGCATAATTTGTATGGTATATCCATGTGTCCTGCGAGTCGGGTCGCGGTCCAAATAATTTGCAGAATCCCAGTCGCTGCTGCTGTCGCCGTTCATGATTATACTCAAATCGCAGCAGTGCATACAGGGAGCGCTGCACCGACAAGCAGGACCGTCGCACTTGCAACACAGTTTTATCGAAAAATATGTCACTATTTGCAATTACTACATATCCGCCCAATCCGTGCTCAGCCACAAGCCTACACACATGTGCATATGTCATTCGCGCACCCCCATCATACACAACTTGCGTCACACAAGCCATGTCCGCAGCACTTAATTGCATTTCAGCAGCCGTATAAATACGTTCATTTACGAGAAATATGCGTGTAAATGCCCCTAGTCGCACATTTTCCTTCAAACAATGCAAGATTTCCGCATGACGCGAGCGGTCCTTGTGGATGAAAAACTGTGACACCAGATATATCGGATCGCTATTTATGTCGGCGCTTACCATCGAATTTCTATTGTAAATAACCGGAGAAAACGGTAATATATGTGGTTTATTGTATATGTGCGTATCTATGAAATTATTTTGATCAGGTAAATCTGCCACACTCATACTACTAAGTGTATAAGTATCTATTTAGACCAAGCGCGTATTATTTAGACCAAGCGCGTATTCATTTACATGTCGGTGATTCCAACTTTGGATGCACGGGTATATATGGCTCAGGAATGACGACATTGTCCTTTGGCGGTTTGCACTTCATATCATAGAGGTTCATTATAAAATCTGTATGCAATTTCATTGTCGCATCTAATTATCCCAACGCATAAAATTTGCACTCTCTATAAATGCACTTTTAGACTACCCCGTGTCTCATTCACTGTAAAGTTTCCAAAGTGTCGACTCCATCATCGGCACATCATCACGCTCCTCCAAATAGAGCCCAAATTCATCTGCCATGCGGTCAATTAGGTCACGCTGGGATGGCGCATGGAAAAATATGCTCAGTAACTTTTCGGCGTCGGTGCGATCACCAATGTGGTCCACGCTGAAATTATTATTTAAATAGAGTCCCGTGCTTCCGCCGCCATATATATAAAGTCCCATGCCGGTCGCAAAGAATTGCGCCAACTCGGTGTTCTTTTCATCTGCCATGTCAATCCAGCCGAGCGGTAAAGTATTTTCGGCATCGAGCTTGTAAAGACGCATATTCTCTAATTCTGTCGGTGTGCTGGTTTCCTCGAGTAACTTGGCAACTGCATTTGTTTCCCGTGTGGCAGGCTTGCTGGAATCATAGATATATACAAACCAACCATTCAGGAGGGCGTCAGAGCCGCTGGAGAACCCCTCACCTCCCCGCGGGAGGTTTGGGGCAAACCGGCCTTGGCCGGTGAATCCATCAGCTGCTACAGCACCTGCTGCACGTGCAACCCGCAAAAGTATAAGTATTACTATAAGGGCAATTAGAAGTGTGACTAAACCCATTAAAAGACTGTCGACTCGCATCTACTAACTTTACCCGCTAAAAGACACTTTACGAACTTTATAAAGTATGACCGGGCCGCTGCTGCCACTGCCGCTGTCGCCAGACTTTGCCGAAACACTTTTACAATGCCAAAGTTCGTTCTTTATAAAAGACAGCCCTTGGCCCACCGCTGAACTGGCTACATTCATATGTGCCAAATGGATAATTCCAGGATTTTCCATACAACATCCTCGCACTGCATACTATACTTTACGGGCTGGCGAGGAGGCTCCTGATGGTAAAGCATTCCGCGACCGCCTCGTTGCCCCTCGATCCGTCTTTTATGATGCGGAGCGGGCTGCAGAGGCAATTCGTCGCGGGCCGTTTCACGGTATTCTTGCATCTGCCGACTGGGAGCCGACCACAGGGGAACTTCCTTGGATTAGTGGCAGCAGCGGCGGTAGCGGCTATGCCGGCACTCTCATCCCCGTCGCAATCCCTAATTGTGATACTCACCGGGTTTGGCTATGGCAATCCGTATTTCCTAAACGCCGTGCACTGGCCATCGATATGCATATGGTTCCAATGGATGCACAGGCTGTGCTAGCGGCGTTCAATGTCCATGTAGACTTCTACTTTACGAGCGATGTGGCTGATATACTTATGAATGCATATCACTCGGAGTTCTTCGAATTCAAGAATACCAGTGATATATTGGGACGGGATTATACCAAACCGTTATCTGAAGAACTTGTGCGGCATGTGCGTAACCACGGCTACGAATTTATCATAACTGGACATACCCTCTATACGACTCTTGTGTTTTCTCAATTAGGTTTGCCGATGCTGCATGTGAACAGCACACGATATGCTAATGAGTATGTATCACACCCGTCCGCAATGACCTTCATTAACGCCGGCATAACTGAATTACTGCGATCAGGTCGTCTCACAATTTTCCATAATAATCGTGTGGACGAGGCGTATTTTAATTGGTATTTCCCGTGGTTTCGTAAAGTCTGGCCAGGTCGTTGCTTGCATGTGCCATCGCTGTGTGAATATGGACCACGGCTGCGGGTGCGGACACCGGCGGGGCCACGCCGTTATATGTTCTGGGACCCGCGCAATCAGACACTGGAAGGCAAGTCCCCCTATCTCTCAAAACTCTGGCGCGCCCTAAAAGAACGATTGGGGGACCGTATTGAGCGCACTTACGAAATTAAAAATGGGGCGCCACATATACCTGACGGGTTTCAGGATAAGTATGCGGCAATTATTCATATACCGTATAATGCCAGCACAATGTCGATGTTTGAACAGTCTCGGGCGGGGATTCCTACATGGGTTCCTTCACGGTCGCTATTAGAGGCGCTGTGGAATTTGCCAACCGAACATAATGAACTGTCATGGTATGCGTTTTCGCGAGATAAACTTGCGAATGCTCCGTGGCCCGAGAGGATTGACAAACCGGCCGTTGTAGCGGCATATGTGGCACGGACGGATTGGTGCAGCAGTAGCGGCAGCAGCAGTAGCAGTAAGCCAATTCTAGGGGGTGTCCTCGAATTCAACAGTGCAGCCGACTTGGTGGACCGAATTGATACAACAGATTATGATACAGTTATAGCACATTCTCATGCAACCTATCCGCAAAAGCGGGCCAATATATATGCAGCCTACAGGGATTTTTTACGGCATTTAGAGTAGATGGAATCCGATATGTTTAGCCCAGCCCATTATACATATCTTATTGCACAGAAGTATGCCTATGTGGCTCTAATTGTGGGTGCTATGGGGTGGCTCGCAGTCGGTGCTTTTGGCACGAACCCCATAACTGCCTTATTTGGCGAGGGCCTGGTGAGTCGTCTCCTTTTTATTCTGGTAGGCGCGGCCGGTCTATTTTTCATAGCCCGTCGTGACTACTATCTGCCATTCCTGGGAGAGGCTGTTATGCCATGTGGAGCACTCAAGAACCGAGTTCCCCCCGGTGCCACTACATCAATCACAATTAGCACAGAGCCAGGTGCGAAGATTCTTTATTGGGCATCCGAGCCGGCCACTGAAGAGTTGCGGCATATGAATGATTGGCGGGTCGCATATGCCCGTTTCGAAAATGCGGGAGTTACTACAGCCGGCTCTGACGGCACAGCAATACTTCGTGTGCGCGAGCCACAGGCATATACGGTTCCTTTCCGTGGCCGCCTGGAGCCACATGTGCATTACAGAGAGTGCGCAAACGGGGGCATAATTGGCCGCGTAAATACGGTATTTTTGAGCGGCAATAAAGGAGTCCCTATGAATGATATAGGGTCAGGAAGCACAATACTAACGGAAGGGTTCCAAAATCCAGGTGCTACCGGTAATATGAAGGATGCACAGGTCAAGCATATGATGCAGACGATGAGCCAGGCCGTGCCGCAAATCAATCAGATATTAACCAATATACAGACGCAGTTTTCGGCCACTATGCCTGCTGCTGCACCCGCACCCAGTCAAGAGGCATTTTGCACATACTAGTCCATTAAGTCTATCAAGTCTAAAGTTTAACCGCGACTCAACTCTTAAATATGGAGAGCACCCTTCCGTCGGTCGCAATTGTATATGGAACCCGCCCAGAGTATCTTAAATTCAAGCCACTCATCGACTGCGCTCGCGCATCCCTAAAAGTCATCCGTATCGGCCAGCATGAAACCATTATGGACGGCGAGGAGTTCGACGCATTCATCCCTGTGCCACCTGTCGCGCACTCAGCAGAGCGCCTAAATGCAATTGGTGCGACCATTCTTGCGTATCTAGGAAAGCATATTGCATCTCCAATTACACATGTTATTGTTCAAGGTGATACAGCCACGGCATTCTATGCGGCTGTTGTTGCATTCCAGATGCGCCGACAGGTAGTGCATTTAGAGGCTGGTATGCGGACCTACGACTTGGAGAATCCTTTCCCAGAAGAAGGCTACAGACAGATGATTTCGCGGATTGCGACACTCCATTTGGTCCCGAGCATTAAGAACAGAACATACCTAAATGCCGAATTTGCTACCGGTCCCAAGGTCGATGTTGGAAACACGATTCTTGACCAGGTGCGTTCCTATGAACTGGCCGTTACGCGCGAGCCGCGCATTCTTATCACGCTTCATCGGCGGGAAAACTGGGGCGACTATAAGGACTATATTGCGGAAATCTGTGCACTGGCGGCACGTTCACCAGACTACACGTTTACCCTAATTGCACACATGAATCCTACTTTGCAGACTATTATTTGTGATACATGTGGAGACCACCCTAATTTGATTGTGAGTCCTCCGATGACCCATCGAGAGTGCGCTGCTGAGATTGCGCGCTCTGCAGCAGTTATTACGGATTCTGGTGGAATTCAGGAAGAGGCTGCATTTATGGGGAAGCATATTTACTGTATTCGCAAGAAGACTGAACGCGACGCCATTCCAGGGTATTACATTACATATATCTCTGCACCGGCAGAATTGCAGTCCGTTGTTCTGGACAATACTCCAACACATGATCCCTGCCATGTATATGGTAATGGGTATACCGTCGAAAAGATTTGTCGGCTTCTAAAACTCAAGCCACATGCGGCCCAGAGTTTGCGCCTAAACAATTAGGGGATATACTGAATAGATTACCGGTGAATTATGAGCGGTCCACGTGGAAACAGTCGTGATCATTTGACTTTCTTTTTTAATAAAATAAAGGCAAATGAGCCGTTTGGTATTATTCGCCCAGGCGATGGCGAATATGCAGTTATGCGCGACCAGCAAATCAGCACGGGCGATAATTGGACATTTCGGTCAGGGGGGAAACTTGCAGCCGATTTGATGTCGGCGATTTGTGCTGATGTGCCCGAATTTTATGTCGGTATTTCGTGTCCTGGATGCAGTGCTGATATTTGCAATTATATGAAGGGTGTGCTCCCGTGCGCTTCACGGGTAACATATGCGAATATATTCTGTAATCGCAATTGGCGCTATTTCATCGATTTTATGAAGGGTCGCGAGTTTTTCTATATTGGGCCTGGTAAAGCCAATACTGACGAATTTAACATTCTAAGTGTGGCTGGGCGGTTATATGTTGACCCTCTCCTTGTGGAAAAATGGGATACGGAAGGCGATGCATTTTTGGCGGCGGTTGATGCATTTGTTGCACCATATATAGGCAAGGTGTTTTGTATTAGCGCAGGGCCGGTGGCAAAAGTGCTAGTGCCACGACTTATGAAGGCATATCCCCAGAATATTTATTTGGATTGTGGGTCGGCACTAGATGTGTATCTCAAAGGGACGTCGAATCGCAGTTATATAAACGACAACCAGTTTCACACACAAATTGTTTGCAATTTTGAGGAACCTTATCATACTCGTCAGGAATATGTGCATGTTGCATCTGCGCCAGCGGCAGCACCAGCACCAGCACCAACCCCAGCACCAACCCCAGCACCCGCACCAGCACCTGTATCCACGGCCCAAATCACCGCAATTCTCAATCTTTACAAACGCCCCCACACTCTAATTGAACAAGTCGCGGCAATTCGTGCTCAAACAATTCAGCCAAGCAAAATCATCCTCTGGGTCAATCAAGCAGACGGTGTGGTAATTCCCCCTGAAATTGCTCGTGATCGCTCAATCCATATCATATTTTCCAGCCAAAATACAGGGGTCTGGGGGCGTTTCACCGCCGCCATACTAGCACAAACCGAGTATGTGTGTGTCTTCGACGATGATACCATTCCTGGTCGGCGTTGGTTCGAAAATTGCGTGAAAACGATGTCGGTAACACCAGGGCTTCTCGGAACAGTCGGCCTAATTTTCGCACAAGGAAGCACATATCGCTGTGGTCCTCCTCGCATAGGCTGGCCGGGTCCCAATAAGGAGACACGCCAGGTGGATATTGTCGGCCATTCCTGGTTTTTCAAGCGCGAGTGGCTTTCGGCCCTCTTTTCGGAAATGCCCGCCTGGCCCGATATGTTCACCGCAGGCGAAGACATCGCCTTTTCGGCCGGTCTCCAAAAGATCGGTGTGCCGACATTTGTGCCGCCACACCCACCAGGGGAAGAGGAGTTGTATGGAAGTATCCCTAAAAGTGCATGGGCATATGGTATGGAGCCCGTCGGAATTTCCATGAATAGCAGTGGCTATTCCAAATTTGACGTATGTTTAAAACACTTTATTGAGCGCGGATTTATCACACTCATGAATCGCCAACCGACTGCCGACGGAAAACAATAATGTATGTTGTTGAGCCAAACTCGGGTCCATGTGTTGAAAGTGCACGCATATCATCGTATGCCCACCAGGAATTTTCCACAAAATTACGCACGCTGCACGTATAGTGACCTCCTATATGATTCCCCATATGGTCTAGTGTGGCAAGTGGTTCGTATATCCATGTGCGACTTTTATGCTCGGCTGCGGAGGCGAAGTGTGGTGTGAAGGATAGAGGTGCGCCATCATAATTGACGGCTGTATGTATTTTCTGACGGGTTTCGGTGAACCGGTCAAAGACTACAATTAGATTGGGCGGGAGGCGGTAAAATTCGCGTGTCATTGTTGCTGAACCTGGGCCGCATTTATCACACTTATACTCGGCAATTAGGAGTGGTGCGCGGTCATGGGAGATGACATCAAGGAGTGTTTGGTTGGGTCCAGGAATGGGCACCTTCAGCATATTAAAATGCTCCCAGCGTGCCGACTCATGGCCACATGCGTTGCAGCGACACACAACACGGTCAAGGCCGAATGTTGCATCGGCGATTTGTGAGTAACCACCTGCCCATATATCTGACCAGGCTTTTTCTTCTGGTGAGATGGCTGCGGCAGCAGCAGCAGTAGCAGCCCCTGTTTCCATACCCCCTTTCATACCTTCGTGTGCCTGGTCAAGTAAATATGTCATATATTCATGTCCATCGTGCGGAATAGGCCGACCAAAATCCTCATAAATGGTCCCTCGGACAACTTCCTGGATTTTCTGGAAGAATGCTAGGGGGCGACATGTCATTGGCGATTTGCACCCCCACATTGCTTGTGTGAGTTCAATAAATGTATGGAGAACTTTTGCTGGTGCTGCAGTTGCAGCCGCAATGTTTATACGCTCAATTAAGGATGCGTCGGTAAATATGGTAGCCCATTCAGGCATGGCCCGAATAATTTGGATGACCGAATTCATATAGCATGTATTTCCTAAGTTTATCAGGCCACACACTCCACGTAGTTGCAGAGGCGCCGGTTGAGCCATATTTCTAACTGTATAGTGCAAGGAATCTCTTAGATGATTACACAGGGGGGGTCTAAAAATTGATCCCTGGCGTAGACCAGGGATGTTAATTGCAGGAAAAGCAACAGCAACCAACTCCTTACAAGCCAAAATGAATCCTTACGAAGAATGGTATGGTATACCTCTTATTGATGATATTCACAATTATTTCCCCGATATACTGTATAACCCTGATAGTTTCACAAGTGTTCGTGATCTTACCCGTTATATTTCACAAGGGGTTCGTCGCAGATTTAGTCCTGACCTCATAAATGCAGCAAGCATTGCGGCCGCCGGTCCACATTCTCTGGTTAGACAATCTGGCGGTGGACAATCTGGCAGTGGACAATCTAATTTGCATAGTCCAGTTCCACAGATACTAGCCTATACCATTCCACTAGAGCCTAGCCCAGCAGTTCAAGAAACAATCAACAATTTCAATACAAGTCAATCAGAGTTATTCAGATTAGTGGACTTCACTCTGAACTTATTTGGAACAAATCACGCACCGACACAAACACCAGTCCCTGTAGTTCCAACACCTGCTCAAATTGATGAAGGCACGCACGTAGTTATTGTATCAGATATTACTGTAAACAATAATTGCGCAATTTGCGTAGAGCCGATTGAAGTGGGCAATGAATGTCGGCAAATCAATCATTGCCATCATCTATTTCATAAAGAGTGTATTGATACGCACTTCCAAACAAGTGTGCGATGCCCACTGTGTCGCCATGATATTCGCGACAGCGTAGATTCTGAATTTGATATGTAAGTTTTAGTGCGGTCATTAAAAATTATCATGACCTTTTTATTGGTTTACTGGTTTACTGGTTTACTGGTTTACTGGTTTACTGGTTTACTGGTTTACTGGTTTACTGGTTTACTGGTTTACTGGTTTACTGGTTTACTGGTTTACTGGTTTACTGGT
>Ga0209230_10001200_pt1 | contig 10377 bp, 9 predicted proteins | sample LakOntMetagenome_FD_187467 | JGI IMG/M metagenome (GOLD analysis project Ga0209230, IMG submission 187467) | Freshwater and sediment microbial communities from Lake Ontario - Sta 18 epilimnion Metagenome (SPAdes) (version 2) | ecosystem: Environmental > Aquatic > Freshwater > Lentic | place... | reverse complement strand
TCCTGCGGTTACTTTTCCATTTGCTCGAAATGGTGTCTTTAGATCTTTCATCCCCTCGACGGTTGAGTCTGGGCGAAGAAGTTCATCTCTGTCTACAACGCGCAAACCTTCTGGAGTCGTTGCAGATACGGAAACAAGGTCTTGCTGGATGTAATTCTTTTCGTAGGCTGCGGCAGCGCGCTTTTGGCTCTGAACCGCAAAGGCATCCGCACGCTCCTTGGTTAGCACTGGGAAGCGGTCGTGGATTTTCTCTGCGGTGTTACCCATGTTTAGGGCATCTGGGTTTACAAGTTTTTCGGCAATAAACCTTGGGTTCGGGTCGGCATCAAAGCCCATTGGGTGTCTGCCCATGTGCTCAACGCCTCCAGCAAGAACTAGGTCGTAGGCGCCAATGCCAATAGCGGAACCTGTCATTGTGACAGCAGTCATTGCCCCAGCACACATCCTGTCAACTGCAAAGCCAGGAACTGTGTTTGGTAATCCTGCCAAGATTGCGGCGGTGCGGCCAATGGTAAGTCCCTGGTCGCCGACCTGTGTGGTAGCTGCAATTGCAACATCATCGATGGCGTCTTTAGGAACAGATAGGTTTCTATCTAGCAAACCAATCATGGCTTTTACCACTAAGTCATCTGCACGAGTGTTCCAATAAACACCTTTTTCTCCTGCCTTACCGAATGGTGTGCGGACTCCATCAACGAAGTAGGTGTTCTGCATTATTTGGTCGCTTCTTTCTTTAGTGATTCGCGTCTTCTAGTTTCTGCTCCAAAGGCCAAGTCACTTCTTATTAGACCCTCAGTCAAACCAAAGCAGTCAACTAAGTCTAGGGAGTGAGGCTTTAGCCTTCCAAGCAGTCTGCCGTCTATGTAGTCGGTGATTGCCTCTGCGCGGTGAGAGCTCAGTCTTCCGTTGATCATGTACCAAGAAAGATTCTCTTCTAGCAAGCTGAAGCCAAATAGGTCTCTCAGCCAAGTCAAAACCTTCTTGGTTTGAGGGTCCTGAATCTTGTTTAGAGCAGAAGTGAAAGCTTCCCACTGAATTAGTTCACCATGAGCCTTAGCGGCCATGATCAAATCATTTTGGTGACGGTTGAACAACCGCTCTGATTCAACAGGATCTTTCTTACCAGAGTGACGTAGTTCATTGGCAAGCTTTGCGATCATGGTGTGGACTCGATCAGTTAGCAGCTGGTGCTGGTGCTCTTCCTCGCGAACAAAACCAATTGATCTAGCAGTTGATCCAAAGTCGGTGAACTTCTGAGCAATTCCGCGAAGACCGCCGCGGTTGATTGCAACCTCGCCGACTTGCTCAACAACATACTGAGCCAGTGTTCCAAAATCAGGTGAAGCAAATGCTTTGGAGTAGTCGCTCAATAATCTCTTTGCAACAAGCTGCAACAACACGTTGTTGTCGCCTTCAAAGGTTGCATAGACATCTAGGTCTGCTCGCAACCCGACCATCCGATGTTCGGCCATGAAACCCTGACCTCCGGTTGCCTCGCGGCAAACCTGGATGATATCCAAGGCATTCCAAGTTGAAAGAGCTTTAGATGCTGCAGCAACTGTTTCTAGATCTTGTCTAGTTGAATCAGTGTCGTTTCGACCACTAAAGACTTCATCGAACTGTTCGAGAAGTTCTAGATGCGCAAATGCTTGCGCGTAGGTTCTTGCAAGGGCTGGAAGTAGCCTTCTTTGGTGTCGACCGTAGTCCATTAGAACGTGTTCTGTTCCGTCGTGAGTTGGGAACTGAGTTCTTTCGTGGGCATAACGTATAGCAATTGTTAGCGCGACCTTCTGGGCGTTTGTGACACCACCGGTGATTGAAACTCTTCCCTGAACTAGGGTTCCGAGCATGGTGAAGAATCTTCTACCTTTGGATTCAATTGGGGAGCTGTATGTTCCATCCTCTGCAACGTTTCCATATCGGTTCAGTAACCACTTTCTTGGAATGCGAACATTGGTGAAGTGCAGTCTTCCGTTATCAACACCGTTTAGACCACCCTTGACTCCATCGTCGTCTCCGCCAACACCAGGCAAGAAATTTCCGCTGTTATCACGAAGTGGAACATAGAAAGCGTGAACACCGTGGTTTTCACCTTTGGAAATCAACTGAGCGAAGACAACAGCTGCTTTGGCGTGAATTGCAGCGTTACCGATGTAGTCCTTCCAAGCGTGACGAGAAGGTGTGTGAATTACAAACTCTTGTGTTGCCTCGTCATAGATAGCGGTTGTTCCGATGTTTGCAACATCGGAACCGTGACCGGTTTCAGTCATTGCAAATGAACCAGGGGTTTCTAAAGTGACCACCGAGGGAAGTAGCTCTGCGTGGTGAGAATCTGTGCCGAGATACAAAATCGCTGCGCCAAATAGTCCCCACTGGACTCCGTATTTGATCTGTAGAGAAGGGTCCGCAAGAATTAGTTCTTCGAAGACTGTTAGTGATCCACCTGGATCAGCACTTCCACCTGCGATAGCGGGAAAGCCATAAGCGGTGGAACCGTTTTCCACCAAGATCTTTAGCTGACCAAAGACACGCTCGCGATGCTCGTGATGAGTAAGTCCTGGGATTTGCCACATTTCGGGCTGCTCGCAAATTCGGCGGGTGTGTAGACGAATGTCTTTCCATTTCCCCAGCAGCATGTCCCCAACAAGGGTGGTGTCTACCTTTGGCAATATTTCGCTTTGCATTGCACACTCCTTCGTATTGCTTTGATTGTAAGCACCGAGGAAATCATTGAATCTGCGGGTCAGATAAGTCTGTAATTAGCTACAACCCCAGTAAATTCAAGGATTGCTTCTTTGTATGAAGCATACAAAAAACTAGGTGTTTTTTTGGAAGGTCAATTTCCTTCGAAAGTGACTGGTGACTTAGAAAGATAGGCCTCCATCGCCCGCCTGGCGTCCTTAGATGCGGCCAACCTGGCAAGGCGTTTACCAATAAAGGCATCTTCAGCGCTTTCATCTAACAGAGCAGCCCTAGCGGAAGCCAAAGTTGCCTGCACCGCAAGTGGCGCTTGGGTAGCAATCTTTTCTGCTATCTCGAATGCGCGATCTTTTTCGGTTCCAACCGGAACAACTTCATTCACAATCCCAAGACGAAGCGCAGTTGCTGCATCAAAAGTATCTCCAGTAAGTAGGTATCTCATCGCGTTAGACCAACCAGCGGCTCTTGGAAATCTCTTGGTAGCTCCGCCAAATGGCAAAATACCACGTGAGACTTCTAGTTGGGCAAACTTTGCGTTCTCAGCAGCAATTACAACTTCGCTGTTCAATGCAAGTTCAACCCCGAGTGTGAAGCAAGTTCCTTGGATTGCAATCACTACAGGTTTTGAAACCGGCTTCGATTGAATTCCCCAAGGATCTAGTCCGCCTTCAGGGACCATAGCCAAACCATCGGCGTTGAGTCTTGGTGCAACATCTGCAAGATCTAGCCCGGCAGTGAAGTGATCACCGTGAGCAAAAACAAGTCCTACTCTAAGTTCTGGATCAGAATCCAATTTTCCGTATGCCACAGCAAGCTCTTGGAGCATTTCCATGTCCGCAGCGTTTAGTTTTTCAGGGCGGTTTAGGCCAATTAGAAGCACGTGACCTTTTTGCTCAACAGTCACTTTAGAAGTTGCGTTCATTTTTGCCTAAGAAATTAGTTAGGTAAGTTGGCTTCGATCAACGAAACGATGTCAGAAGCATCTGGTTTCACTGTTGGTCTAAAGCGGTGAACTTGGCCGTTTGGAAGAATTAGGAACTTTTCGAAGTTCCAAGCAACCGGTCCTGCCTTACCGGACTGGTCTTCGGTCTTGACTAGCTCTTTGTAAAGCGGGTGCCTGTCTTTTCCGTTTACCTTTACCTTCTCGGTCATTGGAAAACTAACACCCCAGGTTGTTGAGCAGTACTCTGCTATGTCTTCTGACTTTTTTAGTTCCTGCAAAAACTGATTCGAAGGCATTCCAAGGACCGTGAAGCCTCGGCTGCCATATTTTTGTTGCAGGGCTTCCAGAGCTTCGTATTGCGGAGCTAGGCCACACCTGGAAGCTACGTTGACAACCAGAACTACCTTTCCGGCGAATTGGGAAAAGCTATCGACAGTGCCATCTAGCATGGTGAGTTCGGTATCTTGAATGCTCATGTCTAAATTCTACGTCCGAAGCGGGTAGATTTATCTAGCCCATTAAAGCTCACTAGAAAAGGTTCTCTTGCACGTCGCCTTGTTTATGGATCAGCACCCCCACTCTCTAGGCGGGGTTCAAACCTCAGTGATGCTGCAGGCCAAATACCTAAACCGCTCTGGCGTTCAGGTAACCATTTTTGCTCCCAAGTCTAAAAAAGCCCGTGTAGACGAGAACATAAAAGTTCTTCCCTCTAACTACTCACCTCTGGGCAGAGAGTACGCCATCGTCTGGTCACTTAGAAAAGCAGCTAGGTTCTGCGAAGAGATTTACAAAGAAAGAAGTTTCGACATCGTCCACGTTCAGGGCGACTTCGCAGCAGCCAGCCTAGGGGCTGCCTTAGCCAAAAGATTCAATCTGCCTCTTGTCCATACCGAGCACACCAACCTTGACGTGATGGCCAACAAGCTCATTGGAAAACCCATGAAGATCATGTTTTTAAAGTTCTTCACTTGGCAATACGGTCACTTTCTAAAAATCAACAAACGTCCGAGGGTTATTAACGCCTTTGACTACGTGAGCTTTATCCTGCCGCAGGCAGATCTAGTTATGGCTCCTTCGAGACATTACGCCGCCTTATTGGAAGAAAATGGAGCTGCAACCAATGTTGAAGCTAGCTTCACAGGTGTTGATGACGATGAGATAAGACAAATCAAAAGAACGGTACCTGTTCCAAACAAACCCACTAGCTTTGTATGGGCTGCAAGGATGCAGCCTGAAAAAAGACTTATTCAAACCATCGAAGCTTTTGCCAGATCCAAGGTCAAGGCCCACCTAACCATTTATGGTTTTGGCCCCCTGGAAAAAGTAGCTAAGAACTTAGTTCGGGCAAGGCTTATCAATAAGAGGGTCACTTTTAGAGGCCGCGTCCCACACAACGAGCTTCTACAAATCTTTGCCAACGCTGATGTGGTCATGCAAACCAGTATTGGTTTCGAAACCCAAGGTTTGACTGTTTATGAATCACTGGCGGTTGGAACGCCGGTTTTGCTGTGTGACTCAAAGATTGCAGGAGAGCTTCCAAAGAAGACTTACTGGCTTGATAAGTCGGGCACTATCAAGAGCTTGTCAAAGACGATCAAAAAGGCCGCTGAAGATGTCTCCGAGGGAAGGAACAAGCGGGAGCTATTGGAGGACCCAACCTGGTTACTCCAAGGCGCTCTTACTAACAAAATGATTGAGACATACAAGCAACTTATTGCGCAAAAGCAGTCCAAATAGTTTCCTCTGGATGCAAAGCATCCAATAGGGCTCTTGTCCACAGGGCCGCTAAGTAAACTAATTCAAATAGCAATAGCGGTTTAGTTTGTTGAGGTAGAAAACTATGTTCCTAGAAGCAGCTCTAACTAACGCAACTTCTGCGCCTGTTTTGGCTTTCGTTCTAGGACTTCTAGCTGTAGCTATTAAATCTGATCTTCGACTACCTGAAGCTGTCTATCAAGGACTATCTATATACCTGTTACTTGGTATCGGTATCAAAGGTGGTGTTGCCTTATCTGAGGCAAACCTGGCTGAGGTTTGGTTGCCAATCTTGGGCACCTTAGCTCTGGGTATAGTAATTCCACTTCTTGCTTTTATTGTTTTAGGAACACTCACCAAACTAGACACTATAAATAAAGGCGCCCTTGCCGCGCACTATGGATCGACCTCGTTGGTTACTTTCTCGGCTGCCTTGATTTTTGTCGAATCCCAAAACATTTCTTATGAAGGCTACGTAACAACGCTGCTGGCAATACTTGAGGTTCCAGGAATAGTTGTTGGTTTACTATTGGCATCCAAAGGTCTAAACAGAGGTTTGAACTGGGGAGAATCCCTAAGAGAAATTGTTACCTCTAAATCAATTGTCTTACTAGCTGGTGGTTTGGTCTTGGGTTATGCAACCGGTGCCAGTGGCTACGAAAGAATTGAGCCGCTCTTCGGTGGTCTCTTCACTGGTGTCCTTGCTTTGTTCTTACTTGAGATGGGTATCGTCGCAGGACGAAGGCTTCCTGATGTAAAAAAAGCAGGTTTTGGATTAGTTCTGTTTAGTATCGGGTTCCCGATACTTTCTGGTTCTCTCGGTGTCTTAGTTGGAGAGCTAACCGGTTTGAGTCTTGGAGGAAGCGTGATCTTAGGAGTTCTTGCAGCCTCAGCTTCGTATATTGCAGCTCCAGCTGCGGTGAGGCTTGCTCTGCCGGAGGCTAGCCCGGGTGTTTACCTGACCGCATCACTAGCAATTACATTCCCGTTCAATTTGATTTTTGGAATTCCAATCATGTTTGCAATTGGTCAATTTATGGAAGGTTTTGGTATTTGATGTTTTCCAAAAGAAAGTTGCTCACGGTAGTTTGCGAGGGAGCGCTTGAGTCGAGGTTGATCAAGGATTTGATGGCTCTTGGGGCTAAGGGTTACACAGTGACCGACGCTCACGGCACAGGACCAAGAAACCAAAGAAATGGTGATCTAGAGGGTGGGAACATTCTCATAGAGGTTGTAACCGATCAGGTCACACTAGAAAAAATCATTGAAAGATTGCAATCCGACTACTTCCCAAACTACGCAGTTAGCGTGTGGGTAGCGGATGTAGAAGTGTTGCGCCAGGATCGCTACTAGTACTTAGTTAGTCGTTTTTCTTGCACTGGCAGCCATCGCCGCAGTTGCATCCATCTAGATTCATTTGCTTTCTCCTTCCCACAATTCTGACGATACACCTATTGAGCTCTTTTGCGATCAATTCTTATCTTTGCCGGTCTGGGCTGACCACAGCCAGGCTGCTAGACCTGAGAAGGTGAGAATTACGGCAACAAGAGCAACAAGGTAAACGTTGTCTTTGTATAAGTCATAGACAGAAACCAAGCCAAAGAACAGGGCTAGGTAGCCAAAAAGTATCAACTTGTTTCGCATTTTCAAATCATAGCCATTTGGTGCAAGCACGCCTCCCAAAGGAGGCAATTTATGCGCGGTGCTATCATGGTGAAATGCCTGCTGTGGGAGTTGTAGTTCCGACTATTGGCGAGCGCCCCCAGTACTTAGACATCACCCTAAAATCCATCCGCGAAGCTGGTGACAGCTACATAGTTCTCGTAGGTCGAAAGGGGTTTGATGCTACCTCCTACCAAAAGGCGGGATTGGTAGATCTATACATAGACGAGCTTGAAACGTCGGTACCCAACAAGATCAATCAAGGATTTAGGGCACTTCCAGAAAACATCGAATACATCACCTGGATAGGTGATGACGATCTTCTTGCGCCTGGGTCGCTGAGTATTGCATCAGGTGTCCTTAGTCAACCAGAAAAGCCCGTTTTGGTTTTTGGCCACTGCCAATACATCGATTCTGAAGGAAACGATGTTCTTGTGAAGCGAAGCGGTAGCTGGGCAGTTCCCCTACTTAGATTTGGTCCACAACTTATTCCACAACCAAGTGCAGTGTTTAGACGTGATGCCTTCGAGAAAATAGGTGGGCTATCGGATAAGTTCGATTTCGCCTTTGATTTTGACTTGTTTTTAAAGCTCTCCAAGCTTGGAAAAGCTGTTTTTGTTGACCAGATACTCTCGAGCCACAGGTGGCACGCCACTTCCCTGACTTACTCCCGGAGGTGGGACTCCGTAAATGAGGCCAGCGCTGTAAGGACCTCAAATCTGTCGCCGTTATTGAGAGTTTTGTCCTTCTTGTGGGAGATTCCGATAATGCTAACCACTTACCTAGCAGGAAACATACTCAGTAGCGGAATCCTCTCTAGGGTAAAGAGTTCTCTTACCAGAAGCCCAAAAAGATAGGTTTCGAAATTGGCTATTAGACGCGAGGCACAAGAGCTCTGGCTCAAGAGTCTGAGTTCAGATGACCGAGTCCTCGTAACCGGTGCTGGCGGCTGGTTTGGACGCACTGCGGTCGCCATGACTAGGGGAGCTGGCCTGGATCTGCTGGCTACTGGATCCAAAGATCAAGAGATAGAAATTGATGGACAAAGTCAGGCTGTCCATGCCCAAGATCTCGATCTTATTTCGGCCTTCAAACCTACGGTTGTAATCGATACCGCGTTTGTAACTAGGGAAAGGCTTCCAATCCTTGGACACAAATCCTTCATCGAGACAAATCAAAAACTCATAGATCAATCTCTAACCATAGCTGCCCTGCCTTCACTCAGAAAATACATAGGGTTCTCAAGTGGTGCAACTATGCACCTAGCGGGTCACACTTCTTTTTCCCTAGAGGATAACCCATATGCTGCTCAAAAGCGCTTTTACGAAAGCAGGATATCCGAGATTGCTGAGGATCATGACGGCGACATTTCAGTTGCAAGGGTTTGGAGCGTGACTGGTTCTTATTGCACAAAGCCGCAAGCTTTCGCATTTACTGATCTGATTTCTCAAGCCAAGTTGGGGCTAATCGAAATCAAGGCGAAGCATCTTGTGTACAGAAGATATTGTGCGCTTGAGGATGTTCTCGCGCTTTCCATGCTACCCAGTGCACCTGGGGGTAATCCCATTTTTGATACCGGCGGAGACCTAATTGAACTTGGTGAATTGGCGAAGATAGTTGTTGACCTTGTTAATCCAAATGCTGAAATACGTCGCCAAATTGATCCGCTGCTAACTCCAGACGACTACTACTCGGATTCTAAAGAGTGGGATGAGCTTGTTCAATCTGCCGACTTAGCGAGGGATTCGATTTATGATCAGCTAACACGGGTCGCCGGACGCTCTTAATCGATTTCAATTACTGCGTTACCTATTTGTTTAGAAAGAGTAAACGCCTAATGTTCGAAAGTACCCGAGTGACCAGTTTCGCGATTTCGTAACCGAGCTTGAATAATGCGAAGGGGAGCTTAGCTAGAGATTCGGGGAACAATTTAGTTATCTTGCGGACAAACACAAGTGTCCCACTGGTGATTGATTTTTTGGAACTTGGGGTGACACCATCTGGTTTATTCAATCCCTGGACAATACTGTCCCAGGAGATAAGTCTGTTTCTCTTCATCTTGACTGAGGTTAGAGTGGCAGAGGTTTTATGCCCTTCAGAAGATTCGGTCACTGGCAACCTCCTCATACATTTTTTTTAGGTTTACCAAGTAATCCTCTAAGGAAAACTTGACTTCTGCACGGGACCTTGCACGAACACCAAGTTCTTCAAATTTTGCTTTATTGTCTATGGCCCATGTGATTCGGTTTGCGATTTGGCCGACCAGATCATCAAGGTGTACTTCCAACTCGGGGCATTCTGCAACTTCACTTGCGGCGGTCTTTCCAACAGTTATAACCGGAACACCCGATGACATGGCTTCTAGGGCCATCATTCCGAAGGACTCTACTGAGGATGGCATTGCAAACAGGTCTGCTGCTTCATAGAAAGTTCCTAGATTGGCTAAATCGTTAGTCCAGGGCAGCTCAATGGATTCGACTTCCTTAGAGTACTTTGCAACAAGGCCTTGTTTCTGAATACAAAGGAGCAGAATCTTTCTTCCAGTTTTTTTCACTTGCTCAATGGCTTGGACTAGCTCTTTAAAACCTTTTCTCCCATCACTTGTAGAGCGAGCCGCAATAACAAAAGTATCTTTGTCGATTCCGAGAATTGCTCGGGCATCAATTTCTGGCTTTGGTCTAAAGACTTCAGTGTCTATTCCGAAGGGAAACTGAAACACCTTTGCGTTCCAGTTAGAGACTTTCTTGTCAATCTGACCCCTCATCCAATCAGTGGTGATGTGAATGTTCATGGGGGTTTTCGAGAACAGGAGCTCCTTTCTTGATCGCTCTTTATCAGTTCGATCCCAGTAGACCGGAAGCGAAGAATCAAGGGATGGGCAACTTCCACAACCTAAATCCCACCTTGCGCAATTCAGCGGAAGGGTGCAGTGGCCGGTAAGTGGCCAAAGGTCATGCCAGGTCCAAACCGCAGGCTTGACTTCAAATACTTTCGCCATGTTCTCTACGGTCATCATGTGATCGTGAATAACTTGAAGGTGGACCACATCTGCTTCTTGAAATTCAGGTAGGTCAAAAATTTTGCTCGACCAGGACTGGTAGGTGGACTGTCTACCAGTAAGGCTTTCTACGGCCATAGTTGCTTCCGCTAAGAGTCTGGTTTTGCGCCCAGGAAACAGCTCAATTGAGTTTTCAGATTTTGAAGTCTTGCTCCAGAATGAGCCAATCTTGGCATCTATTCCAAAACCCTTTAGCGGTTCAATGATGTCGTGGCCATTCCATCGGCCCCCAACCTCATCGCTACTGCTTACGTTGAAT
>Ga0209230_10001198_pt1 | contig 10387 bp, 6 predicted proteins | sample LakOntMetagenome_FD_187467 | JGI IMG/M metagenome (GOLD analysis project Ga0209230, IMG submission 187467) | Freshwater and sediment microbial communities from Lake Ontario - Sta 18 epilimnion Metagenome (SPAdes) (version 2) | ecosystem: Environmental > Aquatic > Freshwater > Lentic | place... | reverse complement strand
CCGTTAAAATAACTACCTAATATTGTATTAACTCCGATTAATAAAGACGATTGTACATATGTATTAGTATCAGTATAAGTGCTACCGACTTGAACACCGTTGACATATAGGGTAGTGCTTGAGCCAGACTTTGCTAGCGCAATATGATACCAATCAGTAGTTGAAGTTATTGCGGCTGTTCCGTTGATAACTGTTGCGCCTTGGCTGTTAACTCTGATATCTGTACCATTTAGATATACTAATACGTTATTAGAAGACCCGGTTCTTAAATCAAAGATAGGACGAACTCCGGTAGTTACTGCGGGTCTAATCCAAGCTTCAAGTGTAAATGCTTCGTTACTAAAATTAAAATCAGGTGTAGTTGCTACACTTATATAATCTCCAACCCCGTCTAATACTAAACTAGTTGGACCAAATTTCTGTTGTGTGGCTGAAAGTTTCGCATCGCCGTTAGCGTATACTAACTTACCTGCTCGATCTGTGATTGTTTCAAAACCTAACTGTCTTCCTGTTAAATTTATAAAATTATCTACTATGCTATCAATAGTTCCGCTGGCTAGTACTGTTACACCGTCAGTATCGTAATAACTAACGGTATTTCCTACAGCCCATGTACCAGTTTTAACATTAATACGTAGACGAGTTAATCCTGCTCCAGCAAACCCGGCAGCACTACTATAAGCATAAAACCCTTTATCAGCAAAATAACTGAAAGAGTTTAACCATTCGATTCTAACACCGTTTGTTGCTGTGATAGTTTCTTGATTTGGAGTAAAAAATGTAACTGAATGGAATAACATACTAGCTTCTTTGCTAGTAGATGTAGCTACACTGCCATCTATCAGTGCGCCCTTTCCTGCGTCGTTGCTATCGAAGCCGTAGGGATCTGAAGGGCTAGTAACTGTGCCACGTGATAATACTGTGACGTTTTTAATGTACGGGCTACGTGAAGTTACCGTAAAGCCGCTAGCAAATCTAAAACCATAACCAGTATCGTTTGTGCTGTTGTAGGTAAATCCAGTAACAGTTAAGTCTTCAACAGTTGTTTCACCGTTGAGTAAGAACGCATCTTTATCTGAAGTTTCTACAGTTGGCTGAATTGTAACTGCTCGTATTCCTGATCCTTTAATTGATATGCCTGATGGAATTGTTATTGGAAATATTTCTGAATATATGCCGGGATAGATGTAGATAGTATCGCCGGCGTTGGCCAAACTGATAGCATATTTAATAGTAAGCACTGGAGCATGTTCGTGCTCTCCAGTATTAGTATCTGCGCCGGTTTTAGCCACATAAAATATGTTACCCTGCGATAAAGCTAAATCTATGCCGTTAACTAATATATTATCTGTAGTAACATTAGTTGATTGTAAATCGTACATGTACGCTGTTGACCACTTCTTTGTAGGAGATCCTAAGTCAAATACAGGAGCGTACAACGGTGATTGGTTGTCTGGGATAATATTACTGGCTATATCAGCGTTGAACGTGATACTATCTGTATCAGCATCACCAATTGTAATGTCGCCGTCTGCTGTTATATTACCAGTAGCATGTATATCGCCGTCTACTAGAACACTGCTATTAATGTTTACTTGTCCAGTGCCTAATGTTCTAAACTCTAAATTAGCATCGGTAACAGTAGTGCTAATTTCGTTAGTTGTAATTTGTAAATTATTGTTGACTAATAATTTAGATTGGTACAGAACTGCGTTTGATCCGTTGGGTTCTAGATTAATAACTGAATTAGTACTGGAGATCGTATTGCCTACTACTGTAAATGTAGCAATATCAGCTTGTGTATCTACTATGGCATTTGTGGTACGGGCAGTGCCGTTGACATCTAAGTCGTAGGCAGGAGTGCTAGAGTTTATACCCACGCGGCCATTAATAACATCTAGATATAGTAGGTCGGTCTCAAAAGCTAAATCAATGCCGTCACGAAGCAGATTAGCTTTTAAGAGCGGCCCGGAAATTCGACCAACAGCCATATGCGCTCCTTTGTACCCCGAGTTTCACGGTTAACCACCTTACATTGCGGGTTTACCACAGTTTGATATCGTAAAAACTTGGTCAGTCTTTACAGTAATAGTATTTATCGGTTTGGAGTTTTTAGCCTAGTACAAGAGCCCAGAAGTCCATGATATCTTCTACATCTCCTAGTGGAGCTGCTCCAAGGGTTCCTACCGCTGGAATCCAAGATGTACCATTGTATACTTCCATGTAGTCTAAGGTAGTATTGTGACGGACTTCTCCCAATTCAGGTAGCAGTCTTCGATCATCGGTAGGACCAGTTGGTATTACCAACGCTCCTGATCCGGAAAATTTAACATATCCTGTGCCAGTGCTGGCAATAGTTAGCGCAGAATTGGTATTGTTCTTAATAGTATTAGGACTGAAGCTTACATTATTTCCTATAATATATCCAGTGCCGTTAGGAGAAAATACTAAGTCATCATTCAGTACACGGTTGTTAACAGTATTTTCAAACAGTCTTATGTTATCTACAAATATATTATCCACTGATAGTTTAGTCGACGATATGGTTGCCTTCACTAAGTCATTAGTAACAAATCTTAAGATATTATCGTTGGATCCGCGAGTTAACTCAGCAGTGATATACGTATTTTTGTCAGTATCATATATTCCTTTTAATGGAATATTGTCGCCATTTACTCTGCCTTCAAACAGTAAAGTAGTGCTGTTTAATCTTATCTCACCTAAGTTTGTTAATAGCTTGTTTGTATCATTGCCTGTTGGGATCTGTAAAGCACTTGTTGAATTTATAACAGTATTGCCTGTACCATTAGGAGACAGTACTACACTCTTCTGTAAATTGTTCGATGCGCTGGCCCATACGTTACTAATATCGTTATTGGTTATACGTAATCTGCTATCTAGTACAACTCCACCAGTGCCGTTAGCCACAAATTCAATATTCGCATCTGTATCAATTGCGCTAATTATGTTAGCATCAATTTTAATTTTAGACGATTGTAAGTAGCTGTAACCAGTGATGCTATTAGAATATACATTACCGGTAATATCGCTATTGCCAGTTTGATTTATATTCCCAACAAGTGTTGTTATTCCTGTGATTTCAACAAATTGTAAGGCAGAAGTTCCATTAACTGTTAGTACTCCGTCCACTGTTAAATTAGTATCAATCGCAACATCTTTTAACGGAACTAATATTTCTCCGGCGCCATTAGCTAACAGTTCTAAGTCCCAATTGGGAGCAGTAGTGGTAATATAATTATCAACAATACTAATATTACCTGTGGTAAATTCATCTGCTGAAATCGTACCGTCAACACCTACAACATTTAAATAGCCCGTACCTAATACTGATAGATCGTTGGTAATTTCTACATCACTAGTTAATACTTTTAAGATCCCAGTGCCGTTAGCTTGTAATTCTAAATTACTATCTAACAGTGTAGTCGATATGGTATTTTCAAATATTTGAATATTTTCAAACTGACTAGTAAAGTTTCCTAACTGTGTTAAGTGTCCAGTGATATCCGTATTTCCAATGCGTTCAGTATTACCTGTTAGTAAGAAATCTCCTACATGAAGGATATCGGTTTCAAATTCAGTATTACCTAACAACGAATCTACGCTCACAGTTAGATCGTTTGTAATAGCTACATCGGTAGTTGTAACACGAATTTGGCTTACACTATCTGCTACTAATTCAAGATCGGTATCAGTAGTAAGGGTAGAGATTGTATTCGCTGTTAATTGTACAACATCGTCAACATTTACAAGTTTTAAAAATAAATTATTCCATAATTTAGGAGTGAGGCCGCCACTTCCAAGAGCATACGTATCAGTAATGTCTGGTTCAATTGTTTGCGTTAGTTTAGGAAAAACTGTTACACTATCTAAAAGATTGTCGCCAAGTATTACGTTGCCGTTAACGCTGACGTTTCCTGTAATGTCTAACGACCCGATAACAAGCACATCGGTGTTTAATGTGGTAGTTCCGGACTGTGCTGATAAATTTACTGGCCCAGATGTTGAATCTATATTGTTATCGTAGATCCGTATCAGTCCTACTACAATATTTTCAGAATTTATTATTGTTTGACCGCCCGGGCCTTCTAATACAATACTACCGTTTTCAGCAAAATTAATTGCCTGAGCATTAAAAGATACTTCTCCAGTATTTTGATTTACATAAAAAATATCACCGATTCGGTAATCGCCTTTATGATCCATACTGTCATAGTATAGCTTGCCATTGTTGATAGCTACAACTTCGTTTGCTTGTACTACTAATCCGTAGTCATTATCCCTGTTAGTTCCGGAGCCAATATATCCAAAGTTATGTCCTACCAAATATCCTAATGTATCAGCGCCGTCTGCAACAGCGCCGTATGTTCCGTAAACATTAGCAGATCCAATACTGCGTAATTCTGCTCCGAATCGTAGGCCCAAACTAGCAAACCCTAGTGTACCTTGTGTTAAGTAGATTCCTTTTTCAGCAAAGTATGTAAAACTGTTTAACCACTCGACACGAGCTCCGTTAGTAGCATATACAGCTACAGCATTTGGAACTATCATAGTAACACTATGAAATAACATACTTGCTTCGTTCGAAGCTGAGTTTACAACACTACCATCAATTAATGCTCCGGCGCCGGCAAGTATCGCACTACTAATAATCGGTGATGAAAAGATTGGGATTCCAGTTCCAGCAACTAACGACGTAGTTACATAAATTCGCCACATAGTAGTGTTAACTGGATCTTCTATTATATAATCAACAATGTAGATTGTTCCAGCAACATTTATTGACCAGCCAGGCCCGACAGTGGTTGCGAAGAACGGCGGTAAGTTATATTTGTACCACGCTACCCATTTTTCTCCAACTGAGTTTCCAGTTGTGTCCCAAATATCGTTAGTAACAATTTGTGTTATTTCTGTATCTGGATAAAAACTAATAGGTTTAAGCCAACCAGCTGTATTAAATGTTGTATCAACAGTCATCCTCCATAACGCTGAGTTAAAGGGTTCTGTTTCAATTGAAACAACTGTGTAATATAAAGGAGCCGCAGGATATCTATCAATAACTGCAGTTTGTCCTACTAATGAATCTACTAGCTCTTGACTGTAAAATTCTTTAGATAAATTTACACTATCAATAGTATTAGAGGTAAGTGTAGTTGCTGGTCCAACTGTAATATCAGTAGGTGTGGTCGATCCCGGAATTTCCGTTGTTATAACCGATACGTTTTGAATATAAGGGCTTCGAGTAGAAACTATTATGTTATTAGCAAATTTAAAAGCGTACCCGGTATCTATATTGGAATCGTAATGAAAATCTTTGATTGTTAAATTACTTACTGTTGTTTCTCCGTTAAGAAGAAAACAATCGTTAGTGTTAGTTTCTGCCGTTGGAACAATAGTAACTGCTCGAATACTAGCTCCGGTTACACTTACACCTTGCGGAACTGTTAACGGAAATACTTCAGCATACACTCCTGGAAAGATTACAATATTATCGCCTGAAACCGCAGAAGACAATGCTGCCTTAATTGTTTTAAATGTATTGTGTAGATGATTTCCTACGTTTGTGTCTTGGCCATTTACACTGACATACAGTGTATTGCCCTGTGTTAATAACATATCTATATTATTAACTGTTAGTTCAGCTGTTGTTAGTGTATCAGTTGATGTATTTTCAAGGTATACACTTTTCCATCGTTTAGTGCTGTCGCCTAAAGTGTAATTATTGTCAAGATCTGGTATTAAATCACTGCTGACATCAGAAGCTAGTGTAACGCTGTCAGCATTATCGCTGCCAAAAATAACGTTACCGTCCATAGTAATGCTGCCATTAGCATGTAAGTTTCCAGTGATGTCAAGTTTAGTACTGTAAAAATTTACCTTACCAGTACCGTTGGCAGTTAGTTCGATATTATCATTTGCTAGCAATGTACTGATAGCAGAATCTGCTAGTGCTAGTTTTGAAGTTTGTAACTCATTAGTAACGACTGTTGGATCCACAGTCTGGTCTGGACTGATAATAATATTACCAGTTAGATTTTTTATCTTGTACGTGAGAAATGTTAAGTCAGCAACATCTGCTTGGGTAGTAACAATCAAATTAGGTACATTAGTAGTACCATCAATTGTTAGTGTTCGATTAGGAGCATCTGTTTTGATTCCGATGCCAACTGTTTTTGACGGGGACGCTAAATCCTCAACTGACAAATAAAGTAAATCAGTTTCGAATGCTAAGTCATTTCCATCTCTTAGAAGATTTTCTGATAGTACCGGACCGCCGATTCGTCCTAATTGTGACATAAGATTTTGTTATTCGATTATTGATCGAATCCATGTAAAACAACAACGGGAGTAGCTAATCCTGGTACGGCACTGGTAAATTGTATATATTTTTGTCCAGTAGTGTACGGACCAACCGCGCCAGCGCCAATAACTATATCAGCACCATCTATTACAATATAGTTTGTTCCTGAAATTTGAAACACGTTACCCACTACCACTATCAACTGTTTAGCATGTTGTGTCACGTCCCACGTAATACCAGATTCTCCAACTACAGGCTGTGGACTTAATGGTCCGAATACTGTATTAGTTCCGTCGCCAGTACCAATTGCCTGTTGCGTGATTGCGCTGGGCTCTTTAAATCTCAAACTACGCCACATTGCGGCGCCGCCGATTCCTTGATATACTTCAACTTCATCCAACGTGATATTATATCGTACCTGACCAACAGTGGGAGATGATATAGCTGTATCGCTTTTTGGTAACACCATACTAAGACTATCAGCTAGCGTGAAATTGTTTTCAGTAGTCAGTGCCACACGGCTATCGTAAACTGCTCTACGATTAAGAGTAAGTGTTTTTAAAAATCGCATATTATACCGCCAATGTACTTACAGTGGCAGTTAGTCCAGTACTAGAACCCACAGCAATTAATGAATCTCCACTAGACAATACCATCTTTTCTTGATCAAAACTAATTGTATCTCCTGCTGGAACTGTTAACGCATTAACAATCATGGTGCCAGTGCCTGCTGAATTTCCGTTTGCTACTGCGTAAAGAGTAAGAGTCAAATCGCTAACACTGGTGTTACATACGATCACGGTTGTTATTGCCCTTTCTCCAGATCCTGAACTTAGCGTAGTGTTAGTTGCCAATACTTCTGTGTTATAAATTGCCATATTTTTCTTCCTTAGAATAGAATGCTAAACAATAGTGCTCTATTTTTAGCCACTAATTCGTCGCTAGTTGTGTTATTTGTAAAAAATATTCCAGTCTTTCCCGGGCCTGCGGTTGATACAGAATATAGTTTTGTTGCTCCGCCTGTTGGGCTCGGAGTTACTACTTGATCATTTAAATTTAATATCGCATCGAGCTCGACATTATTATTCAATGCTGTTAAAATTAAATTATTACCAACCGATGAATTCTGAACAGTGTTTTCAAAAATATTAATATTATCAATATCAACACCGTTGCTTGTAACTTGTAATCTTTGATTCAACGTTCCTGCTGATCGAACGTAAAATTTTAAACTTGTTTCTAATGACAAGATCAGCGTATCTTCAAAGCCAAACTCTGCTGTGACTGGAAAGAAAATCCTATCAACTTTTGCTGAGCCGCCGGATGCATATACATAATCGTTAACAAATTGTTTATTTGGTATATCGTTTGGATCTAGTACACGAGATTCATAACCAGTTGAGTTAGTAATTCGTAACGTGCCGCCACCGGCCTGCATGTCGAATTCTAAATTAGTTAATGGATTAGTGGCAATGTTTCCCACTACAATTCCTGACAACGTACCAGTATCTAATTGAATCACAAACTTATCAATAGCTTCATCCCATAGGAACTGTGCTTTATCTAAACTGCCTCTATCAATTTCAAGTCCAGATGTTCCTTCTGTAACACCTGCACCTGTTTCGCCTTTGTTTAGGAGAATAATATTGTCTTCAATAGTTAAGTCAGCAGTATTGATTGTCGTAGTAGTACCCTGGACTTCTAAGTTTCCAGTAATATATACAGTACCGGTATTGACTCCAGTATCTAATGTAATTGATCCACTAGACTGTACTTTTACTCGATAATCGCTTTCACTGACTTTAACTATTTTAGACATGTATATTCCTTAACTAGGATTCTTGTAATTATTGATTAGCAATAGTCACTGTAGTATCTACTACCGCTGAACCAAATGTCCATTTAGCAGTTACTCCGCTGGCAAATTGAGTACCATCGATAGGTACCAATACAGCCTTGCGTGATGTTAATTTTTTAACAAAGTATGTTCCGGCTGCGCTGTCAGTAGCAACAATGCTCATCTCGTTCGCACCTAAAGCGGCTGTAGTTACTAACTTACAAACTGCTGTACCGTCGGATGTTTGAACTTTATAACGCTTGCTACCAACTTGCTTGATAATATCGCCAGTTGTAACTTCACTACCGGCACCAATTTGTGCTTCGCACTGGATACCGTTTTGACGAGCGGCTGCGCCAGTAGTTAATGTTGCTACAGGAGTAGCACTACCTGAAGCAGTTCCGCCTGTGATTGAACCGTCGAACGTAATTGTTGGTGCTGATGTATAACCAGAACCTGCTGATACTACAGTTACAGTGTAAGCAGTTGCGCCAGTTACAACTACTGCTAATACTGGTTTAGCGCCGCCTGTAATCTGTGGAGCACTAATGCTACCTGCTGGAATTGTAAATGTGCCAGTTTCTAAATCTGCTAACGTGCCTGCAGGTGCTGTTACACTAGCAACTGATTCGCCGCCTACACCTGCGGTGCCAAATAACTCATAGTTTGTATTAGCGAAATATTTTTTTTGAATTGGACGTCCCATTTTATTTTCTCCTTAAGAAATAACAGCGTTCTATGCTGTACGCGGTTGGATTTCCGCATAAAACTTACCCTATGTAAGTTAGACAAAGTATTTATCAGAGAATAAAAAAGGGCTCCGAAGAGCCCTTTGTTGCTTAAAACAAGTAACGAATTACTTGAATGAAACGTTGCTAATTGACACTTTACCTAAGTAATCAGCTGCATTACCTAAGCTAGATGCTGTGTTTGTCAACTCAACATAACCATAACGTGTCATAAATGATACGACTGGTTCGAATGTTGATGGATCTAAAACAACGCCACTGCTCATCAATGGAATGTATGGGCAATAGAAAGCGGCTGCGTCAGATTCGCTAGAACCTTTGTAACCGATTAGAACATCTGTGCTGTCGTTTGCGTATGTGTTAACATAAATCTTCATAGCACCGTTCAATGTACCAACAAACTTAGTGTTTGTAGGAGCTTCGAATGTACCTTCTGTTGTACGAGCAAATGCGCTAGTAGTAGCAGACTGAAGAATTGTTAAAGCAAATGGACTTACTACAGCCCAGTTACCAGCACCACGACGTGTACGCTGAGCGATCAAGTTTGAAACACGGTTGATCTGAACTGCCAATGCGGCGTGCTCGTCACCAACGAATGTTGCTGTACCTGAAACTGCGTTCTGGTCATAAGATTCAATTGCTGTACCAGCTAAAGAAGCTAGGGAACCTAGGATCTCTTGGTCGATTTCAGCAGTGATTTCTTGTGCCAAAGCAGCCATAATTTCTGCTTCGATGTCAATACCTTGTTGAGCTTGAGCATCTTGTGCAGCTTCAAAAGTCCAACGAGCTGATAGCTTGCGGGTTTTTGCTTCTACAGTTTGCTTCAAGATCTGGATAGACATACGCTTACCAGCTGCACCTTCAAGAGTAGCAGTTGAAGCTGCTTTTGCTGGGCTTGCCTCATTACCTGAGTAAGCTTCAGCAATCTTGAATGGGCTTAGTGCCTCTTCACCAGCAACAACGCCAGCACCAGAAGATGTATCGCTGTAGCGAACTCTTAGAGTGTGGATTTGTCCAACTGGGCCAGTCATTGGTTGTACACCAACTAACTCGTTAGCAATAACGGTTGGCATAACGCGACGGATCACTGGAAGGATCACGCGATTTAGTGTTGCGACGTTGCCGGCAGAAGTGGCACCAGCTGTTGGTGATTCCATCAAATACTTGCGAGTATTCTCTAGAGTTACACCCATAACTGATTTTTTAGTGCCTTGAAGGCCTTCTAAAAGAGCTTCTTTAGTTTCTGCCCAACGGCCTGTAAGTAGTTCTGACATTTAAATTCTCCTTAAATTTTTAGTCCAGCAAGACGACGGATATCGATGATGTTACCATCTTCCTCGCTGCTACGATTGCTGTTGGAAACTTTGTTTCCTGTAATTTCTTTAGCCTCTACTAGTGCCTGTTTCTTCTGCGGAGCTTTGCCAGCGATTACAGCTGGAAGATACTTGTCAAAACTTTCAATAAGTCTTGCTGTTCTCACAC
>Ga0209230_10001196_pt1 | contig 10393 bp, 9 predicted proteins | sample LakOntMetagenome_FD_187467 | JGI IMG/M metagenome (GOLD analysis project Ga0209230, IMG submission 187467) | Freshwater and sediment microbial communities from Lake Ontario - Sta 18 epilimnion Metagenome (SPAdes) (version 2) | ecosystem: Environmental > Aquatic > Freshwater > Lentic | place... | reverse complement strand
AAAGTAGCATCTGAGTTTCCGCAATGGTTTGTTGGCACTAACCAAGATACCCAAGGTCCTAAAGATCCGCTGCCGTACGATATTAAAATTGAAGCAATGAAAACATTGTTTCCAGAAATTGAAGGGCATCTAGTTCCAGAGCAATCGTGGCTTGCACTTGCTGTGATGGTTTATAAAAAGTTCGGAGCAAATGTAACGTTACACATAGTAACAGATCCAACTGATATGAAAATTCACTTGCCGTATCTGCAAAAACAAAATGCTATAGAAGGCCCACATGGTTACTATCGATTCAAAGATGTAGTATGGGAAAAGGCCGAACGAAAGAGCGAAGCAAAACTAGTTCGCCAAGCAGTTAAAGAAAACAATCCAGAAGCTTTTGCAACTCACTCAGGTGTACCTGCTAATACAGTTGTTGCGGGCCATCCGTATTTTGAACTTGTAAGACATTACATGTTACCGTACCTACAAGCTGAAGAAGATAAATCAAAGAAGAAGCAAGAGCGCGACCAGTTGAAAATAGAAAAAGAAAGACTTAAGGCAGAAAAACTGTCTGCAAAACAACAACCGCAACAACCAGCGCCTGCACCAGCAACTGCTCCTGTTAAAGGACCAGCACAAGAATTAGCTGAACGAGTAGAACGTAGATCAGCTTATAGAAGAAAGTTTGGCATGGGTATTATGGATATGTTAGAGTCAGTGTACAGATCTAAAAAATGAAGCAATATAGAGTAACTACCGAAAACTTAAACCAAGATAGTCCAGACGACTGCTATCTTGCACCGGATGATCCAGTGCATGAAATGAAAGCGTTAGCTGGATTAGGTGGACTCGGTGGTGAAGCTCGATTGCACGAATATCGTGCAAGTCAAGGTAGTAACATTAGTGTAACTGGAACAGACAAGGGACGTATACAGCGTGAGCAGAATATTCGTCCTGGAACACCTGAATGGTTTAGATTATGGTTTAGTTTGCCATACCTGACTGGTGAAAAGCCCGTGGAAAAGAAATGAGAGCAAAAGATTTTGAAATACGCAACTATCACAAGCTAGATAAGATATTGTCTAAGTTATGTGAAATGATTACCAAAGGCCAGGAGTCTAATAAAGACTACGGCATGGTAGCCGGTTGTGTATTAGATCCAGACAACAACATGGTAGCAAGATTAAATTATCCTGGACAGGATGGTAAACGTGTACATGCAGAACGTGCGGCTATAGAAGCATATCAAAGCAAGTACGGTGATATTCCAACTGGTAGTATTGTAATTACTACACTAAGTCCATGTAATGAACATATGGACGAACGTGACGGGCCTAGTTGTACAGATGTCATAAACAAGTCCGGGGTTAAGAAAGTTTATTGTGGATACATTGATCCTACCCAGACTGAAGAACATCGACACTACAACCTAATGGAAACTGGTAACAAAGCAGTACGTATGCAATGTAAACAGTTTGCAGATACATTCTTAGACGGAGTATAAAATGAAAATCCGCGAAATTATATCAGAAAATGCTACTGCTGGAGCAACCAGTGCGGGTAGTATAGGATCTATTCCTAATCCGCACATCAGTCCAGGAAAAGCACGGGGCAAGAAAAGTTACATTGGACGCCCTGGAAAGTCGGGTACTAAAGCACCTCCACAGCCCAAAATTGTTCAAAGAAAGAACAAAAATGGTACTGCTAAAGGCGCACATGAGCTTAAAGGCGTCAGCCTATTCGGTGGCAAAACCATCAAAAGATAAATATTACAAGTTAACGGAGTCCTAAAATGGCCAGACAAGATCTTTACAAAACCGCACAACAAAGTGCAAAACTATTCAAATTATTAAAAGAAAACCAACAATTAGAAGGTTGGGTTGCAGACAAAATTGCAAAGGCAGCAGATGATATTTCTACTGTCTATCAATACTTGAGCTATGAAAAACAGTTTCAAGACTATAGCAAAGTCATTGCTGAAAGCACAAACCTTAGTGAAGGTAAACGTGCCGCATTAACTGAGAAGTTAATCGAAGCTAAAGACAAAGTTAAAGAGCTAAAGAAAAAAGCTGCCAAAGACAAAGCTGAAAAGAAAGCTGAGAAAATGGATGAGGATCGTACAGAAACTACGAAGACTCAACACGGTAAAGCTACAGCTACATACGGTGATGATGGCAAGCGTAAAGGCGTTGTTCATAAAGACGAACGCAAGTATAGCGATGAGCCACATGCTGAACCAGCAAGCAAAGCTAAAGCACAAAGCGCCGCTGACAAAGCAGGCGACAAGGCTGCTGACAAAGCACAAGCTAAAGACAGCAAAGATTACGAAAAGAAGAATCCAGGTTCTGTTAAGACTTACAAAGACGGCAAGCTAGTTAAAGAAGCCGCTTCATGTAATGAAACTCCTAAAGGCAAAAGCTGTCCTGTACACGGCCTAAAAGAATGTGGTATGAAAGAAGGCAAAAAAGCTAAACCAGATTTCTTAGATGCTGATAAAGACGGTGACAAGAAAGAGCCAATGAAGAAAGCAGTTGCAGACAAGAAAGATGGCCCAAAGAAGGGTGTTAATCCGTTTGCTAAGAAAGATGCAAAAGTTAAAGAAGCTATTGCCCGTGCTAAGAGTATGATTGAAGGCAAAGGTAAAAAAGCATCTAAGCCAGATTTCCTAGACATGGATAAAGATGGTGACAAGAAAGAGCCAATGAAGAAAGCAGTTGCTGACAAGAAAGAAGTTGTCAAAGAGTCAGCTGACTTAACTCGTATGAAAGTCTTGATGACACGTTTGAACGGGTAATATTATGGACATGAAGAAAATTCTACAGGCCTTAGATACAGCTTCTAGTAAGCCTGTAGAAGGTTCTAATGACATAAAGAAATCATTGTCAGTTATATCAGAAAGTTCTACGCCACATAAGGTTAGTCTTCCGGTGCAAATGGCAATGAATCATTACCAAGAAGTAAAAGTAGAAAAACCGTTAACTATTAAAGAAGTAAAGAAGGCTACTTTATCAAGCAACTTGTATCAATACTTAGAAGTAGCTGAACGCCAAGTTGCTGATGAACATGCTGAAAAGAAATCGATGTTAAAAGAACATGCTAGAGCTATTGCTCAGCGTGTTATGGAACTTAAAAAAGATACAATCAAATCATATAAAGCAGGTGCAACAGCTCAAGTTAAAGAACTTGAACCACATGCTGACTCTGGCGAATATAAAGATCTTGCTAAGAATGCGATTGCCCGTCGTGAAAAAGGTATCAAGACAGCTGACAAGAAGCTTGCTGATCCTGAATACGATAATCAAAATGAAAGTCAAGATCCAGCAGAGTATGATAACGAAGGCCAAATGGCTCAGCAAGATTTATCTACAGCTGAAGAAGCCGCAGAAGAATTGCGTAGCATTTTGTCAAGTAACGAAAACTTGCCAGAGTGGGTGCAAGCAAAGATTACTAAAGCAGTAGACTATTTAGATACTGCTAGAGATTACATGAAGTCTGTAGACGAAAGCCGTATGCGTAACCCAGACACTATGAGTCCTGGCGATTATGATCGTCATCAACAAGGTCAAATGGATCATGGAAGACGTGAATTCAAACGTCAAGAAATGGAACATGAATTAGGCCACGAAACAAATAACTACGCTGTTTCTATAAATGGTAGAACTTGGAAAGTATTTGGTTCTCGCAGTCATGCAGAATCAGTTGCTCGTAAAATACAAATGAAAGATCCTAGTAAGAAAATAGGTGTTCACGAAACAGGCGCAGAAATTAGCGAAGGTGTTAAGTAATGGATGAATTAATTAAAGCAATGAAAATAGCATTTGCTAGCCAGCATAGTTACTATATTAAGGCTCACGCATTTCATTGGAACGTTGAAGGGCATAATTTTCCGCAGTATCACGCACTATTGCAAACAATATACACAGAAGTATATGGTAGTATTGACGATTTTGCAGAAAACATTCGTAAACTAGATGCGTATGCATTAGGAAGTTATACAGCATTTTTACGTTATAGTGCCGTTGAAGAACAAAACGAAGTAACAGAACCGCAGGCCATGCTATCAGAGTTATTAGCTGATAGTGAAAAAATTATAAAATTTTTGAAAATTGTATTCGACTTAGCAGAGCGTCTAGGCGAACATGGACTAAGTAACTTTATCGCTGATAGACAAGATGCCCATCGCAAACATGCATGGTTGTTACGTAGCACATTGAAGAATACAGGAATATAAAAATGGATTTTAAGAATCTACTATCCAAGTTAGATAACATCAACCAAAAGCAACTGCTAACTGAAAGTTCATCAGTAGTAGAACAAGCACTGGGTGAAGATTTACAAGTCCTAAAAGAAGCCTACATGGCTGTAATGGAAAGATTGCATTACAAAGACATTCGTGCATTGAACGATATTCAAGACGACGATGAACGCAGAATGAAACTTGGATTGATGGCTAAGAAAAACGGCTACCCAGGTTTATTTGATCCTGTTAACGGAAAGTTTGTTGACAAGACTGGACAATACGCTTGGTTTGGTGCATACAAAGATGAAGTAGAACGTATGGAATCTGACGGTCTAATTCCGCCTAAAGCTCAAACTTCTGCATTATTAGGTATGATGGGTAAGGATTACAACACTTCGTACGGTGCTAGTAAATCTAAAGCAGATCGTGACGACATGATTGATGCCGCGGATGCACTAATTAAGAAAGGCAAAGCAAGCTATAAAGAAGTAGACTTAGACTTTGCGGCTGCTCCAGTTGCCGCGCCAGTACAAGAGTCTACTGACAGATTTCGTAGCGGGCTTGCACAAGCTCTAACAGAATCGTTTGGATACGGCTTCAAGCAATTGATTGAAGGTATTACTAGAGACGAGCATAGACAATTAAAAGATATGATTAAGCAACTTGAAAAAGTTGAAGGTGATCAGGATGTTACGCAAGTATTGTATGCGTATGGTGAATATGCCAAGATCCGAGAAAGATTAATTACACGTATTAGAAAAATTATTTCTGCTATACAAGCATTGAAATCACAGAAGGCCGCGCCTAAAATAAATGAAGATGGTAAATTGTTACAAGAAAACATTTACTTGTTTGGTGATGCTGAAACAAAAGTAATAAGCTCTTTACATTTATACTCTGATATGGAAGGCAATATCATTGAGTATAGCATCAACGAAGATGTCAGCTCTGATGTTAGTGATACTATGCGCGGAGTTGCAAACGGGTTAACATTTGGCTGGAGCGATAATGCTGTTGCTGGAGTAACTTCATTCTTCAAAGGTACAAGTTACGGTGAAGAACTTGCTAAAGAATTAAAGCAAACTGCACTTGCAAGAAGTCGTAGTCCAGTATTATTCAACACTGGTTTAATAGCAGGTGGATTCCTATTACCTATTCCTGGAACTACTGGTGCAAGTTTAACAGCAAACTTGATTAAGACTGGTGTAGTAGTGGCAGGCGGCATGGCTTCGGATTCGTATATACGTCAGCCACACAATGCTAGAATACAAGCAGATCAAATTAAAAAACAAAATTCCCAAGTAGCGCAACCTGTTCCTGCTGGAAGTACTGTCAATACAGGTTCAAGCCAAACACCAGCAAAACTTCGCAAAGACCCAGCTGTTGAAAAACTTCAAGATTTAATCTTAAAGAAAGATCGTAACGCACTTCCTAAATTTGGGCCGGATGGTAAGTTAGGTCCAGAAACTATTGATGCGGCCAAACGTTTAGGAATTGCATTGCCTAATACTGTATCTGCTGATCAAGGCGGTGGACCTATGAAGCCTGCGCCAATAGAAGTGGCAGCAGGTGAATCCGGCGAAATTGAAAAACTGTTGTTAACTAAGCTAGGCGGAGATAAAGAATCGGCCATTGCTAAACTTAAACAAGTTGCAGGTACTGACTTAACTAAACTCGGTGATGAACTTGCCAAGATTATTGGAATACAGCCTCCATCTACAAAGGTAGCTACAGAATCGATTATTTTTAGTAGCATGAGTGAAGGCGAGCGCATGGCATATTTACGTAATCGTCTAGCTCAGTTAGACGAAACCGCAGGCAGCGAAACACTTAATGTGATCCTACGCGGCTTGGAAAGATTTGGTATTGCAACTGCTGAACGTAAGGCTGTTACATATCTAGCTAAAGTGTTCGGTGACGATGCAACAACAGTTATATTAAAGAACGGAGAGAAATGGACTCCAAGTATTGGCTCTGATGGTAAGTTGTGGATTAATCAAACAGGCACTGTTGCTAAAGCTGAAGATTTGGCTGGATTCGTAGAACGAGATATTGCAACTGGTTGGCGTCCGCCAGCACCAACACCGCGTCCGGCACCAGCACCTGCTCCAGCACCTGCTCCAGTTCCAACACCCGGTAGTGGAGTTGCAGTCGGTACTAGATTTATTGACGATGCGGCATCTGGTGCAAGTACAACTTATCAGAAAAGTGCATCAGGCTGGCAAAAGTTTGATCCAGCTACAGGTAAGTGGAAAAGAGTTAATGCTACTGAGGCTGCAGAAATTGAAAGACGTGCGGCAGCACAGGCGGCGCCTAAACCAGGTGAAGCTCCAAAACCAGAAACAGCACCTAAACCAGGCAGTCCAGAGGCAGCGGCGGCGGCAACCGAAGCTAGAACAATTGCCGCTAAGTTGGCAGAACGTTTTCCTAAATCTGCAAAAGTTATTCAAGGATTTGAAACTGCTTCTAAATGGGCATGGAGTAAGAAATGGTGGTTGGCTATTGCCGCATTAATTGGCTGGGGTTATTTTGCTCCTAATATTGGATCAGAACAAACTCCTGTTGCTCCAGGTAGTGATACAGTTGTTCCTCCAGGCGGCGATGCTAATAATCCTAATAGTCCTAACAATCCTAACAGTCCAGAGAACATTAGAAAACGTCAGGAAATGGCATACATATCAGTACTTGGCGAATTAGTTAAGATGTTATCAGAAATGTTCCCAGACGATAAAGATGCAATCGATGCAATTAACGATGCACAAAAGTTTTTGCCAAATGAAGGTAGCAGTCAAAGTCCAGAACGTTCGCAATCCGGTGAACGTGACAGAGGTGCTCCAACTGGCGGAAGATCAGATGGATTAACCGCAGATCAAGTACTGCGGCTACAATCAAATAATCAGTGGGATACTGCTAACAACAGACCTAGATGATAAAAACAAATTGGCAGAAATACTGCCAATTTTTTTCTCTATTCGTTGCTCTTTACAGATAATTAGTATATAATAGTCTATATTACTAAGGAGACTTAAATGTCAGGACGTTCATACGGCGCAGAAGAAAAGGCAAAACTAGAAAGATTGATTAGCGAAGGTTCAACAGTATTGCGAGAAATCGAAGACTTGCAAGAAGGTTTGAAAGATACAGTTAAGGCAGTAGCAGAAGAATTAAATGTAAAACCAAGTGTTATTAATAAAGCTATCAAAATTGCTCACAAGGGTGATTGGGCGGCTTACAATGAAGACTGGGCAGAGATTGAAGCAATTTTAGATATCACTAAGCGTATCTAATAAGTAGTACTATGAAAGGCAAGCGGGCCATAAACCGCAACAGATGGTATTTGCAAGCCGTAAATTGCATATGGAGAATAAATGAGCTATGTAGACGCATGGTTTGACCGCACTAATGACATCATTAAAGTGGTTGAACGTAACAGCAAAGGTGAACGTGAGTTTCGTGACATACCTGTCAGACACACGTTTTATTATAAAGATGCTCGCGGCAAGTATATGTCAATATACGGCGATGCACTAAGCAAGGTTGTTTGCAAGAGTACAAAAGAACTACGCAAAGAACAAGCAATCCACAGTCAAAAACAACTATTCGAAAGCGATATTAATCCAATCTTCGCTTGTCTAAGTGAAAACTTCCTAAATGCAGATGCTCCGAAACTAAACGTAGCGTTCTTCGACATTGAGGTGGACTTCGATCCAGAACGAGGCTACAGCACACCAGACGATGCGTTCATGCCTATTACTTCTGTCGCTGTTCACCTACAATGGCTAGATACACTTGTATGCTTGGCAGTTCCTCCAAAGACGTTAACAATGGAAGAAGCGTTGGAGCAAGTCAAAGACTTTCCTAATACTATGTTGTTTAAGACAGAAGCAGAAATGCTAGATGTTTTCTTAGACTTGATTAAAGATGCAGACATTTTAACTGGTTGGAATAGCGAAGGTTATGATATTCCATATACTGTTAACCGTGTTACTAAAGTATTGAGCAAAGAAGATACAAGACGCTTTTGTTTGTTTGATCAATTCCCTAAACGTCGTGAGTATGAAAAGTTTGGACGTCAATCTGTTACATATGACTTAGTAGGTCGTGTACACTTGGACAGTTTGGAACTATATCGCAAGTACACATACGAAGAACGTCACAGTTATCGACTAGATGCTATTGCAGAGTATGAGCTAGGCGAACGCAAAACACAATATGAAGGTACTCTGGATCAACTTTATAATCATGATTTTAAGAAATTCATTGAATATAACAGACAAGATACGGCACTTCTAGATAGGCTTGATAAGAAACTAAAGTTTCTTGACCTTGCTAATACACTTGCCCATGAAAATACAGTATTGCTACAAACTACAATGGGTGCGGTGGCTGTAACTGAGCAGGCTATTATTAACGAAGCACACAGACGTAATATGCAAGTACCTAATCGTACTAAGATGGACGACCGTGAAGAAAACACAGCGGCGGCTGGTGCGTATGTTGCATACCCTAAAGAAGGTATTCATGACTGGATCGGTTCGCTAGATATTAACTCACTGTATCCTAGTGCCATTAGAGCACTTAACATGGGTCCAGAAACTATTATTGGACAGTTACGCCAAACTGGCACAGAAGAATATCTTGCTAATTTACAAGCAAAGGGTAAATCATTTGCGGCATCTTGGGAAGGTATGTTTGGTAGCGTAGAGTATACTAGTGTTATGAATCAAGAGATTGGTACAGACATTACTATCGACTGGGAGAACGGCGAAAGCGATGTTATCAGTGCCGCCGAAGTGTACAAGTTAATCTTTGATAGTCACCAACCTTGGGTACTAAGTGCTAACGGCACTATCTTTACATATGAAAAAGAAGGTATTATTCCCGGATTACTAAAGCGTTGGTATGCTGAACGTAAAGAGATGCAGGCTAAACTTAAAGATTGTATCAAAACAGGTAATAAGATTGAAGAAGAATACTGGGACAAGCGACAACTAGTTAAGAAGATTAACTTGAACAGTTTGTATGGAGCTATTCTTAACCCAGGTTGTCGCTTCTTTGACAAGCGTATTGGTCAATCAACTACATTAACAGGTCGTCAGATTGTTAAACACATGGCAGCTAAGGTTAATGAGATTATTGCAGGCGAGTATGACTATCGAGGAAAGGCAGTTATTTACGGTGACACTGACTCGTGTTACTTTACAGCATACAAGACCTTGCAAAAGGATATTGATGCTGGTAATATTCCATGGACTAAAGAAACTGTTGTTAACTTGTATGACCAAATTGGTGAAGAAGTTAATACAACCTTTCCACAGTTCATGCTAGATACATTTCACGTACCAAAAACCCGCGGTGAAGTTATCAAAGCTGGTCGTGAGATTGTTGGTAGTAAGAGTTTGTTTATTACTAAAAAGCGTTATGCGGTGCTTTACTATGATAAGGAAGGCAAACGTGCAGACGTAGATGGTAAACCTGGTAAGATCAAGGCCATGGGCTTGGATCTGAAGCGTAGTGATACGCCGGAATTTATTCAGAACTTTTTAAGTGATGTACTTGAGAAGGTTTTAACAGGAGCCACCGAAGACGATGTGTTAGCACACATTAGCGAATTTAGAATGAAGTTTAAGAGTCGACCTGGCTGGGAAAAAGGAAGTCCTAAACGTGCTAACAACGTCACTGAGTATCAAGCTAAGGAAGCTAAAGCCGGCAAAGCTAATATGCCAGGGCACGTTCGTGCTAGTATCAACTGGAATACATTGAAGCGTATGTTTAACGACAAGTATTCAATGAACATTACAGATGGACAAAAGGTTATTGTTTGTAAACTAAAACAAAATCCTATGGGCTTTACTAGTGTTGCTTATCCTGTTGACGAATTGCGATTGCCTCAATGGTTCAAAGATATGCCATTTGACCATGGAGAGATGGAGCAAACAATTATCGACAACAAATTGTCAAACTTGATTGGTGTTCTAAAGTGGGACGTTCGCAGTACAGAAGAAAAGAACACATTTAATTCACTATTCGAGTTTTAATATGAAGATAATCATAGCAGGATACGGTTTTGTTGGCAAGGCTATACATAATGCGTTAAAAGATAAACACGAAGTAGTTATTGTTGATCCTAAATATACGACAACTGAAGTACAGCATCATATAGATGCCGAT
>Ga0209230_10001194_pt1 | contig 10396 bp, 3 predicted proteins | sample LakOntMetagenome_FD_187467 | JGI IMG/M metagenome (GOLD analysis project Ga0209230, IMG submission 187467) | Freshwater and sediment microbial communities from Lake Ontario - Sta 18 epilimnion Metagenome (SPAdes) (version 2) | ecosystem: Environmental > Aquatic > Freshwater > Lentic | place... | reverse complement strand
TCTCTCTCATGGCGATCATAGACCAAACGCCGTTTGGCACAAATAAATTTGAGTTCCAGTTATACGTTGCTACTGCATCATTCCAATGATACCCTACCGAGTTGCTTGTATATAAATCTAGTCCCGTTGCATTCACAGCGCTTCCCCCATTACCTCTCCTATTAAAAATAACACCAGTGTAACTTCCCTGTGTTTGCGAAGGATTAACCCAAGCAATAAAAGTTGCAGTGGTTAATGAAATATTACTTTTTGTAGTAGTCGCATGCTTATTAGCATCAAATGTAAAACTAGCAGGGCTTGAAGTAAATACCGGACTACCTACTAATGTTCCCGTATTGTTTTGATCACTGTTATCACTCCATGTTGTTCCAGTGCCAGTATACGAAGAAGCATTTAAATATAAAATCAATCCATTTGTTACCAATGTTGGCGGAACAACTGGTACCACGTAATTATTTTGACCACCAAACATAGTTCGTTGTGCATTTGAGATAAATGCAGAGAGGATGAATAATATGGTGGGGATTCTTTTCAATTGCTATTTCTTTTAATCTTTTATGCACCTAACTGATTGACCGGTGACTTTATAATAATTGGTATCAAACCAGGTGATCCAAGAAATTACACCAAAGTATTTAACCCTACCATCATCATATGCAGTCTGTGTCATATACTGTCCATAATTATTCTTTGCGGTAATGTAATTGGCAGAAGTTGCCATTCCACCAACAGTTAATTTTAAGCCATATCCCGCTTCAAATGAACCATTAACATTTTGTGAAGTAAACACTGCCGCTTCTGCAGACCATTCTGATTCGGTCGGGATTCTAAAGCCAACAGGGCAAGGATTATTAGGCGCATTTACCCCTGTCCATAAAGAATTATCTGCATTGATTGACCAACTCCATGAACCATCTGCCGGAAAAATATATTTACTATTCCCTGGAACAAAAGTCGCGGATTTGACATTTGAATAATCACTAGCATTACCGCTAACAATTTGTTTTTCATGCCCATCAGCCGGTCTTCCCCATTGATAATAATCACCATAAGCCAATTCATCTGTTGAACTTGTAGCAACTCTTGATGCGCCTAAATTTCTATCTAGCCAAATACGCCCTGTTCTAGTAGTAACCGTTCCATACACCCAAGGCTTTGCTACTATTTTTCCATTTTCGTTTACACCTTTTCCATTGTCAATTGATCCATCTCTACTAACCATTGTTGTAGAACCTTCAATAGCAATCATTCTACCATCAGCCGTTCTGCCACATTCATAAATTGTAGTTGAAGTAGATGTACTAGAACATGAACCACTTGTAACCTCAACTTTATAAACTCCGGCTGCAGTAGGTGTATAAACATTACTAGTAGCTCCTGAAATAACAACATTGTCTTTATACCATGCATAAGCCGTGGCGCCCGAAGGGGTCGTTAGGGTAGTTTTGTTGGCACAGCCATCGCCAGTCACCGTGATTGTGGGGGCGGCCCCTGATACCGCTACTGTGATTGAGTTTGAAACAGTTAATGCTGCAGAATTTACTCCAAAAAAAGTAGCTTTGGAATTAAAATTTTGGACTACTTCAGCTGATGATAAAGCTCTGCTGTAGGACTGGAAAGCGCTGATGTTTCCTACCCATGCTAAATCATAATTGGTAATATTTGCATTATTACCTTCTCCACCAATAAAAAGTGCAGTAGTGTTAAATAAATTGGGGTCTTTATAAACTGCTGCTCCTTTAAACACACCATCTATATACAAACTGGTGGTATTGGAAACCGCATCAACTACTACAGAAAAGAAATGCCAATTGGCATCATTTATAGACGCAGATGTAGGTGTAATGTCCGTTCCATTTAACTTAAACGAATTGGCCATTGCATCGTAGGTGTTCCAAGAAATTTTATTTTGACTGATAAATAAATCAGGACCCCCCGAGGTTGGGCCGGTACCGCTTGCCCCAGCATTAAATAACATCGTACCAGGTGAGTTGTAATTTGTTAAGCTGGAGGTTTTTGCCCATACATTAAATGACATCGATGCACTTTTTGTAACTGGTGCAGAGATGTAACTTAGGCCTTTGGTAAAATTAAAAGACTTGATACTCCCTTCCGTAGCAATTGCTACACTGCCAGAACTGCCAGTAACGATTGTTCCATTTTTTCCATTCCCGGTTAAATCCGTCCATGTATTCCCAGAAGTATAACTTGAGGCATTATTCGCATCTAAATGTTGAATCAACCCACTTGTGACAATTGCATCGCCAGCACTAACTTTAATTACATCATTATTACTTAATGAAGTTGAAGTATAAGTAGAAGAATTCGCTCCACTTATGGCTACACTATTTTTATACCATTGATAAGTAGGGCTAGAAATTCCAGATACCGTTGCCGTAAATGTGACACTCGTTCCTTCGCATATCGTTCCGGTTGCACTTGATGTAATCGTAACAGATGGAGGAGGAGGCAGAAATGCAGATTGACTCGATTCTAAAGCAGCTTGTTCTGTACTTGACAAACTTTTTGGAAAGATCATGGTCTCCGCAATATTTCCAATAAAATACCTGCCCGCATAAGTGCCTCTTGCGCCTACAAATACTACATCTGAAGGGTCAAACCTATGGTCATTAGTCGATTTAGTCCCTTTTAAAGTGCTGTTTACATAAATAGAGGAGAAAGCATCTTGTTGAATCAATGCAGTGACTACTTTGGGGTCAGTCGAATTTACACCTGATAAGGCACCAGTAATACCAGACCCATCTACCCAATAACCACTTAACCAAGTACCTGGATCAAAATTAAGACCCCAATTAAACCCAGCAGCGTCGCCTAGTCCACCTACATTAATGATTCCTGATATCCCGTCGGTGCTTGCCACATTTTGAGCAACTGCATTAACGGTTGCCCATGATTGTGAACTATAACTAACATTAGAAGAAGATTTCAAATAAGAAGTGCTGTTATGAAAATTAATGGTTGGCTGTCCACTCATCGTAAGGATACTTCCCGCAGTGATGATTTTTGCTGTAGCACCACTAGATAAAACATGCACCCCATTACCACTTTGATCATACCAAATCGCTACGGTTGCATCTGTCGATCCCGAAATAATTGTACTTAATGCATTAGCACTAGCACCTGCTGTTGCCGCATTATAGGTGCTGATGGAGGCTGAAATTTTGGAACTTAAACTAAAATTTTTGGTGCTGGCATCTGGATACACATCGTAAAAAGAGGTGCCCACTTTGATTCTTACCAAAGGACCGGTGTAGGTTGTACTGAGTTGACGCAAGGAATACGCCACAGACGCTGGAGTAGCACTGGTTAATCCAATATTATCCAATGTATTTTGCGCATTGGAAATGAATGCAACCAAAAGCAATAATATGGTGAATAGTTTTTTCATATTATAAACCAAAACGAGATTTAAGAAGATCAAAATGCGTAGTTACTTCAGAAGAAGTGAGTCCTTTGCCTTTGTATATTTTGGTTATAGAGATATTTCCAGAAAAGCTATAATATCCATTTGATCCATAGAAATCTCCAATTCGTGAATCTTGTTGAGCTATTAGTGAGCCGGTTAATGAATAGGTTGTTTTTAAAACCCCATTCACGTAAACGGCTACCGAACCACCTATTCTAGAGACAGCAATATGTTGCCAGGCATCCAAGGTAATTGGGAAACTACCTCCATTTGCATGACTCACACCGTTATAGGAATGCAATAAATTCACGTTACCGTTCCAATACTCCATTCTAAATGCCGCATAGCTTCCTCCGTTAACGTTAAGAGTAATGTATTCCGGGTGGGGATTTGCTGTAGTAGTGTAGGTCCACATTTCTACCGTAAAATCTCCTGATCCAAAATCAAAATCGGTGGATTTAGGTAAACTTACATACGGATTATATCCTCCACTGCCTGCATATGAGCCATTACCATTAAATATTAAATATCCAGGATTAGTTGTACTATGTGTAATTGTATTCACTAGCGTACCGTTATTTCCTCGTCCAGACAAATCTGTCCAAATATTTCCAGTTCCGGAATAACTTGCAGAATTCCCTGCATCTAAATTTAAAACAAGTCCATCGTTTACTAAAGATGGTGCCGATGTTGTAAAACTAACCACATCACCATAAGTAGTTCCTGCACTATTTACAATAAATGTTTTAGCGTAATATGTTGTAGATGCAGCAAGCCCAGTAATCGTACTTGTAAAAGTCCCAGCAGCAACATTTGACCCAATGGATGTTGTGGAGTATGTGCCAAAATTAGAAGCTGTACTATATACAACACCCACACTTGAAGTAACCCCATTAGTAGCACTAATAACCCCTCCTAATACAGCGGTAGAAGAACCTATTGTTCCACTTGCTGTTGTTAAACTAGTTATGTTATATAGTTTTCCTGAGTAATCTCTACCTGTTCCAAAATTTGCTCCACCTTCAGGACTTATTAATGAATTAATATTTGAAATGGGAACCATACTTCCGTCAGATGTTACACCACATTCATAAATTGTTGTTGAAGTAGATGTACTAGAACATGAACCACTTGTAACCTCAACTTTATAAACACCAGCTGCAGTAGGCGTATACACATTACTAGTAGCACCTGAAATAACAACATTATCTTTATACCATGCATAAGCAGTTAAACCTGAAGTAGTGGTTAAGGTAGTTTTATTTATACATGCATCACCAGTAACAGAAACGGTTGGAGTAGAACCAGCAACTGAAACGGTTATCGTATTAGAACCATATCCCGTAGTTTTAGTAGAGAAGGCATTGTAGTTTTGTTCAATTTCTGCATCACTTAATGCTCTGTTGTAAAAATAGGCAGCGGCAAATTTGCCAGCATAATACCTTCCATTATCACCAGGGATAGCACCCAAAGTTAAATAACCTGTTGGCGCATGTGGGGCCGTTCCAGTGCTTGAATATTTGAAAGTATTATCAATATAAAAGGATGGGGTAGAACTTCCATCTAACACCATGGTTACTAAATGCCATCCTACCGTATAGTCAACGCTTGTAGGCACCCAACGCTTATTTGAAAAAAGCATAGTGGCATAACTAGCATTTCTTTCAAAATATTCGCCAATCCCTATGCAGTATCCATTTCCATAACCATTTGCAATAAACACCCCTTTAGATGGCGTGTTAATATATACCCATGTTTGCATGGTTACATTAGTAATGGAATTATTAAAAAGTGGAACAGATATATATTGATTCGTCCCATTGGTAACAATACTTCCACTAGTCGCATCATACGTAGGGCTATTCATTAACGTGCCGTGATTATTATTTCCACTCAAATCATACCAAGTATTCCCAGTACCCGAATAACTGCCAGGATTACTTGCGTCTATGTTTAATAATAAGCCATTGGATACAATGCTGCTTGGATTAATCCCTGCATTTACCCAAACTTTAATTACATCATTATTGCTTAATGTAGTTGAAGTATAAGTCGAAGCATTTGCTCCAGGAATGCCAATTCCATTTTTTGTCCATTGATAGGTTGGGCTAGAAATTCCGGATACCGTTGCCGTAAATGTGACACTCGTTCCTGAACATACCGTTCCGGATGCACTAGATGTGATAGTAACCGTTTGCGCTTTTGACGCAAAGGCTACTGCAATAAAAAATATAACTAGAAATCTACTTTTCATTTTAATTAATAAGCGTAATCAAATTGAATACGATCTCCAGCTACTAATGCGTAACTATTGTTATTTGCTGCCGTATAAGTTACAGTTGTGCCACTTACAGAAAATGCGCCATTTTTAATTCTAGTTCCGTTGATGAACATAAATACTTTTGCATTTAAAGCTGTTTGTGTAAGTGTGAATGAAGTTTGTGCTGCTGTAGCAGTAAACTCGTCACTGTTTAGCCTAACTGTTGAAACAGATGGAATATTTAAAGTTGTTCCCGATAAAGTTGCTGCACCTGTTCCCGTTGTAGTTAATACAATTGGTGCTTGATAATCTGTTCCAGCAGTTGCAGCAGTCATGGCACTTGTGCCATTTCCTTTTATTAGACCAGTTAATGTTGCTGCTCCTGTTCCTCCATTTGCCACAGGTAATGTTCCTGTAATATCTGCAACTGGAATAGTTGCACTCGCAGTCATGGTAGCAGTTCCCGCTCCTTTTACATAACCAGTTAATGTCGTTACTCCTGTTCCCCCATTTGCTACAGCTAATGTTCCTGTAACGCCTGTTGTTAAATTTGGTGTTGATGATGCAGCTGCTGTTCCATATCCTTGACCTACATTCCAGAAATAATTAGTACCGTCGTAGTAAAAATTGACGATATCTTTTGCTCCTGCAGCTGTTGATAAGGCGATTGTTGTAGTAGAGGTTGATCCCAAAACTTTATTTGCAGCTGATGGTAAATTCAATGTTCTACCACCACTTGCATCTTGTGTAACAACTAAAGTACCGTATGCACCTGCTATTGGAGTAGATAAAAAAGTTAGATTTCTGTTTCCTGCCAAAGTTACACTTGCATTTAATCCAAGTGTTGGATTCCAAACAACTGTTGATCCGTCCGTTAATACCTGCGGAGTAGATGCATAAATTGGAGCAGTAACACTCGCTGCAGTTAACGCACCATTCGTATTGACAGTTGTAACATTTGCATTTCCTAATTGAATAGTATTACTAGCAGAAACAATAGCTCCGTAACCAATTGCTGTTGCATTTGTTAAGTTATTGGCTGCAACATTTGCCTGGTAACCTACTCCAGTGTTATTTGAACCAGTGGTATTTGCAGCCAAAGCACTCATGCCTAATGCTGAATTACCTGAACCAGTTGTGCTATTTACAAGTGAATTACTACCAATTGCACTATTGTTTGAACCGGTTGTATTTCCATTTAGTGCATTAAATCCGTATGCCGAATTATCATAACCCGAAGTGTTTTTGAATAATGCCGTTTGTCCAAATGCGCTATTGAAGAATCCATCTACGTTAGCTGCAAGTGCTTGAGAACCAAATGCATTATTATAATTACCAGTGGTATTAGCGTTTAGCGCGGCTAAACCTACTACCGTATTATAACTTACTCCGGAATTGCCACGCCCAATCCTTATGCCATGCACGTATAAATCATGGGCACCTAAATTTACTGGACCAGTTGCCCCTGTGTAAGGAACGCCAGATGCGGCCGGCGCAGTCGAAGTCCAGGTGGTTCCATTGGACGTCAAAACATTACCTGTAGTACCTGGTGCTACCACTTGTAAAGCACTTGTTCCATTTCCAAGTAAAACACTATTTGCGGTTAATGAATTAGCACCCGTACCACCATTTGCAACAGCTAATGTTCCATTTACACTTGTTGCTAAGTTAGTAGTACCTGTTGTTGCCGCAGCACCATATCCTTGACCAATATTCCAATAGCAACTTGTACCATCAAAATAAAAGTTTAAAATGTCTTTTGAATTAGCAACTGTTGATAATGCAACAGTGCTTGTTGAAGTAGAACCTAATACTTTATTTGTTGCACCAGCAATTGTTGGTAATGTAATGGTTCTACTTCCTGTAGCATCTTGTGTTAATACTACTGTACCATAGGAACCAACCGGAGGAGCAGCTGTAAAGTTTAAGCCACTATTTTGCGTTAATGTAATCGCTGCATTTAAACCTTGTGCAGGATTCCAATTAATATTTGAACCACTATATGTTAAAGCTATTGGAGTGGATGCATAAGTAGGGGCAGTAATACTTGTTGAACTTAATGCACCAGTAGAAACAGTTCCTGTAAACGTTGGCGATGCTAATGGCGCAGCACCCAAACTAGTTAATGCTGCCGATGCAGTTGTTGCACCAGTACCACCATTTGCTATAGGTAATGTTCCAGTAACCCCTGAAGCTAGATTTGCCGTACTTGACGGTGCGGTTGCCGCAGCACCATATCCTTGACCAATATTCCAATAACAACTTGTACCATCAAAATAAAAGTTTAAAATGTCTTTTGAATTAGCAACTGTTGATAATGCAACAGTGCTTGTTGAAGTAGATCCTAATACTTTATTTGTTGCACCAGCAATTGTTGGTAATGTAATGGTTCTGCTTCCTGTAGCATCTTGTGTTAATACTACTGTACCATAAGAACCAACCGGAGGAGCAGCTGTAAAGTTTAAGCCACTATTTTGCGTTAATGTAATCGCTGCATTTAAACCTTGTGCAGGATTCCAATTAATATTTGAACCAGTATATGTTAATGCTATTGGGGTTGATGCATAAGTAGGCGCAGTAATACTTGTTGAACTTAACGTTCCTGTATTTATCGCACCTGTAGTTACTGTTCCAGTAAATGTTGGTGAAGCTATTGGTGCTTTTAACGCTAAGCCTGGCACTGTTGGTGCTGCTGCTGTTCCAGCTAAATCACCAGCTAATTGTATTTTACCTTTTTCGGTAGCACTTGCATCTGCAATGGTTGCACCAGCAACTTGTGCGTCTACATATGTTTTAACAGCTTTTACACTTGGGTATTTTGTATCTGAAGCAGCGTCTGTAGTTACGTCTGTACTTTTGTTCGTTAAGTTTTCTTTTAACGCAAGGCCTGGCACTGTTGGTGCTGCTGCTGTTCCAGCTAAATCACCAGCCAATTGTATTTTACCTTTTTCGGTAGCACTTGCATCTGCAATGGTTGCACCAGCTACTTGTGCATCTACGTATGTTTTTACCGCTTTTACGCTTGGATATTTAGCGTCTGACGCAGCATCTAAAGTAACATTTACGCTTTTATTTAATTTATCTTCTTTTGTTCCAAGTTGATTTGTTACAACTGCGTTATCTGCTTTGGTTACTAACGATGCATTTAAAGCAGCTACAGCATTATTTACAGCTACTACATCAGCCTTTGCAATGAGTGCATTGTTTACATCCGTTGTATTTGCTTTTAAAGCTAATGAACTTGCAACGTTTGCTGCATTTGCTTTTAAGGCAAGAGCAGCGGTAACATCAGTAGTATTTGCTTTAAGTGCAAGTGCGCTATTTACATCAGCTGCTATAGCAAGTGCAGATAAATCCTGATCACCAGTGTTTGTTCCAGTAATAGCTGCAAGTTTTGTTTTTTCTGCAGTTGTATAGTCGTTTGTAGATAACGCTTTACCAGTTACTTTATCAACTTTTAAATCAAGTGCTGTTGTAACATCAGCAGCATTTGATTTTAGTGCAAGTGCAGTAGTAACATCAGCAGCATTTGCTTTTAGTGCGAGTGCAGTAGTAACATCTGTTGCGTTTGCTTTTAAATCAAGCGCAGCTTGTGTTGCTGTTGATACTGGTTTATTTAAATCAGTCGTATTATCTACGTTACCAAGGCCTACCATGGCTTTGGTGATACCCGATACTGTTCCTGTAAAGGTTGGTGATTCGATATTTGCTTTTAAGTTAATCGACGTAAAATATGGTTTAAGCATAGCAGCTGTGTCCGTAATATTTAGTTTGGTGTCTAACCCTTTCACGCCTCCCGAATAAAGTGCATATGGTACACTCCAAAACTGTGAAGTACCTAGGTCTACGTATTCGTTGTTTACGTTCCAACTTGCAGTAGGTACTGTTGGCTCTACTGCTATTTTAAGGTTTAAAAAGAAAGGTCCGTTAGCCCAGTCAATATTTGCAATACTGCTCACACCACTCGCATAGGTTCCTTTACCAAGTACGATGGTAAATATACCAGCAGAGGAAGCTGTTACTTTAAATGTTTCTGAGTACACGATAGTACCTGTAGCCGTTTTTGCAACAATGGCATCTTTAACATAGATCACTCTACCTGCGGCAGGGTGTCCATTAGCATCGGTGGCTAAGGCTTGGAACTGAATACCATCAGGTGCTTGACTTACCTGGGCATACGTAGTTGCGGTTGTACATAATACAACAAGTAGTAACGCTGTTTGAATAAATTTCTTTAACATAAACTTTGTCATTAGTGGGTATTGCTTAATTAACTTTAATGATTTTTAGTTCACCTGTTTGGGTGATTGATTTGTAGCGGATATAGTATACGCCTGCTGCTTTATTTGCAACATTGATGGCATATCCTGCACTTAGTTGTGCTACACTTGTGTTGTACGATCCTACTGTTTTACCATCTGCTCCTACAAGTGCTAAACTTACCGTAGCGGATGTTTCAATAACAGGCTCAGCCGTTTTAACCCATAACGTGGTGGTTACAGGGTTAGGATAACAAATAAGTTTTAGGGGGGTATTGGTAAATGCCGGAACGATACAACTGCTTACAAAAAGGCCAGCGGTGGTAGCATTATACGTGCCAAGCCCACTAGATAGTTTAATACAAGCAGCAGCATCAATAACCACGGGGCCAGAAAAACTGGGTGTGGTAGATCCAATACTACCAACAGCACCAATACTAAATACGGTGC
>Ga0209230_10001193_pt1 | contig 10407 bp, 9 predicted proteins | sample LakOntMetagenome_FD_187467 | JGI IMG/M metagenome (GOLD analysis project Ga0209230, IMG submission 187467) | Freshwater and sediment microbial communities from Lake Ontario - Sta 18 epilimnion Metagenome (SPAdes) (version 2) | ecosystem: Environmental > Aquatic > Freshwater > Lentic | place... | reverse complement strand
AATGAGCTTTTGTTTTTAAATGAAGCATCAGATTTACTATTCCACTATTTAATTTTGTTGCAAGCAAAAGGGTACAGCTTGAAAGATGTTATTGAAATTTTAAAAAATAGACATAAAAAATAGAATATCCCAATAGACTCAAATACTAAGTATGCGTAAACTAATTATATACACCCTTTCATTTTTGTTTGCTTTTCAATTTGCAATGGCTGCTGATTTTACCGTAACTGGAAAAATGAAAGGATTGACAAATGGAAGTACTGCCACTTTAAAAAATGTTTTTAATGGACAATCCCTTGCTACTGCTACTATAGCGGATGGTGCCTTTGTATTAAAGGGGAATGTAAATGAAGGAATGCTTTTGCAACTTGCGTTTTCTGCAGCACCTCAAATTAACATAGAAATGTTTATTGGTAATGAAACTGTTTTAATTGATGGTGATATAGCTATTCCAGATCAAATTAAATTAACTGGATCCTTACTACACCAGACCTACGAAAAATTTAGACTTCAGTTTGCGCCATTAAAAGATAAGCTAAACGCTATTGTGCCGCTTATTCAAGCAGAAACCGCACAAACGCCAAAGAGAGATTCACTGATTGGTTTATTTAATAGTTATAAGCAAGTGCTTTTAAATGAAACGGTAGGATTTGCGAATGCAAACCCAGCATCTGTGGTAAGTTCATTTGCACTATATGCCGTTGGGCCTTTATTTTCAGGCCCTGCAGAACTCGAGAGCAAGTTTAATGCACTACAGCCTGCTGCTCAAAAAGGATATTTTTCTGAAATGATTGTAAAGTCTGTAAACGATGCTAAAATTGGACAAATTGGTTCTATGGCTACAGAGTTTACACAAAATGATCAAAATGGCAAGCCTGTTAAATTGTCTTCTTTTAAAGGCAAGTATGTACTGATAGATTTTTGGGCAAGTTGGTGCAGACCTTGTAGACAAGAAAACCCAAATGTTGTTGCAGCATACAACAAGTATAAATTAAAAAACTTTACCGTGTTGGGTGTTTCATTAGATCAAGATAAAAACGGTTGGATTCAGGCAATTGCTGCCGATAAACTTACCTGGACACATGTAAGTGATTTAAAATACTGGAGTAATGAAGTGGCGCAATTGTACCGTATTCAAAGTATCCCTGCTAACTTATTATTGGATCCTACCGGAAAAATTATTGGTAAAGATTTGAGAGGTGAAGAGCTCTTACAAAAATTAGCATCTATTTTAAAATAAGCCAGCATAGATTTCTGCGTTAAATCCAATGGCTATTATTTTGCCCTTTTTAGTTACAATGGGTCTTTTGATTAAACTGGTATTTTCTATAAGTACGGAAATGGCTGTATTTGCTTTTGCGCATTTAGCCTGATCTGCTGGACTTAATTTTTTATAGGTAGCAGATTTTGTATTTACAATCAGCGTAAAATCTTGTTGCGACATCCAGTCTTTTAATAGGGTAGGTGTTACCCCTTCTTTTTTGTAGTTATGAAACACATATTCAATTTTGTGTTTTGTAAGCCAGTCTAAACTCTTTTTTACAGTGTCGCAATTGGGTATGCCGTAGATCGTTAACATGGTTGCCGATTATTTGCATAAAAATAGCCAATTAGCACTTATTATTTCTCATCTTGCTAATAAAGATTTATTTTGTAATCGATACTATGAAGTCTTTTTTATCCATAATTGGGGTCTTGTTTTTTTGTATTCAGGGCTATTGTCAGAAGCCTCCTTCTCAATCCAACAGATCCATGGGGCTTATTATTGGCAATGTATTAGACGCGGTGACAGGCAAGCCTTTATCTTTTGCTAGCATCCAATTAAAAAAAATGTCGGATACGGTTGTAGCGGTTCAAGTAGTGTCTGATAAAAACGGTGCTTTTGAATGTTTGAATTTGCCATTTGGATATTATAAGCTCAAAGCTACTATGGTGGGTTATGCCGATCTTCAAATAGACAGTATCTATTTAAGAGAAGAGCGCTACGACTTTAATTTGGGTGATGTTAAACTAAATATTTCTGGTGCGGCTAGTTCTGAAGTAATTGTATATGCCGAAAAGCCGCTTATAGAAAACAAGGATGATAAAATCATTTTTAATGTGGGTGAAAGTGCTTTAAGTGGTGGAGCAACTACTGCCGAGTTATTAAAAAACATGCCCCTTATTAACAATGATCCTAACGGGAAAATATTGTTAAAAGGAAAAGAGCCTCGCATATTAATTGATGACAAGCCCACCGATTTAAATGCGCAACAGCTCCAAGACTTATTAGAGAGTTTGCCAGGTAATAGTATTGAAAAAATTGAGGTCATGACAAATCCTCCACCTCAATACGCGACAGAAACAGGAGGTGTTATTAATATTGTTACCAAAAAAGGAAAAATTGGATGGGTAGGAAGGGTAAATGTTAGTGCTGGAACAAGGGGTGAATCATCAACATCTGCCAATGGTAGCTACCGAAATCAAAAACTAGTATTAAATTTAAATGGCGGTGTGGGCGTGAGTACCATTACGGGTAATGGTTATTCCAAAAGAGAAAATATTTATAGAGATTCTACTAATTATTTTAATACACAAAATAGGTTTACCAATTTTTCATCGAGGCCTAACTTTCGTGCGCAGGCCGATTATGAATTTGACAAGCAACATACTGTTTCGCTTACCTATCAGCTCAATCCAAATTCATTTGACAACAATTCTAATAATACGTATACCAATATCAACAACCAGCAGCAAATTTACCGTTTAAGCAACCGAAACAACCATAGTGTAGGCGGTGGTATAAATCATGTATTATCTGGGAGTTATAATATCAAACAAAAAACAGGGCCTGGTTATTTACGCTTTATTGCAAATGCCAATTTGTCAAGTTCCCATAATAACAGAACATTTTTTCAGCAGTTTCTTTTTCCTGATAAAACACCAACTGGGGTAGATTCTACGCAAAGGCAACTCTTTAACACAGACAACAATTCGGCGTCATTAAGGATTGATTTTTTACGCCCCTTAAAAACCAAGCAACATAATTTTAATGGAGGGGTTTCTTTTTTAAATACTTGGTACCATGGACGTGTCAATACCCTGTTTTATCGTAAGTCGGATCAGGTGTTTGCAACCAATGATTTATTAAGTAATGATTTTACCAACGAACAACTGGTTGCAACAGCTAGAGCTGGCTTATCATATAATTTTAAAAGTAAGTACCGCTTATCATTTGGTGTTCAGGCCGAGTATACCAATTTGCAATTTGTTTTTTTAAAGGGGAATGCAAGTGACGTAGACAATGGCTATTGGAATATACTTCCCAATTTTACCCTTCGTAAAGAGTTCTCTAAAGAAATGAATACCACCCTTGTTTATAGGGCAACCATTCGAAGGCCTGGTATTGGCGAATTAAACCCCAATGTCGACTATAGTGATCCCTATAATATTAGATTTGGGAATCCTTATTTAGAACCCACTTTATCGCACAACTACGATTGGAATTTTAGTTATGTAAAGGGTAAATATTATATCAATACATCACTAGGGTACAATCAACTAACGCAAGTATTTAATAGCATACGAACATTGCAATCGGGTGGCAAAACTGAAGTAACTTGGAAAAATATTGCTGATCGAAGAGAGTATGAAGCAAGTGCTTGGGGTGGATACACTTTTACAAAAAAATTTAGAATGAATGGGAGCGCAGGTTATACATTCAATCAGTACGGGGCTTCAGAAAAATTATTGTACAAGTACCGGGATGGCGCCACTTTTTATACCAGCCTCAATTATAATTTTACGCCAAGTAATTTGCTAACTTTTGAAGGTACAGCACGCTACAATAATTTTGCAGATCCGCAGGGTAGAAGTAGAAGTAATTTAACGGTTAATTTAGGGGTGCAACGTAAATTTTTTGACCGCCGTTTAATAGTGTCTATCAATATTATTGACCCAACTACTCAGCAGCAGTTCCAAACATTTGTTTACGGTGCTAATTTTAATTTAGAATCTTTTAGCTCAAGTAATACAAGAAATTACAGAATCGCTATTAGTTATCAGTTAAACAAAGTGGTTACAAAGCCTGTTAAACCTTTGCAGCGAGCCAGCTCTCGCTCATAGGGATCATCCAGTTTTGCATCAACTCTTTTTTTGTTCCAACTGTATTGTTAAAATAAATGGTGTCAGGGCTGATATGATTATTTGATACCGCATATTTTAATTGCGCGAGTGGTAATAGTTGAATCTTGTCTTTTATTAAAAAGGCAAGCATTTGTCTATCAAATAAATTGACTTTGCATAGCGCCTCAATTTGCTTGATGATTCTGAATAAGCTGTCTGTGCTGCAGCCGCCAACGGTGGCCTCCGTTTCGTCGGCCATGACCACAATAAATTGGCCAAAAAATAAATTAGCATACCCTTTTACGGCATGTCCATGGCTTTTCCAAACGCTGCAATGGTCATTTAAAATGCTTTCAATTTCAAAAGCCTCCGACATGGTAAACAATCTGCTGCTCTGAAAAATCCAAACACGTGCATGGTCGTTAAAATCGGAAGGAATATGCGCTTCTATAGAAAAATTCATGATTGTGTATTTAAATTATGCCATGCTTTCTGCAATGAGTTCTGCTATATCTAGCACCGCCATTTCATTTTCTTTTTCTTTGTTTTTGATACCGTCTGTCATCATGGTATTACAAAAAGGACATGCAGATGCAATAATTTGAGCACCGGTAGCCACTGCTTCTTCTGCTCTTTCTATATTGATTCTGGTATTGCCTGCTTCTTCTTCTTTAAACATTTGTGCACCGCCAGCACCACAGCATAGTCCGTTTGAGCGGCATCTTTTCATTTCAATAAGCTCAGCGTCTAAAATTTCCAACACCTTACGTGGGGCTTCATATATATTATTCGCACGGCCTAAATAACAACTATCATGGTAGGATATTTTTTTGCCTTTGAACGCACCGCCTTCTTTTAATACAATTTTACCTTCGTTTATTAAGGATTGTAGGAGTGTTGTATGGTGTATTACTTCATAATTTCCACCAAGCTCCGGGTACTCATTTTTGATGGTATTAAAGCAGTGAGGGCAGGTGGTGATTATTTTTTTAACACCATAAGCGTTCATTACTTGAATATTTTGGTAGGCCATCATTTGGAATAAAAATTCGTTGCCGGCTCTTCTTGCAGGATCGCCAGTACATGCTTCTTCTTTACCCAATATGGCATAGCTTATACCTACTTTATCTAAAATAAGTGAAAATGCTTTGGTGATTTTTTGAGCTCTCTGGTCAAAGCTACCAGCACAACCAACCCAAAATAAGTATTCTGGCATTGTTCCTGAAGCCATCATTTCGGCCATTGTATTTACTTTCATAGTAGTAGATGATTAGATTTCTTTTGCCCAGTTTTCACGGTCTTCTGGTGAAAATTTCCAAGGGGCAAAATTGTTTTCAATATTTGAAAAAGTATTATTCCACTCAGAGGGCGCATTACTTTCCTCCATAATTAATGATCTTCTTAATTCAATAATAATATCAAGTGGAGATAAGCTAACAGGGCAGGCTTCAACACAAGCATTACAAGTAGTACATGCTCTTAATTCTTCAACGCTGATATAATTATGTAAGAGTGTTTTTTGATCGTCAACAAAGTTTTTATTCTGATTTATGTTTTGAGCCACTTCTTCGAGTCTATCTCTAGTAGCCATCATAATTTTACGCGGGCTTAATAATTTACCTGTTGTAGTGGCAGGGCAAGCAGCAGAGCATCTTCCGCACTCTGTACAACTGTATGCCTCCATTAAACTCTTCCAGTTCAAATCAAAAATATCCTTGGCGCCAAATGTAGCGGGTGGTGCAGCATCTGTTGGTGCTTTTGATGGATCCATGGCATACAAAACTTCATTTTGTACCGACGGCATATTTTTCATTTTCCCAGCTGGTTCTAATGCACTGTAGTAGGCAGCTGGGAATGCAAGTATGATATGTAAATGTTTAGAGTAAGGCAGGTAATTTAAAAAGGCTAAAATACCTATGATGTGCAGCCACCAAGCACTCCGTTCAATAAGCACAAGAGTTTCTGTAGACAAAGTACTTAAGCTGGGCACTAACATGCTTGAAACTATAAATGATCCCGTTGGTTCGTAATGAGGTGCTTGTACATTTTGTAACGCTTGATCGGTTCCATTCATTAAAAAAAATAAGCTCATTAAAACAATTTCAATGACAAGTATCAGATTCGCATCTGTTTTTGGCCAACCGGCTAAATCATTACTCGCAAGTCTTTTAATGTAAAGGATATTACGGCGAGCTAAAAAAATCACACATACAACGGTGACTCCAAAAGCGAGTAATTCAAATACATTGATAAATAGGCTATAGTAACTGCCAATAAAAGGTAAGAACACACGGTGCTTTCCGGTAATCCCATCAATAATAATTTCTAATACTTCTACATTGATTATGATAAATCCAGCGTAAATAATAAGATGTAAAAAAGCAACCAAAGGATTTTTGAACATCTTTTTTTGTCCAAATGCAAGCAGCAGTACTTGTTTCCATCTTCGGCCCGGTTCGTTGTATTGAATCTCGGATTTGCCCAAAAAAATGGTTTTTTTAATGAGGGTGGCCTTTTTATAAAAAAGGAAGCCTGCAATACCCAAAAGGGCTAAAAAAATCAGTGGGGCTATCATTTCCATGGTACGCAATTAGGGGGTAAAGATAAGTTGTTTTATTTAGTTGTGTTTCAGATCGTATTGTGCAAATATTCTTGTTACATTTGGTACTAAATCTGCGATAATGGAACCCCATAATTCTATTTTGTCTGCTGCTGCGGCCCAGCAAAAAATGCACCGCATGGCACTTGAATTAGCTGAAAATATTGCGCCTTCTACGAGGTCGTTGATATTTATTGGTATTCGAAATAATGGGGTGGTAATAGCCCATAAAATAGCCGAATTATTGGCTCCTTATGTTCATTGTAGTATCACTATTTTGGAAGCTTCTTTAGATAAGGAGATGCCTTCCACAATTACGTACAGTGCACCTGCTAATTTTACAGGAGCGCATATTGTTTTAGTGGATGATGTATCCAATAGTGGAAAAACACTTTTGTATGCTATCAAACCATTACTCGATTTTTATCCAGTGAGTATTCAAACCTTGGTGTTGGTAGAAAGAATGTACCGCCACTATCCAGTAAAACCTGATTATGTAGGTTTGTCTATTTCAACTTCTTTGCAAGACCATATTCGGGTACTCGTTGAGGGTAGCGAAATTGAAGGCGTTTGCGTAGAAACCAAGGCTTAATTTTTATTATTTTTGTAGACTATTCAATCTTATTTTATGGATCATTCTATTCAAGACAAAGTTTCGGTGTGGCTTTCTGGCAATTACGACGAGGAAACCAAAAATGCAATTAACAGTTTGCAACCAGATGAATTAGCCGATTCTTTTTATAGAAGCCTAGAATTTGGCACAGGTGGCCTGCGCGGTATTATGGGTGTGGGTACCAATCGAATGAATAAATACACGGTAGGGATGGCTACGCAGGGCTTTGCCAACTACCTTAAAAAAACATATGGCAATAAGCCCATGTCTGTGGTGATTGGTCATGACAGCAGAAATAACAGTAGGTTTTTTGCCGAAACCACTGCAGGTGTATTTGCTGCAAATGGTATTCAGGTATATTTATTTGAGGCGCTACGTCCAACCCCCGAATTAAGTTATGCTATTAGACGCCTGGGTTGCAAGGCGGGTGTGGTTTGTACAGCTTCACACAATCCTAAAGAATACAATGGATACAAAGCTTATTGGAATGATGGAGGGCAGCTTGTTCCTCCGCATGATAAAAATGTGATTAGGGAAGTAGAAGCCATTACAAGTGTTGATGAGGTAAACTGGACTGGTGGAGAAGCAAATATTACACTGATTGGCCGTGAGATGGATGAGGCATATATCAACATGGTTAAAAGCTTGAGCGTTTATCCAGAAGTAATTCAAGCCCAGCATGATTTATCTATAGTGTACACACCCATTCATGGAACAGGTATCACACTCGTTCCAGAAGTGTTGTCCCGTTTTGGATTTACCAATGTGCATATTGTGGAAGCGCAGGCAACACCTGATGGTAATTTTCCTACGGTGGGTTATCCCAATCCTGAAGAAAGTGAAACCATGGCTATGGGACTAGCTATGGCAAAATCTATCGATGCCGATATTTTATTAGGAACAGACCCAGACGCCGACAGGGTAGGTATTGGTGTTAAAAATCATAAGGGTGAATGGGTGCTCATGAATGGCAATCAAACAGCCGTTTTAGCATTTGCATACCTCATAGAAGCTCGTAAGGCAAAGGGTATTGCAAAACCCAATGATATGGTTATTTCTACCATTGTTACAACAGCTATGATTAATGAAGTTGCTAAACAAAATGGAGTAGCATGTTACAATGTACTTACCGGATTTAAATGGATAGCCGAGCTTATCAAAGAAAAAGAAGCCAACGAAAATTATGTTATTGGTGGTGAAGAAAGTTTTGGACTCATGATTGGTAATGAAATCAGAGACAAAGACGCGATTAGTGCAGTTGCTTTACTATGTGAAATGGCTGCTTATGAAAAAGCAAAAGGAAGAAGCCTATTTGATAAAATGATAGAGCTGTACATGCAATACGGTTTTTATTATGAGCAGCTCATTAGTATTACCAAAAAAGGTATGAATGGGCAAAAAGAAATTGCAGCCATGATGGAGGGCTTCCGCACCAATACGCCAAAAGCTATTGATGGATCTGAAGTGGTAGAAATGTTGGATTACGAAATGCAAACCGGTAAAAATTTAATAAGTGGCGAAACTTGGAAGTTACAATTGCCAAAAAGCAACGTGCTTCAATTTATCACCGCCGATGGAAGTAAAATTTCTGCAAGGCCATCTGGAACAGAGCCTAAAATAAAATTTTATTTTAGCGTGCATACGACTCTTGCCTCAAAAGAAGCCTACGACGATACTTTTGCAGGATTAGATCAAAAAATTCAACGAATTATTAAAGACATGTCTTTGGCATAGGGTTTATCATGCAGCAAAAATTAGAAGACAAACACGTACATAAGGGACTTCGCAAACAAATGGTGGATTTGCTTCGCGAAAAAGGCATCACCGACGAATCCGTATTAACGGCTATTAACGCAGTGCCTAGACATTATTTTTTAGATTCGGCATTTGTAACACACGCCTATGAAGACCGCGCTTTCCCAATTGGTGAAGGGCAAACGATTTCGCATCCACACACGGTGGCATATCAAACCCAGTTACTCCAAATTAATAAGTCAGATAAAGTGTTAGAGATTGGAACTGGGAGCGTATATCAAGCAACTATTTTGGCAGAAATGGGGGCCAGGGTTTATACCATCGAACGTCAAAAAAAATTATATGACTTGCACAAAGACTATGTCTTTAAAGCCAAGTATCCGACCATTAAATTTTTCTATGGTGATGGGTTTGAAGGACTCCCAACCTATGCGCCCTTTGATAAAATTATCATTACAGCAGCTGCGCCTTTTATTCCGCCTAAATTAGTGGAACAATTAAAACCAGGCGGCATTATGGTGTTGCCAGTAAATGAGGGAGATGGGGATCAGCAAAGAATGATCCGAATTAGTAAAGACAGTAGCGGTGAAATTATCGAAGAGTCTTTTGATATTTTTTCTTTTGTTCCGATGTTAACGGGTAAGAACCGCTAACATCGGAAATCAAATATTTTTACTGCATCATATCCATTCCGCCACCACTCTGATCTGCTTTTGTGTTTTTGCGTTTGAAAAGCGCAGCATCAAATTTACCAAAACGGTAATTGAAATTCACCCTTAATACTTGTGGGTCTCTTCTACGCTCACTTGTTTGCGAAAAGAAGTTACTTTCTGAATATGACTTAAATAATTGTGTTCTTAAAAAATCGTTCATGCTAAGCGTTAAAGAACCGCTCTTGCCATTTTTCCATGTCCATTCTTTTCTAATGGCTAAATCTAGTCCATAACGTGGCATATTAAAACCTTGCGCTGATGTTTGAGCACCGCCGCCAAACATGCCACCCCATCCGCCGCCGCCACCGCCGCGTCCACCGCCACCTCCAACGTTTGGAGAAAGGATGGTTTTAGCTTGGTAGTCACCGCTTAATTGAATTGAAAGTGATTTGTTTAATTTAAAACTACTATTCATTTTTGCAAACCAGCTAACCCTTGCGGCGTTACTAATGTTTTGACCAGGAATGGTTGCATTAATTTGAGAACTAAATAAATTACCACTTAAAGTTAAATCCCACCATTTTGTTACGGGCACTTTGTTGCTTAATTCTAAACCGTAAATAATACTGTTATCGGCATTGATATAAGAGCTATAATATACCGGCATGGTATCTAGTGGGTTC
>Ga0209230_10001187_pt1 | contig 10424 bp, 10 predicted proteins | sample LakOntMetagenome_FD_187467 | JGI IMG/M metagenome (GOLD analysis project Ga0209230, IMG submission 187467) | Freshwater and sediment microbial communities from Lake Ontario - Sta 18 epilimnion Metagenome (SPAdes) (version 2) | ecosystem: Environmental > Aquatic > Freshwater > Lentic | place... | reverse complement strand
TAACTCGCTAATCCCGTTAACAAAAACCCTGCTCCACCAAAAAGCGTGACTAATGCCCACCAATAATTGCTTAAAGTACGACTCCCGCGAATAATATAACGACGAATAAGCGGAGATGGCGATTTTTGATCAGCGACAACCATATAAAAAAGGCAACAGGGAAGAGATTTATAAGAAGACTTCCGATTAAGCCCCAGTGCGATCCCCATCAAAAGCGATGCGCGGTCGCGACCGGGGCTTGCGGCGTCGAAAATCGGGACGAGGGTCCGTAGGATTTTTCGGGGTATGTGTTGGAATCGGTTTTTCGGGCAACTCAGCTTCGCGTAGAACGCAATAGTAAAGCTCCTCCGGCGTAACGCGATACTTCACATAACCGTCTTTGAGAATAACGATTTCAGTTGCAATCTCCATTGCTTCTTGATGATCGTGGGTTACAAAAATGGTCGTTACTGGGTTTTGCGGATCTTCGACCGGAACGTCTCTAAGCCAACTACGAAGCTCGGCCCGCAATTTGCGGTCTAAAGCCCCGAAAGGCTCATCAAGCAATAAAATGGAAGGTTTCCCAGCGATTGCGCGTGCCAAGGCGACACGCTGCTGCTGACCACCAGATAGCTGTTTTGGATAACTTGCCCCGTGCTCCTTCAAATCAATAAAGTCAAGAAGCTCTTCGACCCGTTTTATAATCGCGGTCGACGACCACTTTTTGATTTCTAGACCGTAGGCAATGTTTTCTCGCACGTTGAGGTGCGAGAAAAGTGCATAATCTTGAAAGACAAACCCGATGTCCCGGTGTTGGATCGGGATTGCTGAGGCGTCTTGTTCGTTGATCCACACACGGCCCTCGCTCGGCGCCTCAAGCCCGGCTAAAATACGGAGTAAAGTCGACTTGCCCGAACCAGAAGCGCCAATGAGTGCCACTGTCGTCCCCTTGATAATTTCTAAATCAACGCGATTCAAAGCTTGGAAATTCCCAAACTGCTTCGAAACACCTTCAACTAGGATGAGCGTTTCCGGCGGATCGAGTTGATCGATACCAGCGTTATCTTCCACTCCGAAGGGCTCCGTAGGGCCCTGAAAAGGCGACCTAGGGTCCAAAAAAGGATCCGCAGAAAAAGGTTGTATCGCCATAAATTTATAGAAAAATAACAATCAGATCGATGGCCGATGATCGACCTAGACGTTGACCGGTACCGACTCGACGTCAGTTAACGGCACGATTTTATAGATTAAAGATTGTGCAGGCGCTGACGCGCCCTCCGAAACCGCCGTCTCTGGCATGAAGACGTTTAAAAACGGAACCATCGCCTTCGTTGATGAAGATTCATAGACAGCACGCCACTGAATCGACTCGTTTCGTGCCACGGCTAGAGCTTGTTCGACAAAGGACTCTGGCGAATTAATCGCCGCCGGTTTCTCTGGCACGCCAGTTTCTGATTTGTCGTTACGTTGAACCACACCAGCAGCACCCTGCGGGGCCATTAACGCAAACATCGTTTCAAAAGATGTCAAAACTTCGCGATATAAGAAATCCGCTGAGTTGTCTTTCGCGCAAACATCTAACGCATGGGCGACATGTGTTGAAACTTCGTTTGCCGGCCATGTTGTTTGGTTTTGAAACGTTTCAAAAACACGAGCTGTTTTATCAAATTTTTTAAATTGTCGTCGAACACGCTCTTCTTGCACAAACGATAAAGGAGCTTGAATACCAAAAGGGATCGACCCTTTTTCTTTATAAGGTGCATCTTTATAGATCGTAATTGTTTCCGAAAGAGCTTGCTTTAAAAAACAGCGCGGGACAATCAAGTCTAAAAGACCGTGGTGTAGTAAATATTCAGACGTTTGGAAATCGTCTGGTAATTGCTCTTGCAGCGTTTGTTCAATAACACGACGACCCGCAAACCCAATCAGAGCTTTTGGTTCGGCAAAAATTAAATCACCTAACATTGCAAAACTTGCGGTTACACCACCCGTTGTAGGCGACGTTAAAACTGAAATATAGAGCAGGTTCGCGCACGATTGGTGAATGTGTAAAGCAGCCGAGATCTTACTCATTTGCATCAAACTAAAGATCCCTTCCTGCATACGCGCACCACCAGACGCACAAAGAATAATGAGCGTAAGGCCTTCTTGAGTTGCGTATTCAATTAATCGAGTTAACTTTTCCCCAACAACGGAACCCATACTCCCACCCATAAACTGGAAGTCCATGACACCGAGGGCCACTGGGATGCCGTCTAAAAGCCCCGTTCCTGTTTGTAAAGCATCTTGAAGACCTGTGCGTTCTTGAGCTTCTTTTAAACGGTCAAGATACGCTTTTTGGTCACGGAACTCTAAAGGGTCACAAGGCGAAACCGTTTCGTCTAGTGGACGCCACGTTCCTGCATCGATTAAATGCTGAATACGCTCATTACTATCCATTTGAAGATGATAATGACAGCCAAAACAAACACGTTGGTTCTCTTTTAAATGCTTAATGTAAAGAATGACTCCGCAATTATCACAACGTGTCCAAAGACCCTGACTTCCGTCAGCTGTTGGATGTTTATATTTTGGAGCATTCAATATTTTTAATTTTCGTTGATCTTCGATCCACGCTAAAATCGACATATTGGATATACCTCACTTCGCAATGTTCTCATAAAAGATCGTTCGTCGGAGCCCTTCGAAGATGAAAGAAAAGCTCTTTCGTTTTTTTTGAGCAACAAAAACATTAGGTTAGTGTTTTTAGTATACCAAGATTTTGCGTGGAACGAAATAGAAGCATCGTTTTAAATACGATACGAATAAAAAAAAACGAGGTTGGACTTTTCAAAACTATATGTTATACTTTTAAATTGGAAAGGTGGCAGAGTGGTTTAATGCACCGGTTTTGAAAACCGGCGTAGTCGTCGAGGCTACCGCGGGTTCGACTCCCGCTCTTTCCGTTAGACCTGTGGAAAGCCTGCGTATGTGCGAAGCCCCCAAAGGGTCGCTTCGCACAGCAGACCACGTTTTAGACTAATCGAGACGACAAAAAGAGGGAGACTCAACAATGGGTAAAATTTATAACTGGTTTGATGAGCGTCTAGACATCCAATCGATCGCTGATGACGTATCAAGCAAATACGTACCACCTCATGTAAACATCTTCTACTGTATCGGTGGGATTACATTTACATGTTTCCTAGTACAAGTTGCAACTGGATTTGCAATGACGTTCTACTACCGCCCAACCGTTGCTGAAGCTTTTGCAAGCGTACAGTACATCATGACCGATGTAAACTTTGGTTGGTTAATCCGTTCTATTCACCGCTGGTCGGCGAGTATGATGGTATTAATGATGATTCTACATGTATTCCGTGTTTACCTAACTGGTGGTTTCAAAAAGCCACGTGAGCTTACTTGGGTAACTGGTGTTGTTATGGCTGTTTGTACTGTTTCATTCGGTGTAACAGGCTACTCACTTCCATGGGATCAAATTGGTTACTGGGCGGTTAAAATCGTAACGGGTGTACCTGACGCAATTCCAGTTGTTGGTGGTCCACTAGTAGAACTTCTTCGTGGTGGTGTAGGTGTAGGACAGTCAACATTAACTCGTTTTTACAGTTTACACACATTCGTACTTCCGTTAGCAACAGCCGTATTTATGCTAATGCACTTCTTAATGATTCGTAAACAAGGGATCTCAGGACCTCTATAAATCGTATCCGAAGTGTCGACTCCGTGTGGAGCCCTTCGGAGCTCTTTCTGGGCCCTTCGGACGAACAACAGTAGTCGACAACGAAGCATCAATTATTTTATTACAAAACAAAGGAGTGTACTATCATGTCTGTAACAAAGAAACCAGATTTATCAGATCCAGTATTACGCGCAAAATTAGCTAAAGGTATGGGTCACAACTATTACGGTGAACCAGCTTGGCCAAACGATTTACTTTACATCTTCCCGGTTGTAATTCTTGGAACATTCGCAGCAGTTATTGGACTAGCTGTACTTGATCCAGCTGCTATCGGTGAGCCGGCAAACCCGTTTGCAACACCTTTAGAAATTCTGCCAGAATGGTACTTCTTCCCAGTATTCCAACTATTACGTACAGTTCCAAACAAACTTTTAGGAGTTGCGTTAATGGCTGCAGTACCTGCGGGATTACTAACAGTACCTTTCATCGAAAGCATTAACAAATTCCAAAACCCATTCCGCCGTCCAGTCGCAACAGCTGTATTTATTGTTGGTACTGTGGCAGCAATTTGGCTTGGTATTGGTGCAACGCTACCAATTGATATTTCTTTGACTTTAGGTTTATTCTAAACGACTAACAAGTCGAAGTTATGATTAAGTTGCCGGGAGCCCTTGGGCTCCCGCAGCTTTTTATAAATTTGAATAAAAAGAAAAAGCTTGATACTCAAAGACGGGATCATCGTGGCTCATTGGTCGGAGCCCTTTCACAGGGCCCTTCGGAGTTGAATATGTTTAGGCGTGTTTAGTCGACATAACCAAATACTTGCTTGAACACGTCGCGTACCTTGTCTCCATCGTCAATTGTGGCCAGCGGGTCTTTACGCAGACGGTGACGAAGACACAACGGAATGATGCGGGCGATGTCGTTCGGTGTTACTTCTGTACGCCCTTCAAACGACGTTAAAGCAATACTTGCGCGGTTCGTTACAAGATCACCGCGCAGACCATCCACGTCCAATTCTGAACAGATCTGTGAAATTTTAACTCGTAAATCGTATTCAATCGTCACCCCTTTTAGGCGCTTACGAGCGTCCGAGATTTTATCCGTCAACTCCTGCTGTGAAACGTCATACGTTGTACGGAATTCGAGCGGAGCTTCGTCAAATTGCGCACGCTGCTCAACGATCTGCACACGCAAATCTGGCTCTTTTACCGTACCGATTTGTGCATGCATTCCGAAACGGTCGAGTAATTGTGGACGTAGCTCACCCTCTTCCGGGTTCCCTGAACCTACGAGAATAAAGCGCGCTGGGTGACTGATAGAGATACCTTCTCGTTCTACTGTGTTCCAGCCAGAAGCCGCCGAGTCGAGTAATACGTCAACTAAATGATCATCGAGTAAGTTCACCTCATCGACATATAAAATCCCACGATTTGCTTTCGCTAGTAGACCTGGTTCAAAAGCCTTTACACCATCAGTTAACGCCTTTTCAATATCGATCGTTCCACAGACACGGTCTTCTGTCGCACCAAGTGGCAGATCTACCATTGTGATTTTACGTAATGCAACTGGGAGTTCTTCGTTCGCTTTTACACGTTCACGCACTTCCTGACTCATCATTTCTGGGTCGTTTGGGTCTGAGTTAAAAGGATCATTGGCAACGACTTGAATCTCCGGTAATAAGTCAACGAGCGCGCGGACCGTTGTCGATTTACCCGTTCCACGGTCTCCCATAATCATAACCCCCCCGATTTTAGGGTCAATCACGTTAAGAATTAAGGCCAGTTTCATCTCTTCTTGACCGACAATGGCAGTAAAAGGGAAAACGGGGCGGGCTTCAATAGATGGTTCAGTCATAAATAAGAAAAATAAAAAACGCCAATGCGCCAATGCGCCACAGTGTTTCGGTAGCAAAGCCCGTTCCGGGCCCTCCGTAGGGCCTTGAAAAGCCCTACGGAGCCCGTGCGTAGCCGGGTGCGAAGCAACCTCCGAAGGGTCTGCGAAGGGGACTCCGTAGGACCCTGAAAGGGCTTCGCAATGCAATGAATATAATATACAAATTCTGGTTATATGAGCTGAGTATACACTTTTGGAGCTGTGCAAAGCAACCCGTGTGCGTGTAGGAGACCCCCTTTAGGGTTGCCCTTGTGGGGGTCTCCGCGCACCTACGTACCCTGAAAGGGCGACCTAAGGCTTCGTAGGGCCTGAAAAGGTAACACATTTCTCCCAAAGATCATACAAAAATCATAGACCAATCTCTTGCCCTCGGTCGGACTCGAACCGACACGCGCGAGCGCACGAGTTCCTAAAACTCGCATGTCTACCAATTTCATCACAAGGGCTGCGATCATTTTATACATCTCTAGACTGGATCATACAAATAAATGTGAAGGATTGTCAAGTTTACTGACCCCTCCCAAGGGCCCTTTGGGGTTGCTACGCACCCTGAAAGGGCTTCGTAGGGCCCGGCTTCGCACGGGCTTCGTAGGGCCTCCGCAGGCTTGGAAAGGGCTTCGAACCTCCGCGCGAACTACGCTCGATAAGAACGAAAAACGTTATACGTCTTAGTAACTTAAACCCATCGAACGCGTCGTTTCTGCGCCGAGATAAACACGTACCGATAAAAAGTCAGTCGGGCATGCTGATTCACAGCGTTTACATCCAACACAATCTTCTGTACGTGGTGCTGAAGCGATTTGACCGGCTTTACAGCCGTCCCACGGTACCATTTCTAAAACATCGGTAGGACACGCACGTACACACTGTGTACACCCGATACAAGTACTGTAAATTTTAACTGAATGTGACATAATTTTGCTCTGACAACTTTGTGCAAATAGTAAGATTGTTAACGCACAAAAAAGTACGGAAAACGCATTATCACCACTGAAAGGGAACGCTCTCTACTTCTAGTATAGCAGCTTCTCGCCACATATATCAAAAAGGCGACCAAAAAGCTGGTGCGAAGGGCTCCGTAGGGCCCCTGAAAGACCTTAAAAAGGATTCGCACCTTCGCGCAAAGATGAAAGCGGGTGACGCGGATCGAACGCGCGACAGTCACGATGGCAACGTGAAGCTCTACCGCTGAGCTACACCCGCTAAGGTTAGCACTTTAGTGCGCCTGTTATATATTAATATAACGCACCACAAGCAAAAACACAAGAGGGACCTTCAGAGTCGCCTGCGGAGGCCTTTTCGGGCTCTAAGGAGGTGCGAAACTCTTTCAGGCCTTCGAAGGGCAACCCCAAAGGGGCCTTCGGAACCGCTTCTTAGCTTCCCACCTTAAAAGCGTCGACGAAAAAACCAAACAAGCAACCGAGCTTCGCTAAATTCAAAGCTCGGCATGTTAATGAACGCCAACTCTTTTGCTCCGTAAGCCTACGGAGAGGTTGCACGGGGAGTTTATAAGCTTGCGCTGAAATGTACTCAAAAAGCAGGCAAAGCACGAAAATAATGACGATATCGGATGAGATATACTGACGAAGGGCTGCTAAGAAAGTACCAAATAAATTTCCTAGAAAAAATCCAAGAACGAGACAAAACAAATGAAAAGATAGATTAATTTCCGTAGTTTGAATACGTGAACTGATCCCATTTAACCACCGATTAACATTGGTCATAGAAAAATTAAAAGAGGAAAGAAGTTTTAAATTTGCCTGCTACGAGATTCGCATCGCCCTAGAGGGGCCTCTGGGGCTGCTCTTCGGGGTTGCTACGCACCCTGAAAGGGCTTCGTAGGGCCCTGAAAGGGCTTCGCATCTTCGCAGTGATTAATTATGTAATGGTTTATTTGGTGCGAAGCCCTTCGGAGCGGTATTCTAGTGTTTGCCGGATGTCAGATTTGAACTGACGACATTCCGCGTATGAGACGGACGCTCTAAACCACTGAGCTAAACCGGCACGAGACATCAAGTTGATCCAGAAGGGCCTTCGAGGGCCTTCGCAGGCGACGCCACAGGGCTTTTGCACGGGCAGGGAAGAAAGACACACACTGTGCCCGGCCGAAGCCGGGCACATAGCGCGTATCTAGGAGTGTTGCGACTTCTTTCTTTTAAGCACATCTTAAAAAGAGCGCTTAAAAGAGGGAAATAAGTGAAGAATTATAGAGTATCGATAGTGTCGAATTCAAATTTAATTTCTTTCCAAACTTCACAAGCAGCAGCAAGTTCAGGACTCCATTTGCAAGCTGCACGGATGATGTCACCACCTTCACGAGCAAGGTCACGACCTTCGTTACGAGCTTGAGTACATGCTTCAAGAGCTACACGGTTTGCAGCAGCACCAGGTGCGTTACCCCATGGGTGACCTAGAGTACCACCACCGAATTGAAGACAAGCGTCATCACCGAAGATTTCAACTAGAGCTGGCATGTGCCATACGTGAATACCACCAGAAGCTACTGGCATTACACCTGGAAGAGAAGCCCAGTCTTGAGTGAAGTAAATACCACGAGAACGGTCTTTCTCAACGTAAGCGTCACGCATTAAGTCTACGAAACCTAAAGTAACTTCACGTTCACCTTCCAGTTTACCTACAACAGTACCTGAGTGAAGGTGGTCACCACCAGACATACGTAGAGCTTTAGCTAGTACACGGAAGTGCATACCGTGGTTACGTTGACGGTCAATAACCGCGTGCATCGCACGGTGAATGTGAAGAAGTAGTCCGTTATCACGACAGTAGTGAGCTAGTGAAGTGTTAGCAGTGAAACCACCAGTGATGTAGTCATGCATGATGATCGGTACACCGAAGTCACGAGCAGCTTCTGCACGTTTAAGCATTTCTTCTGAAGTACCAGCAGTTGCGTTTAGGTAGTGACCTTTAATTTCACCAGTTTCAGCTTGTGATTTGTAGATTGCTTCAGCTACGAATAGGAAACGGTCTCTCCAACGCATGAATGGTTGTGAGTTAACGTTTTCGTCATCTTTACTAAAGTCAAGACCACCACGAAGACACTCGTAACAAGCACGACCGTAGTTTTTAGCTGATAGACCTAATTTAGGTTTGATTGTACAACCTAATAGACCACGACCATATTTGTTTAGTTTGTCACGTTCAACTTGAATACCGTGAGGGGCACCTTGGAAAGTTTTACAGTAAGCTGGTGGAATACGAAGATCTTCAAGACGAAGAGCACGTAGAGCTTTGAAACCGAATACGTTACCAACGATTGATGTGAATAGGTTAGTTACTGAACCTTCTTCAAATAGATCAAGCGGGTATGCAACATATGCGATGAATTGGTTGTCTTCACCTGCTACAGGCTCGATGTCGTAACAACGGCCTTTGTAACGGTCAAGAGTTGTTAGACCATCAGTCCATACAGTTGTCCAAGTACCAGTTGATGATTCAGCTGCTACAGCCGCACCACACTCTTCTGGTGGTACACCTGGTTGGGGTGTCATACGGAATGCTGCAAGAATGTCAGTTTCTTTAACTTGGTAGTCTGGAGTGTAGTAAGTAAGACGGTAGTCTTTTACACCAGCCTTAAACCCAGCGCCTGCTTTAGTTTCAGTTTGTGGAGCCATTTTTTAATTAGTATCTTAAAAGGTTAACGATCATACAATCTGCCCGAGTCTTTTCTACGAAAGAAAAGACACACATCTCAAAAATACGAAACGTGTATTGATGAATAATAAATTCTTTTTGGTGCGTAACCGGTGCGTAGGTGCAAAGCCTTTTCCGGGCCTTCGAAGGCCCTTCAGAGCCCTTTGGCACGGTGTAACCGAGAAGGACGTATTATTCGATTGTTCTTATTAGTATACTTGAGTTTTAAAATAACCTCCAAGCGTAAAAAATACAAAATCCTATAACTTCCGGTAATTCGTCAATTTTTTTTACACTTTTCGTGAGTAAAACTCAACGATCAACAGCTCGTTTAGAGGTAACCCAACACTTGGACGGTCGATCACTTGATTGATCGTGCCACGAAGCGTACTCGTATCGCGAGTCACAAATGCTGGTATCGTGCGTTTATTGCCCGACTCTTCGATATTTTGGTTTACTAATGCGCGCGCACCTTTTTTATCAGACACCGCTAACACATCTTTTGGGCGGCATTGGTAGCTTGGGATCGTCGCCTTTTTCCCGTTTACACGAATGTGGCCATGGCGCACTAATTGGCGCGCTGCACTCATCGTCGGTGCAAAACCAAGACGATAGACAATGTTGTCAAGGCGCATTTCTAAAAGTTGAAGTAAGACTTCACCAGTCGAGCCCTTTAAACGGCGCGCAAAGCGCACATAACGGATCAATTGAGACTCAGTTACACCGTAATGAAAGCGCATCTTTTGTTTTTCTTGTAAACGGATTCCGTATTGTGATAGTTTTTGGGGAGCTTTCCCGTGTTGACCTGGACGAGTTTGGTTCTTTGGTGTTTTGTTTGTTAACCCCGGAATTTCGCCTAAACGGCGAATAATGCGTAAGCGCGGTCCTCTGTAGCGAGACATAGATTAAATGATAAAAAAACGAATTTAGTTAAAAATAACTTTTTACAAAACAAATAGTATCTTCTTCTCCGGCGAAGGTGCGAAGCCGGTGCGTAGCAACCCCAAGAGGCCCTGCAGAAGCGGAGGTCCGAAGCCCGTGCGAAGCGGGGCCCTACAAAGCCCTTTCAGGGTGCGTAGCAACCCCAAAGGGCAAGCCGCAAGGAAAAGGTTTTTATTTGTTCTTTAGCTTCATGGAGAAATGTAGCTTATGTTGTTTATATCACAAAGTTCGACAAAAAGACAAGGGACTGTCGGACAAAAAAGCCTCCTATCGGACT
>Ga0209230_10001186_pt1 | contig 10429 bp, 7 predicted proteins | sample LakOntMetagenome_FD_187467 | JGI IMG/M metagenome (GOLD analysis project Ga0209230, IMG submission 187467) | Freshwater and sediment microbial communities from Lake Ontario - Sta 18 epilimnion Metagenome (SPAdes) (version 2) | ecosystem: Environmental > Aquatic > Freshwater > Lentic | place... | reverse complement strand
GAGAAGTTGTCATGGCAGCAGTACAAAAAGATGGGTTTGCTTTAGCTTATGCCCCTGCATTTCAAACAGATAGAGAAGTAGTAATGGCAGCAGTAAAACAATTTGGAGAGGTTTTGAAGTTTGCGCAGGCATTTCAAGACGACAGAGAAATAGTCATGGAAGCAGTAAAGAAATTTGGATATGCTTTAAAATTTGCACCGGCATTTCAATCGGATAGAGAAATAGGCATAGCAGCAGCAAAATCATTTGGATTAGTAATACTACACGTACCTTTCTTTCAAACCGATAGAGAAATTGTCATGATAGCAGTAAAGAAGGATGGACGCGCATTAGAACATGCCCCTCTATTTCAATCGGATAAAGAAATAGTCATGGCTGCAGTAAAAAAAACGGGTATGGTTTTAAAATATGCACCTGCATTTCAAGATGACCCTGAAGTAGTCATGGCTGCAGTAAAGCAAGATCCGAATGCATTAGAATTTGTATCTGAGTCGCAATATGATCTAGCGATATCAGTTCGCAAAGAACCATGTGAAGTCCTGAAAAATATCATACAACTATTAAATGAATACCCAAAGGTTAATAACTGCATTTTAAATGATATTAGGGGTTTGCCAATGAAGTGAAATGAAACATATTTTCATGATAGTACAAAACGATCACGCATTATCTTATGCATCGTCTACTTTGAAAGCCGATAAAGAAGTAGTCATGGTATCAGTACGAAAAATGGTAAGGATTTATCATATGCATCTGATTATTTAAAAAACGATCCTGAAGTAGTGGCTGCAGTAAAGCAAGATCCTCGTGCTATAGAATATGCATCTTATATGCAATATATCTCTCACTTCAAGGAATATTAAATCTTCTCCTAGAATATGGATAGAGAAGAAGTTATGGCAAAAGTAAAACAAAATGGATTTTTTTTACGTGAGGCACCTGATTTCCAAAACGACATAGACGTAGTTATGGCAGCAGTAAAAAAAAATGGATATGCTTTAGAATTTGCACCTGCATTTCAAAACGATAGAGACGTAGTGATGGAAGCAGTAAAAAATTTTGGAGGTGCTTTAAAATTTGCACCGGCATTTCAAAACGATATAGACGTAGTGATGGAAGCAGTAAAAAAACATGGATATGCTTTAGAATTTGCACCTGCTTTTCAAAATGATAAAGATGTAGTGACGGAAGCAGTAACACAAAATGGATGGGCTTTATCATATGCATCTGCTACTTTGAAAAACGATAGAGACGTAGTGATGGCAGCAGTAAACAAAAATGGATGGGCTTTAGAATTTGCACCGGCATTTCAAAACGATAGAGATGTAGTGATGGCAGCAGTAACACAAGATGGAAGAGCTTTAGAATTTGCACCGGCATTTCAAAACGATAGAGAGGTAGTGATGGCAGCAGTAACACAAGATGGAAGAGCTTTAGAATTTGCACCGGCATTTCAAAACGATAGAGAGGTAGTGATGGCAGCAGTAAAAGAAATTGGAACGGCTTTACTATATGCATCTGATGATTTAAAAAACGATAAAGACGTAGTGATGGCAGCAGTAAAACAGTTTGGATTGGCTTTAGAATTTGCAACATTACGCGCAGATCCAGATATTGCTTGTGCTGCAGTTAAAAATACACCAGATGCGCTTGAATTTGTAGATCCTTCTTTAGATAAAAACGTACAATTTATAAAATGTATGATGAAGTATAATGTTAATCCGGGTAAAAGAGCTGTATTAAAAGGACACATCATGGATCGTCAATCATTGAAAAATACTGCAAAGTCATTAATAGACCCAATGAAAGTCGTAGAAGATTTTTTAGGAGGTACACGTAAACGTAAACGTAGAAAGCGTACCCGTAGACGTTAAAATATAATCTTATTCTATGGATAGAGAAGAAGTTATGGAAGAAGTAAAACAAAATGGAATGGCTTTAGCATTTTTAGAAGAATTTCAAAATGACAGAGAAGTCGTCATGGCGGCAGTACAAGAAGATGGAAGGGCTTTAGATTTTGCACCTACTTTGCAAAATGATAAAGATGTAGTGATGGCAGCAGTAAATCAAGATGGAGAGGCTTTATCATATGCATCTGCTACTTTGCAAAATGATAAAGATGTAGTGATGGAAGCAGTAAACCAAACTGGATGGGCTTTATCATATGCATCTGTTACTTTGAAAAACGATAAAGATGTAGTTATGGCAGCAGTACAAAAAGGTGGAGGGGTTTTATCATATGCATCTGCTACTTTGAAAAACGATAAAGATGTAGTGATGGCAGCAGTACAAAAAGGTGGAGGGGCTTTATCATATGCATCTGCTACTTTGAAAAACGATAAAGATGTAGTTATGGCAGCAGTACACCAAACTGGATTTGCTTTAGAATTTGCATCTGCTACTTTGAAAAACGATCCTGAAGTAGTGATGGCAGCAGTACACCAAACTGGATTGGCTTTAATGTTTGCATCTGCTTTCCAAAATGATAAAGCCGTAGTGATGGCAGCAGTAACACAAGATGGAAGGGCGTTAGAATTTGCAACATTACGCGCAGATCCAGATATTGCTTGTGCTGCTGTAAAAAATAACCCAACTGCGCTTGAATTTGTAGATCCTTCTTTAGATGAAAATGATGATTTTATAGAATGTATGATGAAGTATAATGTTAATCCGCGTGGCAGAGCTGTATTAAAAGGGCACATCATGGACCGTCAATCCTTGAAAAATACTGAAAAGTCACCATCCGACCCAATGAAATACGTCGTAAACAATTTTTTAGGAGGTACACGTAAGCGTAGAAAGCGTACCCGCAGACGTACCCGTAGACGTTAAAATCTTCCCCTAGAATATGTTGGTATGGATCTTATTATTGGCCTACGTGGTGGATACCTATTACGATAATAAATACTCTAAGCAACTCTTTTCGTATAAAAAACAATTCAAGTTAGCCATGATTGTCTTTGGTGTCTTTTCTTTTTATCTCTTTACCAAAAAGAATCCGTCCGAGTCTTCCTCTTTCATGCAAAGCTTAAACGGTGTCATTCGCTACATGCCTTTGGATAAAGAGGCAAAGGATATCATGACACCCTTTTTTTCTTCAGGAGAACAAAGAATCATGACGTCTGGTAGCGAGGCAACCTCTAGAAGTGTAAGCGGTACCAAAAAGAAGTACGTGGCGGCACAACAGGGGTGGAAATGTAACGATTGTCAATCGCAATTAGATGCATGGTTTGAAGTAGATCACAAGACGAGACTAGCCGATGGTGGATCCAACCATATTGATAATTTAGTGGCACTGTGTCGTAATTGTCACGGAAAGAAAACAACCTTTGAGAATTTGTAAAAAATTGAATCACCACTTATAGAACATGATTATACAATGTGGCACGAACTTCCTTTCGGTATCTTCATGAAAGTGTACGAGCTGGATGGTGTCCAGCATAGGTTTACCATTGATACAACCAATGGTAAACGAAGTCCTATTGAAAAATTAGTGGGAAATCAATGGAAAAGAATTTAACTTACTTTAGTATGAATGTATTTATAATTCTGTATATGGTCGTTTGGACTATACTAGCTTTCCTTTTTTATTATTTTGGAAAAGTAAGCTTGAATGATCCATTCAGTAGAAAAACCATTGTTTTCATGACATTACATGTCACCGCAATGACGTGTTTCTTTTTGTGTGTTTTTTATAGTCCATGGAATCGTGCACTGGATAAAGAAGGTGACGTTGCAAAAAAGAAATATGATGCCATCAAAGCAGATACGGAAGCCGTGTATCAAGATCAAATCAAAGCATTTTGGGTAGATGCATTAAATAAACAAAATCGTTATTATTTCTTATCTTTTTTATGCCTCAGTATACTTCCCTTTTTTTATTTTCTCTACTATATTAACACTCATGAAATACCGCAAATTGAAACTTTTTTAAATCAAACCCTTTCTTTCTTACTGTTAGTCATTAGTATTTTTTATACGGCCATTATACTACTTGTTTACACGATATGTCATGATAAAATATACATGATCTTACCGTTTTTATTGCTTGGATTTTTTGTAGGTATGCTTTATTTTCAACGACCATTTCCCTTTTACACTACCATGGGATTTCTTGCACTTTGTCTAGTAGAATCCATCCTCGTGTTCAAGAAGATAGGCTTTGTATGGTGCTTGATACCGTTAGTTCCCTTCTACCTTACCCTGTTCATCTTGTACACACAACAACAACATTAATTGAAGGGCTAACTCGTCTGGATTTTTTAGTTGAGTAATCAGGGACTCTACGGAATGTAGACCCAGAATAATCTTGTAAAAGAGGGGATCAAAGGAAGCATTATACCTTTTTAGCTTGGTATTCAATTCATAAAAGTTATACACGGAGAAAGAGTGTTGAATTTCCATGGATTTTTGATAAATGTGAATGATGAAGGATTGTACGTCAATCTTTTGATCTTCGGTCATGCTTCCAAAGACAAATTCCATCGTATGTAGAGCCGCGCAATCATAATCGTGTAGAATGAGTCCTTTGACTAGTTCATAAATGTGATCTTTCTGATCAGGTGTCAACTGAATCACAAAGCCAAAATCAATGATACCTAGTGCATTCCCTTGAAACAATAGATTCCCTAAATGAAGATCGCCGTGAATAAAGCCGTGACGAGTTAACAAATGCAAGACCATTTCTACCAAGTGACTAATAGACGTTTGAAGTTCCTTTTCTGTCAAGGAGGTGATTGGTTTATGATCCAACTTGGTCATCACTAATTGTGTCTCGTTACATTCACTTTCTATCAACGTAGGGGTTGTGATGAACGGATAAGAGGCAATGGATTGAAAATGTGTGTGATTCTTGACTTCTTGAAGATAATTCAATTGGGTTAAAAAACTATCCTTGATTTCTTCAAACGCTAACAGCGGAACGGGGATGGGGTAGACCCAATGAATCCAATCCAAGTACCATTGCAAAGAATGAATACTTGACTGGATACGCGCATCAATGTTTTTACGTTTTGTCTTTACTACGATGGGCTTCTCTTCCCATACACTTTCATAAACGATGGAAATGAGACCAGAACCTAAAATTTTCGTAACGGGAAACGTAGGTTCAAATTCTTCCGGTGAAAAGGGAATGGAGTGAACGGAAGAAAAAAGGTAGGTACCGGACAAGGCTTGAAAAAACTTGGTATACAATAGATTGACTTGAATGCAGCGATTCCAAAAGGTTTCCGTATCAAACCGACTATACCATATTCCATACATGAATTCGCTCCATAAAATCCATAGAATGTGAAGAAATTCCATACCTTGTTAATTCATACAATCTTTATACCTTTTGGTCCATCAAATTATCCAAAAAAATGAAATAGAAATAAAGTATGGTTATAGTACAAATGAATACGTATCTGGCATCCCATCACAGCAAAGATAAATCAGAATGCACCCATACTCGCATCACAGGCGGGTCGTATCATATACCTGATTTATCTTCGTTTTATCCCATCTACGTCAAGCACGTATTTGTAGAAGGGAACGAAGAATATTTGACAGAGAAACAATTGGAATGTGGTCCTTTAGGGATTGATTTAGACTTTCGGTATCCAGAAGCAAAGCGAATGTACACGGAAGACCATATTGTGGACTTTCTTGACATTTTGTTGGAAGAATTACACAAACTCTTTCACATTCAAGAAACGTTTCCCCTCTACATCTTTGAAAAACCAAACATTAATGCGACACCTACCATGATCAAAGATGGGATTCACATGATTATTGGATTGAACATGGATACGACGTCTAAAGCCATGCTTCGGAATCGGCTCCTCAAAAAGATGACCATTTGGAATGATTTACAGTTGACGAACGATTGGGATTCCGTCTTGGATGAATCCGTATTCAAAGGGTTGACGGCGTGGCAGCTTTACGGGTCACGTAAGCCGGGCCATGAAGCGTACCAACTCACACATGTATACAGTTGCGAACATCACGGGGAAGATTATGAAGTACACAAGTCTAACGATGAGTTTCCCATACAAACCGAATTTTACAAGTTATCTGTTCGGAACACGCAGCATGAAACACCGCCTCTCAAAGACGAGTTTAAAGCAGAATATGAACAAAGTAAGCAACGAAAGCGTCTTCGTATCGTGAATGATGCACCAGCGGGTGAATTTGCGACACCACTTGCCTTGAACAAAGAGTTGGATCGTCTCTTTGCGTCACTCAATGTAACCGAGTATATGGTACAAGAGGCACATCAGTATGCCATGTGTTTGCCGGCACCCTACTACGATGATTACATGAAGTGGCAAAGGGTTGGATGGGCCTTGAAAAATACGGACGTGCGACTCTTTCCAAGCTGGGTGAAATTTAGTAGTCAATCGGCAAAATTCAACTTTGCCGACATTCCTACCTTGAAAAAGCAGTGGGAAAATTGGCGTCCAAATGATGAAATGTTGACTCTGAGGTCCATCATGTTTTGGGCACGTACAGAGAATCAAGAAGAGTACGATAAGATTAAAGAGAAAAGTGTGGACATGGCATTGGAAGAAGCGATTCGCGATACGTGTACGGAGTTTGACATTGCGACGATTTTGTATCAACTGTACAAGGATTCCTTTGTGTGTGTGGATATTAAATCAGCAAGATGGTTTCAGTATGTGAATCAGAAATGGGAAGAAACGGATTCGGGTACAGAGTTGAGAAAGCAGATTACGAACATTAAAGGTCTCTACGGTATTTTCGCGAAAAAGTTGCATCAGGTAGGTCAAATGGTGAATGGCTTATCGGCTACGCCGGACGATGAGAGGTATAAACCACTCAAGAAAAAACAAGATAAAATTCATAGCATTATGGTCAACATGTTGAAGAAGAATGCATCCAAGATCATGATGGATTGTTGTCACATTTTCTACGTGCGTGATTTCATGGATCTATTGGATAGTAAGAATCATTTGTTGTGTTTTACGAATGGGGTAGTTGACTTTTCCACGAATACGTTTCGTAACGGGTTACCGGAAGATTATACGCATAAATGTACACGGATTCCGTACATTCCGATTCTGGAAGCGGATACGACGATCATTCAAGAAGTGTTGACGTTTATGGGACAATTGTTTCCAGACAAGGAATTACGCGATTATATGTGGGATCATTTGGCCTCCATTTTGATTGGTCGGAATTCAAACCAAACCTTTAACATTTATATTGGAGGTGGTCGTAACGGAAAATCCATGTTGATTGAATTATTAAGTGGCATGTTGGGTGATTACAAGCAAACCTTACCCATTAGTTTAGTCACGGGAAAACGCGGGAACATTGGAAGTGTAAGTCCAGAGATTGCGAATCTAAAAGGAGTACGATATGCAGTGATGCAAGAGTCATCCGTACATGATAAAATCAATGAAGGTCCGATGAAAGAGTTGACGGGTGGTGATGCCATTCAATCGCGTGCCCTCTACAAAGCACCCACTACGTTTATTCCACAGTTCAAGTTGGTGATGGCGACGAATAATTTACCAGGGATGGATGGAAAAGATGAAGGTACATGGCGTCGTATTCGTGCGTGTGAATTCAAATCGTACTTCTGTGAAGAACCAGATGGATCCAAATATCAATTCAAGGTAGATAAGAATTTGAATGAAAAGTTTGATTCGTGGAAACCCGTGTTCATGACGTTGCTGGTAGAGCGCGCCTTTGTGACCAAAGGAAATGTAGTGGATTGTAAGATGGTCTTGGTCCATTCAGAAAAGTACCGAAAGGATCAAGATTATTTGTCATCGTTTACCAAGGATTGCATTCATTTGAATCCATCGGGTGTTCTTCGTGAATTGGACTTGTACGAAAAGTTTAGTGAATGGTGGAAACTCTTGTACGGCAAGAACGTTCCCAAAGGAAAAGACTTGTTTGATTATGTGAATCGGATTTATGCCAATACGACTGCAGTGACGAAAAAGGGAACGGTATGGTATGGTCTTCAAGTGATGCAGGAGGAAGAAGTTATAGATTTAATTTAGATTCAATACGATCCAATGTTAATTCAAGTAATTTGACTTCATTTTTTAAACCGGATACTTCCGTACTGTCATGGGCAGCATACGCGGCATCGGTACATACCATGGTACAACCGGTTTCACATTTATCGGTACATGCTTTTTCACAAGGAGCTAACGAGATGGAATTTCCGAACCAGTTTCCACCGCGTCTTGTCCGCCTCCTCGTACCACCTTTTTTTAATAATTTACGAAAATAATCGCGTTCCTCTTGATAATAAGAAGTACGTATTAATTCACGTATACGTGCTTGATCATAGTCTTTTTCTTTGGCTTCCAAGTCTTTTAGTTTTTCTTTCAGTTTGTCTCTTTTTTCTTTCAAGGTGCGTACCGTTTCTTTAAATCCATCGTCTGATTTTGCTAATTGACAATAGGTAGCACAATTCTTTTTACACTTTTTTTTACAAACAGGGATACATTTACCACCTACTTGTTTAGAATAAAGGTCAGGATTCCAATTACTGGATGTGGCGTTTGTATAGCTCATATAATAATATAATCTATTTTTTTTACTTTGAAATACACTTTTACTTGAACGTCTACATTCGCCGTATCATAGGAAGAGGGAATACGCTTTGGCTCCGTCAAGTCGCGATAATACTCTTCTACCATGGAATGAACTAAAATCAACTCTTGCGCTTCTACAAAAAAAGGAATGTGTTCCATACGAAGTTGGGGTTTCACAACAAATGTAGAAAGACGCGAATAATGATTTAATTCATTGGCTAAACGTGCAAAATAATGGTTAGGTTCACCCGTTTTTAAATGGTATCTAGGAAGAATTAATTTATCCGAGGCAGAACAGTAGCCCTTACAGCGAACAATTTCTTTTAAAAAGTCTGGATCCATGGTATCTACCCATTGTACTGGTAAAAAGCGTTGTAATAATTGTATACCGACTTCTTTTTTAGCAATGGCTGCATTGAGCTGTTTACGTAGAGCAGGGGTACGCATCTTTTCCTTCAATGCCCTACGAAAGGTTGCATATAAATAATGTTCCGCTTTTGCAAGAAGTTGATGGTCTACACGCTCCTTATCTCTAGTACGGGACAAGGTCTTATATTCATGGTTCACTTTAAACGGATACAGAGGTAACGCGCTATGGTCTGGTTCAGGGGTACAAGGAACAAAGGCGTTGGTTTCGGTAAGAATACCTTGAAGCATTCCCTCTACGATCTTGTAGACGGGTTTGCATGGTATCTTATCAGCATATTTATTCAAAACAAACAAAGTGTGATCATACGAAGAAATCGGCATGGGAACAATGGGAACGGCCAAAGGAGCAGATGGATAGCACGGAATAAATACGTCGTCTACAGAAAATCCGATACATTTATGAGACTGAACGATTTGAGCAGCACCCGGTACATGGGGATAGATCAGCGAAGCTATTAAATTGGTACGAAATTGTTCGGATTGGGTTGTACATTGGTCATAAATAGAAATAATGTGATCAAAGGCAAATTGTAATTTTTTATGGTAGTAGGGGTAAAGAACCGAGTGATTGTTTAATTGAATGTTATGTTCAATGATGGGTTCAAAGCAAACGTTACCCTGTACCGTTTGTTCAAACAATAGGAGCATTAATTTATGTTCCTTGTCTATTTTCTTGACGGGACAAATAAATTCAACATGAATTTGGTCAGGTACGCGTATGATGACAAGGTTCACGGCCATGGTATCGGAAACAATATCCCATAATTCAGTATAATCCATTTTTTCTTTCCGAAATTCACGTTCAAATGCTTCAAAGGATTCATACTGACGTAACAAATTTGCGTTTTGTGCAACGGAAAACTTTTTCTTTGCGACTTTCAACAAGGTAGATAAAAAGGTAGAATGCGTAAATTTACCAGGATAGGAAACGTTCCAACATGCTTCTATACATTGTAAAAAGGTATGTGGTGCTGCTACACCGTATCGTAATAAATATTGTTGGGGATCTAATTGACAATCTTCCGTCAATTGAAAAAAGGAACGAAGTGGTTTCGGTAAATACGATACTTTTCCTTCTTCTGCCAAACTGGTTGGATGGGTATTAATGTATTGTTTGGATTCTACAATGGCACGTGTTTCTTTTTTGGGCACGTGTTCTTTTTTGAAGCAGCAGACACCGCGATCTTTCAAGGGACCAGGAAAAGGATGCGACCCATCATTCATTTTAAAAATGGAACCGTCACGTGCAGGGTCAATTTCACCCTTGGTAGATGGATCAATGATACGTTTTCCTTCACGTACCAATACATCTACTTCTTTTTGAGTCAATGGTGTTTTTTCTTCTATATCCCAGTACATGGGACAAATATAAGGAACTTTATCGTAGGTATACTTTGGAAACTTGTTGGCTCGTTTCACTTCTTCTTCGGTAAGTAGGGCAA
>Ga0209230_10001185_pt1 | contig 10431 bp, 6 predicted proteins | sample LakOntMetagenome_FD_187467 | JGI IMG/M metagenome (GOLD analysis project Ga0209230, IMG submission 187467) | Freshwater and sediment microbial communities from Lake Ontario - Sta 18 epilimnion Metagenome (SPAdes) (version 2) | ecosystem: Environmental > Aquatic > Freshwater > Lentic | place... | reverse complement strand
TTGAACATAAGTCTAAAAGCGAAGCTATCTTGAGTCTAAATATCTTGAGTCTAAACAAGTCATTCTGTCAGAAAATAGAAATTGGAACAATTTTCGATGAATGCAGGACAATTAACACAAAAGAACGAGTGTACTTTCAGAAATAAAGTTATTTTTGAATTCTCAAAATGACCAAGAAATTATGATACAAGGATTATTAAAAAAAATATTCGGAGATAAATCGGCAAAAGATCGAATGGATTACCAACCTATTATCGATCAAACATTAGAATTTGGATCTCTATTCGTTTCATTATCAGACGATGAATTAAGAGCTAAAACGAATTATTTCCAAAATTTAATTAAAGAAGGAACTCAATCTCTTGAAAATGAAATTCAAGAATTGAACAATGAAGCAAATCATCCTGAAACAGTTGTATTTGATAAAGAAGCGATTTTTGAAAAAATAGATAAGGTTACGAAAGCTGTTGATGATAAAATTGAAGAAATTTTAGAAGGCATATTACCTGAAGCTTTTGCTGTTATAAAAGAAACATCTAGAAGATGGGCTGAAAATGGTCAATTAACTGTTACTGCTCAGCAATTTGATAAAGATTTAGCTGCAAAAAAAGATGGAATCACGATAGAAGGTGATAAAGCTATTTGGCACAACAAATGGTCTGCTGCTGGTGCTCCAGTTGAATGGAAAATGGTTCACTACGATGTTCAGTTGATGGGTGGTGCTGTTTTACACAGAGGAAATATAGCTGAGATGCAAACAGGAGAAGGTAAAACATTAGTTGCTACGCTTCCTGTATATTTAAATGCACTTGCTGGAAAAGGCGTTCACTTAGTAACTGTAAATGATTATCTAGCAAAACGTGACTCTGAATGGATGGGACCATTGTATCAATTCCACGGACTTGTTGTAGACTGTATCGATAAGCACAGACCAAATTCTCCAGAAAGAAGAAAAGCATACCTTGCAGACATTACTTTTGGAACAAACAATGAATTTGGATTCGACTACCTTCGTGACAATATGGCAGGAAGTGTCGAAGATTTAGTTCAACAAAAACACCATTTTGCGATTGTCGATGAGGTCGATTCAGTTTTGATTGATGATGCGAGAACTCCTTTGATTATTTCTGGTCCAACAGAAAGAGGTGATGAGCACGAATTTTACCAATTAAAACCAAGAGTAGAAACAGTAGTTGCTGCTCAACGTCAATACATTAACCAATGTTTAGCAGAAGCAAAGCGTCTTTTAACGGTTATTAATTCACCAAATGAGGACAAAAAAGATGCTAAACAAATGTTGGAAGATGGTGGAATGGCTTTATTAAGAGCTCACCGTGGACTTCCAAAAAACAAAGCATTGATCAAGTTCTTATCAGAGCCAGGAATGAGAGCACAATTGCAAAAAGTAGAAAATTTCTACATGCAAGATCAAAGTAAACACATGAAAAAAATCGATAAAGAATTATTCTTTGTCATCGATGAGAAAAACAATACAATTGAATTAACAGAAAAAGGGATTGAATTAATTTCTGGTCAAGATGATCAAAATTTCTTCGTTATGCCAGATATCGGACTTGAAATTGCAAATCTTGAAAAACAGAATCTTCCTAAAGAGAACTTTTTAGAAAACAAAGATCAGTTGATTCGTGATTACAGTATCAAATCTGAACGTATCCATTCTGTAACTCAATTATTAAAAGCATATACACTTTTTGAAAAAGAAGTTGAATACATCATACTTGAAGGTAAAATTAAGTTAGTAGATGAGCAAACCGGTCGTGTTATGGAAGGAAGACGTTATTCCGACGGACTTCACCAAGCGATTGAAGCAAAAGAAAATGTTCAGGTAGAAGATGCTACTCAAACATATGCTACAATTACACTTCAAAACTATTTCAGAATGTACCATAAATTATGTGGTATGACTGGGACAGCAGAAACTGAAGCGAAAGAATTTTGGGATATTTATAAATTAGATGTTGTTGTAATCCCTTCTAATCGAGGAATAATTAGAAAAGACCACAATGATTTCGTTTATAAATCTGCAAGAGAAAAATTCAGTGCAGTGATTGAAGAAGTTGAACGTTTAGTAGCTGAAGGACGACCTGTATTAGTAGGTACTACAACTGTTGAGATTTCAGAATTATTAAGCCGAATGCTGAAGATGAAAGGTGTAAATCACCAAGTATTGAATGCAAAATATCACCAACAAGAAGCTGAAATTGTTGCAAATGCAGGTAAATCAAGTGCTGTAACGATTGCTACAAATATGGCTGGTCGTGGTACCGATATTAAATTAGGTGAAGGCGTTAAAGAATTAGGCGGTTTAGCAATTATAGGTACAGAACGTCACGATTCTAGACGTGTTGATAGACAGTTGAGAGGTCGTGCTGGACGTCAAGGAGATCCAGGCTCTTCTCAATTCTTTGTTTGTTTAGAAGATGATTTGATGCGTAAATTCGGATCAGAGCGTATCGCTAAATTAATGGATAGAATGGGATTGAAAGAGGGTGAAGTAATTACTCACGGAATGGTTTCTAAATCTATCGAAAGAGCTCAGAAAAAAGTTGAAGAAAATAATTTCGGAATGCGTAAACGTTTATTAGAATACGATGACGTAATGAATGCGCAACGTAAAGCGATCTACAAAAAACGTCACAATGCATTATTCGGAGATCGTTTGGATTTAGATACTGACAACATGTTTTATGACATCTCTGAATCAATCGTAATTCAACATGGTGGTGGAAGTAATTTTGTTGAATTTGAAATGGACTTACTTCGTGTTTTAAATGTTCAATCTCCTGTTTCAGAAGAAGAATACAAAACAATTGATAAAACAAATTTAGCTGAAAAAGTATACAACGAAGTTTGCGCTCATTATACACGTAAAAACGAAAAGATTGCTTCTAGAGTTTATCCACAAGTAAAACATGTATTTGAAAATATGCCAGGTCAATTCAAAACAATCGTATTCCCATTATCTGATGGTAAACGAGAAGTTAGAATGGAGCTAGATTTAGAGGCAGCATACAAATCAGAAGGAAAACAAATTGCTAAAGAATATGAGAAAAATATTACTTTAGGAATGATTGATAATGAATGGAAAGAACATTTAAGAGAAATGGATGACTTACGTTCTGCTGTTAATAATGCACAATACGAACAAAAAGATCCGTTATTGGTTTACAAACTTGAATCTTTTGATTTATTCAAAAACATGTTGAGCCGCTTAAATACTGAAACAACGGAATTCTTAATGAAAGTAGATATTCCAGTTGAAGAAGAAATTGAAAGTTCTAAAAAAGAAGTTTCGCACAAAGACAATTATCAAAAAGCACAAATTGCTCAACAAAGCGGCAATACAACATCTACAAGAGCTCCTCAATTTCAAGGAAGTCAAGGATATGACCAGGCAATTCAAAACTCTGAACAAGTAAGAGAAAAGCAACAACCTGTTACTGCAGAGCCAAAAGTGGGAAGAAATGATTTATGTCCATGTGGAAGTGGGAAGAAATTTAAACAATGTCACGGTTTGCAATAAATAAAATTTATATTTCTATTAAAAGGGTTCAAATAAATTTTGAACCCTTTTTTTTATAAAAAAAGGGCACATTAGATAGAAGATAGGTTTTGAATAAAAAAATTATTTCTACTTTAGTCGCCTAAGTTCAAATAACAAATACAATGAATCGCTTTGCTATTAGCTAAATGATTTATTTCATTAACTTTGAATGATGAAAAAAAAGATTGAAAGTATTGTTTTTATTGGTGCGGGGAATGTTGCTAATCATTTAGCAATTGAACTTTCTAAACATATTTCAATAAAAGGAATTCTAAGTAAAAATCATCTTTCATCAAAATTACTAGCAGATCAAATTCAAACAAACTTCATCTCTAAAATCCAAGATATTCCTACTTGTGATTTGATTTTAATTTGTACAAATGATAGTGCGATTAATTCAATCGAAAAGGAATTACCCCTTCATTTCAATGTTGCCTATACCTCTGGAAGTGTCGAACTAAAAAGAGATACAAATAGAGAAAACTATGGTGTTTTTTATCCTCTTCAAACTTTTTCTAAAGACCGAAAAATAGACTTGAAAACAATTCCATTTTTAATAGAAGCAACGAATACGACTTTTCAAGAAGATCTTTTTGAATTGGCTCAAATTATGTCCAATTCTGTTTCTTTTGTCTCTTCTTCTGAACGAAAGCACTTACATGTTTCAGCTGTGTTCATTAATAATTTCACAAATCATTTAGCCGAAATCGCTCAAGACTATACGCTTCAACAAAATTTAAAATGGGAATATCTACTTCCTTTAATTCAGGAAACTGCTTCTAAAATTATAGAAATAGGGCCTAAAAACGCTCAAACTGGGCCAGCAAAAAGAAATGACCAATTAATTATAAATGAGCATCTATCGATGTTAAACGGATTTCCAAGAGAAATCTATAAATCACTTTCAGAAAGCATTTTAAACTCATACTCAAAATAGCAATCATGACAAGCTACAAAGAACTTTTAAATCCTATAACCACTTTTATTTTTGATATTGATGGTGTATTGACAAATGGAGATATTACTATTTTAAAAGGTGAAATGGTACGAACTTTAAATGCTAAAGATGGTTACGCTATTCAATATGCTAGTAAAATGGGATATCGCATCTTAGTTATTACCGGAGGACAATCTGAAGAATTAAAAAGTCGTCTGGTAGAAATTGGTGTGGAAGAAGTTTGTTTATCTTCATTCAATAAAATTCAGGTTTACAATAAGTTAAAAGAAAAATATAAATTTTCTGATGAACAAGTTTTGTATATGGGTGATGACATTCCTGATTATGAAGTTATGCAACAAGTTGGAATTGCTACCTGTCCCCAAGATGCTGTGATGGAAATTAAACATATTTCGCACTATCAATCTCCTTTTATGGGCGGAAGAAATTGTGTAAGAGATGTTATCGAACAAACGTTACGTGTTCAAAATAAATGGTTTACAGAAAAGGCTTTTGAATGGTGATTTTAAAATTTTGAATGTTTGATGTTTGATGTTTGATGTTTAATGTTGGATTAAAACGATTTTATTTGTGAACGTAATATTGTTTTTTGATGATATATAGATGAAATAATTTCCTGCTTGGATGTTATTTTGTAACATTGAAATTTTAAAATTAGATTCCTCTATTTTTTCTTTATACACACTTCTTCCTGATACATCTTTGATTTCAAATACTCCTTCAAAACCTTCAGGAACAATTACATTTAATTCATCATTTGTTGGAGTTGGGTAGACTTGAATTATTTCACTACTTTTCAATTCATTTACTTTTACCAAAGGATTTGTAATAGGATTTCCAATAGTAACAGGAAAAACATCATTCGCTCCAATTTTTGTAAGAAAAATATTGTTTCCTCCTGCTCCAAAAGAAGTATTATATCCAACAACAATAACTCCTCCGTCATTTGTTGGTATTATTTGTCCTGATATATCATCACCTGTGTTAGAAAATCCCAAGGCATGATTATCATATACTAAAGCAGATGTAAATCTTCCTGCTAAAATATCTTTACCTATAGGAAATGTTACTCCGTCAAGTTGTTGATTATAAACAATATAAAATTTACCTGAAATACCATAAGAGGTTATTTGTTCATAGGTTTCGTTTGTAGTATATGAATAGGCAAACTCATAAATAAAATTCCCATTAATATCTACTTTAGCGGCATATCCATCAAAATCATTCAAAACAAAATTCTTTCTAAAACCTACCACATTTATCTCATTTCCTACAATACTAATGTCGTTGATTTGATATTCTCCGTGATTACCATAATAATGTTCCCATAAAAGATTGCCATTCTTTTTAAAACACATTAAATAGGCTTTATTTTTTAATGAATCTGAAATATATTTCGTTCCTCCAACAACAAACATTGAATCATTTAGAATCTTAACGCATGTTGCAAAATCATTTCCAGCTGTCCCAAAGTTTTTCGTCCACAAAGTATCTCCATTTTGATTTGTTCTAACGATATAAAAATTATCATTTCCAGAAGTACCCGTGTTTGTTTGACCAACCATAACAATTGATGTGTCAGGCAGTAAAATAGCATCATTTACTTTTTCCCAACCACTCCCTCCATAGGTTTTATCCCATAATAAATTACCTTGTCCATCTGTTTTTATCAAATAATTGTCATATCCCCCATTTCCGAATGAATTGGTATAACCTGCGATGAAAAAACCGACATTCTTTTTATATAATACACGTCTTCCACCTTCCGATTCAAAACCTCCATAATTTTTTGACCATTTATAATTTCCAAGACTATCTACTTTTAATAAAAAAGCTTGCGACGCGCCATTTTGAAAACTACTAGATGAACCGGTAACAACATAACTACTGTCCTCCAATTGAACGATTCCCTGTCCAAAATCATAGCCATTGTTGGTGAATATTTTATAAAAATCAATCTGACCTGAAACCAAAATTGGTGACAAGAAAAACACAAACAAGAAGCATTTAATTATAATTTGCATCGTAGTCGTATTAAAAGTGATTGACCATACCCTTTGTTTGAAATCATACCGATTATATCTTGAGAGCCAATTCCTATTGCCCAATTAGAAAGGTTAAAATTTGAATAAAGTCCCATTCTGAATCTTGAAAAACCACCTACAGAAGCTTGTGATCCAATTTCCACTTTTGAATTCGGTTTCCACTGTCCACCTAAATAGATCATAGGGGTGAACGCTAAAGTAGGATATAATCTTATTCCATAAAAATAATTCCATTTTGAAGAATAATCCTCGTTTATAATTTTTCCAAATTGAAAAAAAACAGGTAAAAAAAGCACTTTATTTTCTATCGATTCTTGAATATGTAAAGAGTCAACATACGAGACTGAATCGTTAAAAATTGATTGATCTCCATACAGTTGATTTAATTTAAAACCTTCGAAAGTAAGCGTTGAATCCATTTGATAAGTTTGCAATCCAGATGAATAATTTACAATACCTATATTTTTAGCAATGAATTGAAAAGTACTATTTTTAACACCATTTCGAATGATCATAAATCGATAATCAATATCTAACCCCACTCCTATTCCTTTATTAAAATTAGAACCTTGTGTAGATCGGTAACTTCCTTTTGCATCCAATTTTAGAAGTGTTCCATCTTCATTTAAATCCATCGTTCCTTTCTGAATAAATGCTCCCTGATTATCAGATGCATTTATATAATTCAACGAAATTGAAGACTTCGATTTTTTGTCAATTATTCCAAAACCAATTTTCTGAAAACTCGAAAAAGAAAAATGAGAACCTGAAATATCAATTTTAGTTCCTAAATAATTTTGATTCCCATTAAAGACTAATCCGAAAATATCTTTTGAATAATTGACTCCGCCTATTGCATAATATCCCCCTTTAATTAAATACCCCCATCTTGAATTCTTAAATACATTCGCTTTAAAATTCCTAAATTCAACTTCCGAATTTAAGTCAACTCCTAATCTATTCATTGGCAAATGTTTAGACAACGAAGTGTTTATTTGATCTGACGATATTTCACCTCCATAAATTAACTTTCTAAACAATTGATTTTGAATAGACGTTGAACTTAATTCTACATTCCCCGATACAATTAATTCATTATAAGTTGCAGATGAATCATATTGAATAGGCAGAAATTGTTGAGAAAAACTAATTCCCGACAATAAACATAAAAACCCTATTTTCAACATTCTCATTATTCTAAACTTCGAATTAATATCTATTTTCTATTTTAAAATCACTTTTTATCTTCACTCCTAAAAATGCTCCTTCTGGAATTTTAATCGGTTCATTTAAAGTTAAAGATGCATTTGGAGTACTAAATTTAGAAATCACATTCAGTTTTTTAATTTGTGAAATCTTCGCTACCATTTCTTTTGTAAAATAAAAATGAACGATTGAATTTGCTGTTTGAATTCCTTTTGAAAAAGTGGACCCAGTAATTGACGAAGCGATTGATTCCGTTCCATCCACAGTAAAAAGAACTCCTCCATTCTCATCTAACAGTTCGAGTGTTAAAGCACCTGAAATTGGAAATCCATTGGTTGCTAATAATGTTAATCCCCCAGAAACGATATGTGATTTCTCTTTATCTTGTTTGATTTGGAAATCGAAGGTATTTTTCAAAGTAAGCCCATCTAATCCTATCGTTAACGGCATTTTAGCAACTACATCAACCTTCAATTTGCTTGTAGGAAATAATTCATTCCAACCTCCCGAAGTATTACCCCACGGATTTAATTGAATAGAATACCCTATTTTTTGAGTTGCTCCTAGATTTTCAAGGTAATTTTCAATCGAACTATTTGAGGAATTAAAACCAATCTCTTTTTTACTTTCTACTAAAGTTGTCCAAGCACCCTTAGCAGGATCAATTGTAAAAGCCTCTCCAAAATTAAAGTCTGATTGTGAGGTAGTTAATTGAACATCGGTTCCTGTTATTACATTTTTATTTTGAATGAGTGAAATTATCGCTTTAGCAGGAATTTTTAAACCATTCGTAACTTTAAATTTTAAATCTGTTGCTCCAAAATCAACCAATCCACTTTTAACTTTCGTTAAGAAATCAATGGTTGTTTCTAGTGTATCACTTATGATTTTCTGTCCGAAATAACCTCTAGCATAATCCACTTTTAAATTTTCAAGAGTTGCCGTTATTTTAGTAACATCAGCGTTTGTCATTGAAGTTGTGGCACCATCTGGATCAGTTGTTACCGTAAACAATGATTGAAGCACATTAAATTTACCTCCAGTTATACCCGTCAAGTCCATCTCATAACCAGAAATATCTATACTTCCTTCAACAATTCCTGGATTTAATTGTGTTCCTGCCGGAGCTTTAAACGTATTCTCGAAAGGAACTCCATTTTTTGTAACTCCAACTAATTGCATCTTAAAAAACACTGGTGTATTTACCGGATTTTCAAATTTCACATGAATGTTTCCATTCGATAATCTAATCTTCTTAATCTCAACATCTTGTAGATTTAAATTGTGTTCTTCAACCGAATTTACAAAACTTGTACCCGGATTTAAGACAAAATTAGAAAAAGCGATTGTAAACGTTTGGTAAATTGATGTATCTGGAATTTGAACAACTTCAGTTAGATTTAGATCCAACAATGTACGGGTAAAATTCAACTCATAATACCCTAAATTGCTAATAATTGAACCATTCTTTACAAATTTATCCAATGTCAACGTATCGTTCACCAAAGGCGCTACCCAATCTGAATTCCAAATCGTTTTCTCCTTTTTACAAGAAGAAAACAATAGAATAAAAAGTGTAAACACTAAAACAAGTTGTTTCATGAACGTTTATTAGCAGAATAGCAAAGACGAAAATTAAACTTCAAAAGTTGTATTAAATTAAGCTCTTTCGATGATAGTAGCGTACCCCTGACCAACACCAATACACATACTTACTAAAGCATATCGTTTATTTGTTTTTTGAAGTTCTAAAGCTGCTGTTAAGAGTATACGTGCACCTGACATTCCAAGTGGGTGACCTAAAGCAATCGCTCCACCGTTTGGATTAATTCGTGGATCATTATCTGCAATTCCTAGCTCTCGTGTACATGCTAAAACTTGAGCCGCAAATGCTTCGTTTAATTCTAAAATATCCATTTGATCCAATGTCAAACCTGTTCTTTCAAGTACTTTTCTGATTGCATAAACTGGACCGATTCCCATTATTTTAGGTTCAACACCAGCGACAGCCGCCCCAACAATTTTAGCTAATGGTTTGAAATTATGTTTTGCAACTGCCTCACCTGAAGCCAATAACAATACTGCTGCACCATCGTTTAATCCTGAAGCATTTCCTGCAGTTACCGATCCGTCTTTCTTAAATACTGGACGTAAACCTGCTAAAGATTCAATCGTTGTTTCTGGACGAGAAAATTCATCTTGATCAAAAACAATTGGCTCTTTTTTCTTTTGAGGAATAACTACCGGAACTATTTCTTCTTTAAATCTTCCTGAAGCAATTGCTCTCGCTGCTTTCTCTTGCGACCAAGCTGAAAATTTATCTTGTGCCTCACGTTCAATCCCATATTTTTCAACCAAATTTTCAGCTGTCATTCCCATACTATCAACACCGTATACTTCTTCTAATTTTGGATTGATAAATCTCCATCCAAAAGATGAATCAAACATTTGCGCATCTCTTCCGAAAGCAGAAGAAGTTTTTGAAATCACCCAAGGTCCACGCGTCATATGCTCTACTCCTCCTGCGATGTATATATCACCTGCTCCATCTTTGATAGCACGCATTGCATTCACAGTTGCTGCAATTCCTGATGCACATAAAATATTTACCGTTTCAGCACTCACCTCAATTGGTAAACCCGCCAACAATCCTGCCA
>Ga0209230_10001183_pt1 | contig 10439 bp, 8 predicted proteins | sample LakOntMetagenome_FD_187467 | JGI IMG/M metagenome (GOLD analysis project Ga0209230, IMG submission 187467) | Freshwater and sediment microbial communities from Lake Ontario - Sta 18 epilimnion Metagenome (SPAdes) (version 2) | ecosystem: Environmental > Aquatic > Freshwater > Lentic | place... | reverse complement strand
ATACCTGGCGCTTCAAAAGCAATGAAAGATGTAGAAATTGAAGACGATGCGTTTAAATATATTGAAGCAATCATCCATTCGATGACTCCAAAAGAAAGAAGCAAACAGACTCTGATTGATGTTAAAAGAAAAGCCAGAATCGCAAAAGGATCAGGGACTAAAATTGAACAAGTGAATCAGTTGATGAAACAGTTTGATCAAATGAGTAAAATGATGAAAATGATGCAAGGTCCTGGCGGGAAAAACCTGATGAAAATGATGGGTGGCATGAAAGGAATGCAATAATATTTTTTAAGGTTTAAAGTTTTTCTGAAACTTTAAACCTTAGTCTTTTATATCCTTTAGGATAGCGATATCAATAAGAAATCCAATTGAGATAGGAAGCCTTTTAGATTATAATAGAATTTGAATGTTAGGCTTTAAACGATAATACCAATTAAAATGCAATTACTAGACGGAAAAAAAACCGCTGAGGATATTAAAGTCGAAATCACTGCTGAGGTGAATTTGATGAAAAGCAATAATGAAAAAGTGCCACACCTTGCCGCAATCATTGTTGGTAATGATGGCGCAAGTTTGACTTATGTAGGGAGTAAAGTAAAAGCCTGCGAACGTGTGGGTTTTGAATCTACTTTGATAAAAATGCCGAGCACTACTTCTGAAACAGAATTGCTAAAAAAAATTAAGCAACTAAATCAAGACGATAACATCGATGGTTTTATCGTACAGTTGCCATTGCCAGAGCAAATTGATACCCAAAAAGTATTAATGGCTATTGATCCGAGTAAAGATGTGGATGGATTCCATCCTGAGAATTTCGGAAAAATGGCTTTGGATATGACCACTTTTATTCCGGCAACCCCTTTTGGGATTTTGGAATTATTAGAACGCTATAATGTAGAAACCAAAGGAAAGCATACCGTAGTTATTGGCAGGAGTCATATTGTGGGTCGTCCGATGAGTATTTTAATGGGAAGAAAAGGTTTTCCAGGAAATTCTACCGTTACCTTGACCCACAGTTATACTAAAAATATTGCCCAAATTACCACTCAAGCCGATATCATTATTACTGCTTTGGGTGTTCCGAATTATCTTAAAGCTGAAATGGTAAAAGAAGGAGTTGTTATTATTGATGTAGGAATTACTCGCGTTTCGGATGATACAGCCGAAAAAGGGTATGTCATTACTGGTGATGTAGACTTTGAGAATGTCAGTAAAAAAGCGTCTTTTATAACGCCTGTGCCAGGAGGTGTTGGTCCGATGACCATTGCGATGTTGTTAAAAAACACGCTTTTGGCAAGAGAGCAACGACGACAAATTAACAAATAACATAAAAAAAAGAGGCTTTCGCAAATAGTGGAATAGCCTCTTTTCTTTTTTGATTTTATCGTTGCCGCAACTTCAACTATTTGGCTTTAAAGCAATTGTCTTTTGTTCAAAAAACAGCTTTAATAATCTCCTCTTTTCTTAAATCTTGGATCGTCTTTTTTGATGAATTCGGTTCTTCTTCTTACAGGCTCGTTTTTTGGTAAACTGGCTTCTTCTGTTTTGCTCGAAGGTTCAATGAGTTGGTTTAATTCTTTAATTTCGGCATCGGTTAAATCACGATATCTCCCTACGGGAATGTCTAATGAAATATTGATAATGCGAATCCGTTTTAAGGCAGTTACTTCTGAACCTAAATACTCACACATTCTACGAATTTGGCGGTTTAATCCTTGTGTTAGAATGATTTTGAAAGTGTATTTGCTGATTTGTTCGACTTTACATTTTCTAGTAACCGTGTCCAAAATTGGAACACCATTTCCCATACGCTCAATGAATCGATCGGTTATGGGTTTGTTTACCGTAACGGTATATTCTTTTTCGTGATTGTTTCTAGCTCTAAGAATCTTATTGACAATATCCCCGTCATTGGTCATAAAAATCAATCCTTCACTGGCTTTGTCTAATCTGCCAATAGGGAAAATTCTTTTGGGATAATTGATGTAATCTACAATGTTGTTGCGCACTTCTAAATTGGTCGTGCATTCAATGCCAACAGGTTTGTTGAAAGCCAAGTAAACTGGTTTTTCATTTTTCTCAACAATTAGTTTTCCGTCAATGCGCACTATATCGTCAAGAGAAACTTTAGTTCCCATTTCAGGGACTATTCCGTTAATCGTTACACGACCTTCTTCGATGAGTTTGTCGGCTTCCCGGCGGGAGCAATAACCTGTTTCTCCAATGAATTTGTTGAGGCGTTTTAGATTTTCTTCCATAAAGCAAATATAGGTTATTTTGAAAATGCATTAATTTGGAAAGCGTAAAATGTTTTTACAGATAAGTGATTCTTTTTAAGAGATCGGACTACTTTTAGAAATGGGCAAGTAGAGATTGAAAAGGAGCAGGTATTATGGAGTTATTGCCAAACTATTCTGTTTCTAATAAAAAGTGGGTCACTTTTTTATACAAATCATCATCATGCATGCTGTGTCCTAAGCCTTTGGTTTCGATAAAAACAGCATCTTTCCAGGTACTGGCAATCTTTTTTCCTTCTTCAAATAAAACGACCCGATCATCAATATCATGAGCAATAAGTCCTTTAATACCGATTTTGGACGCAAATAATTTTCCTGAAAACTCTTCGATTTTGAGTCTAAATTGCTTCAAATAATGGTCTTCTAATTTTTTAGAAATAGCCGTGTTCAAGCTTAACAACGTAATATAGTTGTTAAGGATAATACTAAAATCACTCGGAGCACCTAAAAGGACTATTTTCTTAATCAAAGTACTTTGATATTCCGATTGATAGTATAAACAGGCTTTTCCACCCATAGAATGACCGATAAGGTATTGTGGTTTGAATTTTTGCACAACCAAATGGATGAATTCGGCATATTTGGGAATGTTAAACTCTTTGCCACTTGATAATCCGTGCGCTGGTCCATCGATGGCAATAATAGTGCTGCCTGAATTTTTAAGGTAGGGTATGATGTTTTCCCATCGTGAGGCATTGCTTTCCCAGCCATGAACCAATAGAATGATTTTATCATTGCCTTTCCAAGTATACGTTTGGAAAGAATCGCCATTGTGGTGAAAAGTCACCGTTTGGGTATGCTGTAAAATCTTTGGAAGTTTGTCTTTCGATAACCTACCCGTTCTTGGCTCACTAAAAAAACCATAAGCGAGCTGTGATGCTTTTATAGGAAATGTATAACTCAATACATTAATATATAGTCCAATAGATTTGGTAAATAAAAAAAAGAATAATTTTTTCATAAAAAAAAGCCTCCAAGTGGAGGCTTAAATATACTTAAAATTTAGAGAATAACTGGTCAATTTTTTCTCTTTCTTCTTCTGCTAAAGAGCTGTCGACTAATATTCTTCCTGAATGCTCATCAGTGATTATTTTTTTTCTTGAGGCTATTTCCACTTGTGTTTGTGGTGGAATAGTGAAGAATGATCCTGCTGACGCTCCTCTTTCAATAGAAACTACTGCTAAGCCATTGCGAACACTAGTTCTGATTCTAGTGTAAGCCGCTAACAATCGCTCTTCGATTAAGGCTTGATATTCAGATGATTTTTCAGATAAAAAAGATTCTTCTTTAGCCGTTTCTGACATAATAGCCTCTAATTCTGATTTTTTATGTTTCAAGTGATTGGATTTCGTTTCTAATCTCTCTTTTGATTGGGCAATAACTTCTTTCTTGTGTTCGATAGAAGCTTTCATTTCTTTAATTTGCTTTTCAGCCAATTGGATTTCTAGCTCTTGAAATTCTACTTCTTTAGTTAAAGAGTTGAATTCTCTATTGTTACGAACCGTTTCTTGTTGTTTGGTATATTTTTGTATAGATTCTTTATGTTCTTCAATAGCATTTTTCTTACTCTTGATAACCTCTTCAATACTTTCCAAATCATTTTTTAATTTGTCTAAACGAGTGCTTAAACCAGCTACTTCATCTTCTAGATCTTCTACTTCTAAAGGAAGCTCTCCTCTCACATTTCTGATTTCGTCAATTCTAGTATCGATTAATTGTAAATCGTATAATGCTCTTAACTTGTCTTCTACACTTAGTTCTTTCGTATTCGCCATATTTTATAAGTACTTAACTGGATTTGTATTTTCTTCAGATAAAATGATGGCAAAATTAAGGATTTTTTTCCGAAGATACTCAACAATATAATTTTTTGTATAGCGTTCACTTTCAAAATGACCGATATCAGCTAAAAGGAGTTGGTTTTCAGCTTCATAAAACTGATGGTATTTCAAATCGGCTGTCAAAAAAGCATCGGCTCCTGCTGAAATGGCATTTTTTATCGCATAACTTCCAGAGCCACCAAGAACGGCAACTTTTTTTATTGGCTTGTTCGAATAAGACGAATGTCGAATCCCGTCGGCTTGCATTTTTTCTTTTACAAAAAGTAGGAAATCTTTTTCTTTCATCGGCGTTTCCAATTCCCCAATCATTCCTAAACCGATATTTTGGTGTTTATTTTGCAAATCATAAATTTCATAGGCTACTTCCTCATAAGCATGGTGGCTGAAAAGCGCTTTTAAAATTTTGTTTTCCAAATGTTTTTCAAAGGTCACTTCGATTTTTATTTCCTCTCCTTCTACAAACTCAAACCGTTCTCCAATTACAGGATTACTACGCTCATTACCCATGTAAGTGCCGATTCCTTTAGAGTTGAAACTGCAATTTTCATAATTGCCGATGCTTCCTGCTCCAGCATCAAATAAAGCATTCCGAACTATTTCGACATTTTCAGGGATGGTATAGGTGATTAGTTTTCTAATAAAATGTGTTTTTGGAATTAGGATTTTAGTATTTTTCAAACCCAAGGCGTCACAAAATATTTTATTTACACCTTCTATATGATTGTCTAAAGCGGTGTGAACAGCATAAATAGCAATATCGTTTTTAATCGCTTTTATTACGGAACGTTCCACATAGTTTTTACCCGTCATTTTTTTTAATCCAGTGAATAATATTGGATGAAAACACACAATCAAATTACACTTTTTAGCAATCGCCTCATCAATGACATTTTCTAAGGCATCATGACACACCAAAACCCCAGTTGCTTTCTCGTCAGGATTTCCTACTAACAAGCCTACGTTATCAAAATCTTCAGCATAGGCGAGGGGCGCCATTTCTTCGAGTACGGAAAGTATTTCTTTAATTTGAATCATGAGTTTTTGTTTTGATGGATGAGTTTTTCGTTTTATTTTAAAGTCGCTGTTGGGCTATTGGTTTTAACCTTTAACTGTAAATAAAAGATACGAAATTTTCTATTCAAAGATAAAATATTTATACTTTCGTATTATGAATTTACTGCGAAAAATACTCTTCCCATTTGCCATATTGTATGGTTTTATTACCAGTATTAGGAACTTTCTTTTTGACAAAGGGGTACTAAAATCGCATGCTTTTGAAGTGCCAGTTATTGTAGTGGGGAATCTGAGTGTGGGTGGTACTGGCAAAACACCACAGATTGAATATCTAATTCGGTTGCTGTCCAATCATTATAAAATAGCCACTTTAAGTCGCGGTTACAAAAGACAATCAGAAGGTTTTGTGTTGGCTAATTCAGAGGTGAATGCGGCTATTCTTGGGGATGAACCGTATCAGTTTTTTCAAAAATTTCCAAACATTCAAGTAGCTGTTGATGCCAATCGTAAAAATGGAATTGAACAATTGCTTTCACAACCTGAAAAACCCGAAGTAATTCTCTTAGACGATGCTTTTCAACACCGAAAAGTAAAAGCAGGATTTTATATTTTGCTGACTTCCTATGGTGATTTGTATTCGGATGATTGGATGCTTCCAACTGGAAATTTGAGAGAGCATGGCAGTGGTGCTGCAAGAGCCAATGTGATTATGGTAACGAAATGTCCTCCAAATCTTTCTGTTGCCGAGCAAAACGAAATCAAATCAAAATTAAAGATCGCGCCCCATCAATCGTTGTTTTTTACCTTTATCGCGTATGACGACTTTATTTATTCTGAAGAGAAAACCATAAAAGTTAATGAAATCAAAGAGCCTAGATTACTTTTAGCCGGTATTGCAAAACCAGCTCCGTTTTTCAAACATTTGCAAACCGAAAATCAGCAATGCCTTACCTTTCCAGATCATCATCATTTTACGGAGAAAGAGATTTTGGGAATAAAAGATAAATCCCAGCACAAAATTATTATTACTACCGAAAAAGATTTTGTAAGACTAAAAGGCAGTTTGCCAAGCCATCAATTGTTTTATTTGCCTATAAAAAGTACCTTTCTTTCAGGCGCTGCCGATTTTGATAGCATTATAAAAAAATATCTTACAACAAGTTCAAAAAAATTGTAGTCGGTTATTGTTAGATGTCGTATTTTAAAAAACTATATCAATTTTTAGACTTTTTGCTTTACGACTTTTAAACTTTCGACTTACTTTAATTGAATATTGCTTTTATGTTACGATAAGTTTTGAGCAATGATTTCATAGAAAATTTTAGGCTCAAAAGGTTTTGTAATGACATCATTCATTCCAAAAGAAAGCAGCATTTCTCGATTTTCGTTCAATGAAATGGCTGTTAAGGCAATTATAGGCGTTTTATTATTGAAGGTTCGAATGACTTTAGTGGCATCTGTTCCATTGATACCGGGTAAGTGCACATCCATTAGGATTAAATCATAATGATTATTTCTCGCCTTTTCGATAGCATCTTCACCGTTTTCTACAATTTCACATATTGTTTTTTTGTTTTCCAGCATTTTTTGGGTAATCATCTGGTTGATTTTGTTGTCCTCTACCAAGAGTATCTTTTTATTTTCAAAGACCGATTCATCGAAGTTTTTGGCAACTTCGGCAGCGGCTTTTTTTCCGATTTTAAACTTTAGATCAAAAGAAAAACTAGAACCTTGTCCGACCTTACTTTCTAATTTTATTTTTCCGCCAAGAATATCAATTATTTTTTTTACAATGCTTAGACCCAATCCAGTTCCTCCGTATTTTCGGTTGATTTCGATCGAACCTTGCGAGAAACTTTCGAAAATAGTTTCTAATTTGTCTTCAGGAATACCAATCCCAGTATCAATTATTTCAAAATAAATAGAAACATTTTCCTTTTTTAAGGAATGCAGTTTAGCTATGATTTTGACTTCCCCGTTTTTTGTGAATTTCAAGGCATTGTTAATTAAATTCATAAAAACCTGAGACAGTTTTGTTGGGTCGCCAATTAAATCATTCGGAATGGCTTGATCAATATCTAAAATGTATTTATTGTTGTTGTCGTTGGCTATTTCTTTCAGGGAACATTGAATATTCTGTAATAAAATTTTAAGATTAAAATTGATATGCTCCACTTTGACGGTATTGGATTCAATTCTATTGATTTCTAATATATCATTGATAAAGGTCAATAAATAGTTTCCTGAAAATTGTAAAGACTCCAAATATTTCAATTGTGATTTTTTTGGGTTCTCTTCTAATAAAAGATGCGTGATTCCGTTGATGGCATTCAGAGGAGTTCGCAATTCATGACTGACGGTCGATAAAAAATCGGTTCTTGCTTTGGAAGATTTTTCTGCATTCTCCTTGGCAACTTTTAATTCTATATTTACTTCTTTTAGTAATAAATTAGATTTAGTTCTAATGATATTGTTTTTATACAAAGACAAACTCAATAAAGACAAAATCGAGATTAAAGCAATGGCCAATATGCTGATGAGTTTTGTAAACTTGTTAATTTTTTCTTGGTGCTGATTTTCAATTTCCATTTTTAAAATGGCTTTTAGTTCCTTCGATTCTTTGAACTTAGCATAATCACGGTCTTCTAGTTTTTCTTTTTTCTGGGTGTATTGACAATTTTTTAGTTCGTTGTTTTTCTTTAGATAAAAAAGAGAATTTGATGGGGCTGATTTTTTTTCATAAGCGATACTCAAGGATTTGTATATTTCCGCGCTAAGTTCCCGATTTTCATTTTTTGAATTGTAGGATAAAGCACGCTTTAAGTAGTAGAGTGCTGAGTTGGTTTTGTTTAACTTTAATTCAATGACACCTAATTGGTAAAAAGCAGTTGCTTTGTATTCTTCTTTGTTGTTAGGGATAGCAATCACAGCATTAAAAAAAGAGGAAGCCAATTCGTATTCTTCTTTTTCTTGGTAGATAATGCCTTTTTGAAGGTTTAAAAGCATTATCGCTTTAGGTGATTTGGTATATTCGTAGAGCGATTTTGCCTTATCAAAATGGGATTCGGCTCTTTCGTAATCATTTGTTTCTATATAACAAAGGCCTAAATTGTAATAACAAAAAGCTGCTTCAGAATCTTGTTTTAGTGTCTTGTATAAAGGGATACTTTTTCTAAAAAGCGCAATAGCATCTTCATATTTTCTTAATTTAAAATAAATAGCGCCAAAGGCGGAATAGGCATTTGCTTGTGCCGCTACATTTTTACTAACAATTGCTTTCTGAATAGCCTTTTCTGAATATTGAAGGGCATCTTTAGTATTGTCATTCTCGATGTTGTCCTTGGCTAATGATAAATAGTAAGTGACGCTATCTTTTTGTCTAAGGGATTGTTTTTCTTGGGCAAACAAAAAAGAATGAAAAAACACGAAAAACAATAAAAATGACCTCATTTACTTTATAGGATTTGCTATACTTAGTATAAATATAGCGAATTATTTTTTAGATACTAATAGAATTAAATCGATAATTCGACTGGAATAACCAATTTCGTTATCATACCAACCTACGACTTTTACCATTTTATCAATCACAGAAGTCAATTGGGCATCAAAGACACATGAATGTTGATTGCCAAGGATGTCAACCGAAACAATAGGGTCTTCGGTATAATCCAGAATGCCTTTTAAATGGGTTTGGGAAGCCATTTTGAAAGCCAAATTGATTTCTTCAATGGAAACTTGTTTTTTTACATTGCAGGTTATATCGGTCAAAGAGCCGTCTGGAACAGGAACTCTGATGCCGCAGCCGCCAATTTTTTGGTCTAATTCTGGAAAAATTTTTGTCAGTGCTTTGGCTGCACCCGTAGTGGTCGGAACAATAGATTGGGAGGCACTTCGCGCCCGTCGTAAATCTTTGTGCGGTTGATCGTGTAAGCTTTGGTCAGTAGTGTAGGAATGTACCGTAGTGATGTAGGCTTGTTCAATACCACAAAGCGCATCGATTACTTTTATCATCGGTGCCGCATTATTGGTCGTGCAACTTGCATTGGAAATAATGGTTTCCGTTCCGTCTAGAATGTGTTCATTGACTCCTAAAACGACAGTTTTTATAGCGTCTGTTTCTGATGGTGCGGAAAGAATTACTTTTTTGGCTCCAGCCAAAATATGGGCATTAATTTCTTCGAAAGTTTTATATTTTCCTGTCGCTTCTACTACAATATCAATAGCTAACGCTTTCCAATCTAAATGCGCTATGTTTTTCTGGTGAAAAAACAAATACAAATGCCCATCGACAATGATTCCTTTGTCGTCATACGAAACTTCAAAAGGTAAAACCCCATGAATGCTATCGTATTTTACCAAATGAGCCATCGTTTTGGAGTCAGCGATATCGTTAATAGCAACCACTTCAATCTGAGGATGGTTTAATAGTAAGCGAAATAAATTGCGCCCAATTCTGCCAAAACCATTTATTGCTATTCGTGTTTTCTTCATTGAGATTGCCTAAAGGATGTGTTTTTGTGCTTTATAAGACGAGCGTACTAAAGGGCCGCTTTCTACATGACGAAAACCCAACGATAAGCCGTATTGTTCATATTTTGCAAACTGCTCAGGGGTAATAAATTCCTTAACGGGCAAGTGTTTTTTACTTGGTTGTAAGTATTGACCTATCGTAACCACATCAACATTGGCTTTTCGTAAATCTCTCATCGTTTCAAAGACTTCCTCTTCCTCTTCACCCAATCCTAACATAATCCCAGATTTGGTTCTGTTGATTCCTTTTTCTTTTAAGTAACGCAATACCTCAAGACTACGGTCGTATTTTGCTTGAATACGCACTTCACGTGTCAATCGCCGAACAGTTTCCATATTATGGGAAACGACCTCAGGGTTGGCTTCCACAATTCGATCAATATTTCTTTCGATACCTTGAAAATCAGGAATCAAAGTTTCTAAGGTAGTATTTGGGTTCATTCTACGGATTGCCTTTACAGTTTCAATCCAAATAATAGATCCGCCATCTTTCAAATCATCTCTGTCTACACTGGTTACCACCGCATGTTTGATGTTCATAATTTTGATAGAACGTGCCACTTTTTCTGGTTCATCCCAATCTACCGTTTCGGGTCTTCCTGTTTTTACGCCACAAAAACCACATGAACGCGTGCATACATTTCCTAAAATCATAAACGTGGCAGTACCTTCACCCCAACATTCGCCCATATTAGGACAACTTCCTGAGGTACAAATGGTGTTTAGACTGTATTTATCAACTAAGCCGCGG
>Ga0209230_10001182_pt1 | contig 10444 bp, 10 predicted proteins | sample LakOntMetagenome_FD_187467 | JGI IMG/M metagenome (GOLD analysis project Ga0209230, IMG submission 187467) | Freshwater and sediment microbial communities from Lake Ontario - Sta 18 epilimnion Metagenome (SPAdes) (version 2) | ecosystem: Environmental > Aquatic > Freshwater > Lentic | place... | reverse complement strand
GTTTGGATCGGTGAGCGCACACGTCAACTAGATGGCGCACATGTTGATTTTGCATCAAAGGTGCGCAATCCAATCGGGATCAAGCTTGGACCAAAGTCCACAGTAGAAGATGTACTTGCCTTAATCGACAAACTAGATCCAAACCGCGAACCAGGACGTATTACTTTTATTACACGCATGGGTGCAAAGAGCATTCGCCAACTCTTGCCTGGATTGGTAGATGGTGTGACAAAGTCTGGTGCAAAGGTGTTGTGGGTGTGCGATCCAATGCACGGCAATACCTACGAAGCACCTACGGGCTATAAGACCCGCAGCTTTGATGATGTTATGGATGAAGTTAAGGGATTCTTTGAAGTTCACAAGGCGCTAGGCACACATCCAGGCGGAGTTCACATCGAACTTACTGGCGATGATGTCACTGAGTGCGTTGGTGGCGGCGAAGAGATCTCACACGAGGACTTGGCTTCACGGTATGAAACAGCGTGTGATCCTCGCCTGAACCATGCGCAATCTCTAGAACTCGCATTTTTAGTTGCTGAAATGTTGCGCGATCGCTAATTTTGGACAGTGCCGCTTTTAATTACCTCTCACAAGACCCCTATTGGCACCCTTAATCTTTTAGCTGATGATCAGATTCTGATCGGTGCAAACCTTTCTACGATTTCAGCTTTCAAAGCTGGAAAAGATATAAAAATTGTTAAGTCGATCCCAGTAATTTCAGATCTCATCAACGATTACTTTGATGGAGATTTAACTGCGCTCAACGGAATTCATGTCAGGCAACCCGGTGCAGCATTTTCACAAGCCGCCTGGAAAACCATGCGAAAGATTGCACCTGGAAAGGCTTGGTCATATTCAGATCTAGCAGAAAAAGCAGGCTCACCTGCAGCTGTTCGTGCAGCGGGTAGTGCATGTGCAAACAATGCGATCATGCTTGTTGTCCCTTGCCACCGAGTTGTTAAAACAGGGGGAGCGTTAGGAAATTATGCCTACGGTGTTGATAAGAAGCAGTGGCTCTTAAGCCACGAGGGCTTTCTTTAAGATTTCTATTGCCTCAGCACACTGCGCATTATCAAAATCTAGATGAGTAACGAGGCGCGCATACTTAGGACCAAGTGCGCTAATCCACAAACCAGCATCACGGCAACGTTGAGCAAGCTCTGCGGCGGTAATGGGAAGTGCTGCAAGATCTAGGCCAACGATATTTGTGTGGACTGTTGTTGGATCAATCAATGAAGAATCAATTGCAGCGATTGCTTTTGCAAGTTCTTGTGCACGTCGGTGATCTTCAGATAAGCGATCAATGTTGTTATCTAGTGCGTAGTGAGCACCTGCTGCGAGCAAACCGATCTGGCGCATTCCAGCGCCATAACGCTTACGCCAGACGCGAGCCTTTGCAACGCGATCCTTTGTTGAGAGCATTACTGAACCAACTGGTGCACCTAGTCCCTTTGAAAGACAGACGCTTATGGTGTCGAAATACTTTCCATACTCTGTGAGTGAAACACCTGATGCCACGTGAGCATTCCAGATACGAGCACCATCTAGGTGAAGTGCTACTCCAATTTCATCTGCGCCTTTGCGAAGTGCAGCAATTTCACTTATTGGCTGAATAGTTCCGCCACCAAAGTTATGTGTGTTCTCAACAGCAATTGCAGTTGTCGAAACAAGATAGGGACCGCTGTTGGGACGGGCAATTTCAAGGGCATCAGATGCCTTTAATAGGCCGTTTTTGGCAGGAAAGGTACGAGTTGTTATTCCGCTAAAGACAGCAGCGGCGCCTAATTCGGCGCGAACAATATGGCTATTTGTTTCTGCAATTAACTCTTCACCGGGTGCAACCAACATGCGGATAGCTAGTTGATTAGCAAGAGAGCCAGTTGGCGTGAAGACTCCGGCCTCTTTGCCAAAAAGTGCCGCAACTCGCTCTTCTAGGGAGTTAACTGTTGGGTCGTCGCTATAAACATCATCACCGACAGGTGCACTTGCAATCGCTTCACGCATTGCTGCAGATGGGCGAGTAACGGTGTCGCTTCGAAGATCAATTGCCATGGCCCAACCTTACTTCTGTTCCTTCAGAACTATTAAATACATGGCTACAACTACCAAGATTCCACCAAAAGCAGTCTGAAGTGTCAATCGTTCTCCGCCTAACAAGATTGCAAAAAAGGCAGCAAAGACAACTTCCATGGTCAAAATGACCGCCACCTTGGTAGCACTCATGTGTGCCTGTGACCAAGTTTGGACGATGAAAGCAACTGCTGTGGCAAAGACTGCCGTAAAGATAACAACGCTCCACACTCCTCTATCAGGAGGAAGTGAGTACCCCTCAACTGCAGAGGCCAATCCAGCAAGAATTGCGCACATCGTTAGTTGAATAACTGTCATGGCATAAACATCACGACCCGAAGACCATTTGCTTAAGGCAATAATGTGAGCAGCAAAGAGAAAGGCACTTGCCAAGACAAACATCTCACCAATACCAACAGAGAAGCCACGAATTGATAGAAGACCTAAACCAAATGTCGCTACAGCAATGCAAAACCAAGTGAACTTAGTGATTTTTTCCTTTAATACAATTGATGCAATCAACGGCGTTAAAACCACATAGAGGCCGGTAACGAAGCCAGTAATGGCCGCGCCCGTTCGTTCCAAACCAAGAGTTTGGGCGATGTAGCCAAGGCCTAAGAAAATTCCTGCTAATCCACCTCGTTGCAGCAGATCCCTATTGAAAAGTTTGATTGTTTGAGGTCGAATCAAAATCATCACAATCACAGCTAAGGCGAAACGAGTGAAAAGAAAGTTATTAACGCTTTGGCGTTGGATAGCATCCTTCATCACAATAAATGAGAGTCCCCAGGCAGCTGAGACCGTTAGCAGTGCCCATGGCGCAAGTTTTAACTGCAGTTGATGGCGCGCAGACATTAGCCGCGCAATTTCTTCAGTAGTGCAACTTCCTTGCCGTGCTCTAGCTCCATGCCTGGTGTTTCAAGAATGAGGGGGGCGTTAGCTACAGCTGGGTGGTCAAGTAACTCCTTAAATGGGTCAACGCCGATGTGGCCCTCACCAATATTTTGGTGGCGATCCTTAAGTGCTCCGCACACATCCATTGAATCGTTAGCATGAACTAACTGGAATCGTTCGATGCCGGCAATTTCAACTAGCAAATCAATCGTTGCTTTCATTCCGCCTTTAACTGAAATGTCGTGTCCTGCAGCAAATACATGGCAGGTGTCTAGGCAGATTGCCACCTTCGGGTGATATTCAAGAGCCTTTAAATACATTGCAAGATCATCAAGTTTTTTAACTAGTGACTGACCTTGACCTGCTGTTGGTTCAAGCAAAAGATAGGGAGCATCATCGCCAAGTGCGTTAAGAATTGGCATCATGCCTTCATGAATCTGCTTCCATGCTTTTTCAACATGGTTCACATCAACTGCAGAGCCTGTGTGAATAACTACGCCAAGGGCGCCGATATCTGCCCCGCGCTGTAATGAGTACTTAGTTGATGCAAGGGAGTTTAAGTATGTTGCCTCTGTTGGTGACCCTAAGTTGATAAGAAAGGGTGCGTGAACATAGGTTTCAATATCTAATTCTGCAGCCTTAATCTTAAAAGCTTCATCTAACTCTGGTTTGGCCTCTGGCATCGCCCAGGTGCGAGGACTTGATGCAAATACTTGAATTGCTTCTGCGCCAATTTCTTCGGCATATGCAATGGATCGCTTTACCATTCCGCCAGTAGTTGGGGTGTGGGCACCGATGCGAGGCTTTTTAACTGGCGTTGGCATTGGCTTACCCTACGGTAATCGTCACCAAACTTCCACGTAAAACCTTGGTGTTAACAGCAGGAGAAACTTTTTTAACTATTTTCTTCTTCGCATTTCCGGTCGATACAACCTTCACCTTTAATCCAAGGGATTCAAGCACCGCTTTACCTGCGCTAGCTTCCATAGTGATGATTGTCTTCGGGATGAAGGTGTAACGAGGACCCTTAGAAATAAGGATTGTAACTTTGCCACCCTTGTTTGCAGTTGCTCCACCTGCTGGGCTTTGTGAAATAACAGCAAGTTCTGGAGTTGTTTCACTAAATGCATACCCAGGGTCCACGTTAAATCCAGCTTCAGTTAATTCATTGAGCGCTTGTTCACCGCTCTTGCCGATGTAGGAAGCGAGTGCAACCTGTTCGATACCCTTAGAAACAATTAAGTTGACCTTTGAATCACGCTTTACCGATGAGCCCGATGCAGGCGCTGATGAAATAACAAAACCCTTTGGAATATCAGAGCTGAAAACCTCTGTTGTTGTTCCAATAGTTAAGGGAGATTTGCTAATAGCAACTTGAGCAGCCTCTGGTGTTAATCCAGTTGTAGATGGGATTGTGTAACGCTCTGGACCCTTAGAAATAATTAATTTAACGCTGCCGCCAGCATCAACTTTTCCACCACCTGGTGGCTCGGATTCGATAATCCTGCCCTTAGCAATTTCTTCGTCATATCTGTTTTCAAAAATCACTGCAGTTAGTCCTAGAGGAGTAAAGGATGAAACCGCTTCCTCATAGCTTCCACCAACAGTTGAAGGAACAACTACGCGTGATCCTGGCCCAACTAATGTGTACCAACCACCAACACCTAGAGCGATAGCCAAAACAAGAGCGACCTTACGGTTTCTTCGAACTCGTTTGCTTGCACGCTTCTTCTTTTCCTCTTGTTTCTTTATCTCACGAGTGTTTTCTTTAACCTCAATCGTTGCCTCTTTTACCGGCTCCTCTTTTACCTTCTTGCGAGCTTTCTCCCGAATTGGCTCGACAGGCAAATCCAATCCAAGATCTAATTGGTTCTTCTTTGGGTCTAGTTCGATTTGAATCTTCTGTAATCGTTCTAGGAACTCACCGGCTGTGTGAGGGCGATCATCAGGATTCTTAGCGGTCGCACTTGCGATCAGATCATCTAAGCCCTGTGGGATCTCTTTGCGCTTGCTACGAAGGTGAGGAATCTCTTCATTGACATGCATATATGCAATTTGAATAGGTGAATCACCATTAAATGGCTTTTCACCAGTAAACATTTCATAGGCCACGATTCCTGCTGCATAAACATCACTGCGTGAATCTGCGATACCGCGTTGGACTTGCTCGGGGGAGAGGTAGGAAACACTGCCCAAAATCACGCTGGACTCAGCTGTCATGGTTGTTCCGATTAACTCTCCGCGGGCTAAACCAAAATCTGCAATCTTGATCCGACTATCTTTTGAGATCAATATGTTTTCTGGCTTGATATCTCTGTGCACGATACCGAGGTCATGTGCAGCAGCGAGTGCAGATAAAATTGGAGTTAAGTAATTGATAGCATCTTTAATCTCAAAACGACCACGTTCATTTAAGTATTCACGAAGTGTGTGACCTTCAATAAATTCCATAACCAGAAACACCGCAGGAATACCGCTTTGATTCCAACCCTGATCTTGGACTGCAACAATATTTGGGTGCGTTAGTGCGGCTGCAGCTTTTGCTTCTCGAATAAAGCGTGAGACAAATGCTTCATCTTGTGCCAAGTGAGCGTGCATGATCTTTACAGCAACTTTGCGATCTAGTCTGGTATCTAACGCCTCATAGATTGTTGCCATTCCGCCATTAGCGACCTGACGTAGCAATTGGTAGCGCCCATCAATGAGCTCACCGGACAGATCGGACATGTGTAGATTTTATTGAGTGCGCCAGTAAGAGGTGCCGAGGGCGCGCCCAAAACAGTTACGAAGTGAGTTTGAACTCGCAATTTTCGCGGGTTTCATCGCGAGCGAAGTGTTTATCTTGATCAACTTGCCATTGACGCATTTGAGCCTCGATATGTGCTCCATCTCGATCTAATACGCGCTGCAAACCGACTTCGGGCTCAATGTCTAGCCAATACGTTGTTGCTCCAGTTTCGCGCACAATCTGTTGGGCTGCGCCAACTCCTTCGATAATCAAATAGTCAGTAGGGGTAACTATCTCTTCGCGATCAAAGGCCATGGTGTGCCAGTTAAATATCTTGATCACAAACTCTCTACCTGCAAGATGGGCGGTAGAAATACGATCTAATATTTCAGAAAGCGGGTTACTAAGAGCGTTATCCCAACCGTTATAGAGATCATCCATATGAATGACTCTTACAGTCCCATCTACTGATAACTCTGCCTCTAGTTTTGCCGCGAAGGTAGTCTTGCCAGCACCGGCTGGACCATCAATAGCTAAGAGAGTCACGCCAACGTTTCAATCCGACTACAGCGACAACGGTAAACATTGCGTATAGAACAGCGGTAAACCAGTAACCAAGCATCGCGTACTGAACTGTTCCAGCCAGATCAACGATTAGCCAGACAACCCATGCTTCCCACTTTTGGTAGACCATCATGATTTGTGCAACGAGGCTGCCGATTAATAGAAATGCATCTGACCAGGTAGCTGCAGCCCCGATGTTAGATAAAAGTGGCGATAGAGCCACAACACTAACGAATGTTCCGATTGCGATGTAGCGACGATTGCGCGCTGTCACCGATCCAGGGACCGCACCTGTTGGTGCCCAATCCTTCCAGCCATAAACAGCGGCGGTAATAAACACTAACTGCAGTGCTGCACTTGCAAAGAGATCTACTTGATAAAAGAAAACTCCATAGAGCGCGCTACTTAGTGCCCACCAAGGCCAGGTAATTCTTTTTCCTGTTGTTCCCAGCCATACGCCGATGAATGAGGTAATTGCTGCAATGAATTCAAGAATTGAGACTTCATAGCCCCAAGCAGTAAATAAAGTGGTTGACATGATTTTCCTTTCCGCATCCGCATTACCAGATGGGTCAATCGGTCGGTCTGAATTTCAGACCCTCTCAGCCTTGTGGGCTCCCGTGATGAATACTCTAGCGTGAAACTAGTACGCGCTTCATGAATGCAGCACCCGCCACGCGGATACGTCGTGCCGTCGATGTCTTTGCACGCTGATTGAAAATGTCATAACCGATCTTTTCTACCTCATCGACAATGCCGCAATACAAAGTACTTGCCGCTTGAATGCATGGGCGACTAGATGCTTCCAGCATGGCGATCCCTGGGGCAGCTTCTGCCTGTAGTTGACGCACGCGTGCGATCTGAAATTTAAGTGCTTCAATAATTTCTGGTGTTAATGCACGCTCTTCTAGCATTTCACGGGTAACACCAAACTGGGCTAGCTCTTTAATAGGCAGGTACACACGACCACGATCTAGATCCTCATCAACATCACGAATGAAGTTAGCTAACTGAAAGGCAATACCTAACTTCTTGGCAGCCTCAAATGCATCATCATGCAAAGGACCAAGGATTGGCACCATTTCAAGGCCAATGACTGCTGCAGATCCATAGACATATTCGAGTAAATCTTCATATGTCTCATACTCCTGCACAGTTAAATCCATGGTCATAGAATGCAGGAATGCTTCAAAGTGTTCGTGCGGAATATCAAAGCGCTTGACTGTGTCGATCAGCGCCCGCCCTACATGATCTTCACTTGTTCCCTTTTTGAGATCAGCAAGAACTCCATTACCCCAATTACTTAATGCTCCTGCTTTTTCTTCAATACTTAATTCAGAGGCCAAATCATCAACAATTTCATCGGCATAACGCGCAAAACCATATAGGGCATGAACAAAGGGACGTTTTGCCTTTGGCAGCAAGAGTGTTGCTAGAAAGTAGGTCTTTCCATGTAATGCGTTTAACCGCTTGCACTCGGCATACGATGCACGAAGATCAGAATCAGTAATTCCTGCAGCGGTTAATTCATCCACTTACTTAACCGGACCCACGATACGTTCTGCAGCAAGTCTTCCTGAAATCAAAACCATTGGAACACCAACACCTGGTTGAGTTCCAGATCCAGCAAAGACTACGTTTTCAATTCCAGCTGCCATGTTGCGTGGCCTAAATGGACCGGTTTGGAAGAAGGTGTGTGCACTAGCAAATGGTGCACCAGCCTCCATACCTTGTGCCTGCCAATCAAGTGGAGTTGTTAAAACTTCAGTCTCAATCGAATCACCAAAGCCGGTGTATCCACGCTTTTCCATTGTTTCAACCATGTGATCTCGATATGGCTTTGCTTGCTTAGTCCAATCAATATCAGCGGTGAGGTTTGGGGTAGGAAATAAGATGTAGTAAGAGTGTTTGCCAGCTGGTGCCAGGGAGGCGTCATCTTTTGATGGAAGTGTTACCAAGATACTTGGATCACTCATCAACTGCTTCTTCTTAATGAGCTCATCAAATACACCATCCCACGATTCTCCAAAGTGAATATTGTGATGAGCGGCAAAGTCGTACTCCTTCGAGGAGCCAGCCAACATAGTTACGCACGATGGTGAGTAATTAAGACGCTTAACATTTAACGGAGTCTTACCCAGCAAGTCGCGCCAAGCAACAGGCAAATCAGGGTTCAAAATTACGGCGTCGCACTCAATACGCTGGCCATCTTCAGTGATAACTGCCTTTGCGCGTCCATTTTGCACATCAACCTTTGACACTGTTGTGCTGTATTTGAATTCAACCCCGTGCTTTTGTGCAGCAGCTGCCATTGCGCGCGGTACTGCGTGCATTCCACCCTTAGGAAAGAACACACCATTGACTGAGTCCATGTATGCAATAACGGCGTAAATAGCTAGCGCCTGTTGCGGGCTAACTCCGGCATACATTGCCTGGAATGAGTACACACGTTGCAGACGAGGATCCTTCATAAACTGATTCACCTTTGGTGAAAGTTTGCGGAAACCGCCAAGTGCAATTAAGCGTGCAAGATTTGGTGTCAACAGATTAAAAGGTGAATCAATGTTGCGATCAATAAAATCATTCATTTCATACTTGTAGAGCTTTGTAACAAACTCGACATAGCGGGCATAACCGGCAGCCTCTTCTGGGCTGATCTTGTCTGCAATCTCAGCTTCCATTTGTGCAGTGTTTGCATGCACATCTAGTTGAGATCCATCTGCATAAAAGGCACGATACAAAGGAGAGACCGGCATGAGTTCAACCCAGTCCTTCATATCTTCGCCCACACAACTAAATGCATCTTGAATCAAAGATGGCATAGTTAAAACAGAAGGACCTGTATCAAATGAGTAACCATCTTTTTGCAATAGGCCGCTTCGACCACCAGGAACAGATTCACGTTCAATGACAGTTACCTTGCGACCGGCACCAGCTAAGCGAAGGGCAGCACTGAGGCCTGCATATCCTGCTCCAACGATGACGACATGATCGGTGGGGCCTTTAACACGTGCGGGCATTACGAACTCCTCTTTGTTGCAATATTTGCAAGCTCAACGAGCATTGCATTTCCATCTTTTGTAAAGACTGCAGATTGCGCTGCAGTTAAGGCTTGATCTGTTAAGCGTTCAATAGTTGCTTCAAGTTCTGCTCGTGCACCGGTAGATTCGATGATTTCTCGGAGCAGTTCAACACCTTTTGCATCGAGGTCAGGCTTTCCAAAGTGTTGGCGAGCAACCTTTCTCTGAGATTCTGATTGGCGATCATTGGTCATAGCGATTAAAACAGTTCGCTTACCTTCCCGCAGATCATCACCGGCAGGCTTACCCGTCACAGATGGATCACCAAAAACGCCCAGTAGGTCATCTCGAAGTTGGAAGGCCTCACCCAAAGGAAGTCCGTATGCAGACAGTGCGGCAAAAATTTCTGGCGAGGGAGCTGATGTCATTGCTGCACCAAGATGTAATGGACGCTCGATTGTGTATTTGCCTGATTTATAACGGGCAATCTTCATCGAACGATCCACACTTGTGCTTTTTTGTGTTTGTTCATGAATATCTAAGAACTGTCCTGCCATCAACTCAACACGCATTTCGTTGTAGTAAGGAAAGACGCGAGCAAACTGTTCTGTTGTTAATCCAGCACTATTGAACATTTGATCTGACCAGACCAGCGCTAAATCACCCAGTAACACCGCAGCGGATAATCCATACTGTGGCGCAAAGCCATCTAGTTCATCCTGAACATGGATTGATTCAAAGTGGCGATGAATAGAAGGCTTTCCGCGACGAGTATCTGATCCATCCATTAAATCATCATGAATCAGTGCGCATGCTTGTAGTAGTTCAAGTGCTGCCATTGCGCGGACAACAGGTTTTTCAAGTGCACCACCGGCTGCTACAAAACCTGCATATGCAAACAATGGGCGTAAACGCTTTCCGCTATCTAATAAAAAAGCGGTTAACGCCTCCGAAACAGGGGATAACTCTGTCGATATCGTATTCAGATAGGCGCTTTCAAAGTTGAGGAAGATGGCTAACTCTTCTTCAACGGCGCTACGAACGCTTGTTAACGTTGCTTTTGTCTCTGAACTCACTCGGTAACGGTACCCTCACCCAGTGGTACTTCGCACTTCCTATTCATTCGAGTTCTTCCCTCCAAAGGATGTTGAGGGTGAAGAACGGTTGT
>Ga0209230_10001180_pt1 | contig 10447 bp, 9 predicted proteins | sample LakOntMetagenome_FD_187467 | JGI IMG/M metagenome (GOLD analysis project Ga0209230, IMG submission 187467) | Freshwater and sediment microbial communities from Lake Ontario - Sta 18 epilimnion Metagenome (SPAdes) (version 2) | ecosystem: Environmental > Aquatic > Freshwater > Lentic | place... | reverse complement strand
ATCACTCCTATGTCTCGAATAGAGGAGCGTCAAAGGCAGGTTGCGCTAGATCTTGTTTATGATCGCAGAATCTTTGATGGAGATGAATGTACATACGATCCACTACAAGAATTCTTACAGTTGTTTAATGGTATAGAACTAGCAACAAGTAAGAACGCACGAGCTGAAGCTCTGGCGGCGCTACCGTTATTTGACCGTTTACAGCGACGCATCATTGATGGCGAAAAAGTAGGTCTGGAAGATGATCTAAAAGCTGCTATGGGACAGGGCACGCCACCACTAGAAATCATCAATTCGCATTTGCTCGAAGGAATGAAGGTCGTAGGAGAGCTATTTGGTAAGGGCGAGATGCAGCTTCCCTTCGTTCTACAGAGCGCAGAGGTTATGAAAACAGCTGTTGCACTTCTTGAACCCTTCATGGAGAAATCTGGTGATGCCGGTCGCGGAACGATGCTCTTGGCCACTGTTCGCGGAGATGTGCACGATATCGGGAAGAACCTAGTCGACATTATTTTGACTAACAACGGATATCGCGTGGTCAACATCGGTATTAAACAAACGATCAATCAGATTATTGATGGAGCAACAGATAGTAATGCTGATGCGATAGGTATGAGTGGATTACTCGTTAAGTCAACGGTGATTATGAAAGAAAACCTTGAGGAATTGACCGCGCGTGGTCTTGATCAACGTTGGCCAATTGTTTTGGGAGGCGCAGCACTAACACGTGCATACGTTGAACAGGATTTAGCATCGGTGTTCCCAGGCGAAGTTCGCTACGCCAGAGATGCTTTTGAGGGACTGCGCTTGATGGATTCCATCATGGCGGTCAAGCGTGGAGATGAAGGCGCTGCATTGCCAGCTCTTCGCGAACGTCGTGTTGCAAACACCAGAGTCAAAACAGAAGAGTTACCAATCGATACACGCCGTAGTGATGTTGCCTCAGATAATTCAATTCCTAAACCACCATTTTTTGGTTCACGCGTTATTAAGGGTATTCAGCTATCTGATTATGCGGGAATGCTCGATGAACGTGCACTCTTTGTTGGACAGTGGGGACTGAAAGGAAACCGTGGTGAGTACGAAACTATGGTTGAGGACGAGGGTCGTCCACGGCTACGCGCACTGATCAATGAGGTTCAATCAAAGGGTTGGTTAAACGCAGCTGTTGTCTATGGATATTTTCCTTGTTATAGCGAGGGAAATGATTTAGTAATTTTACATCACGAAGGTGCTGACAAAGGTAAAGAGAGAACTCGTTTTTCATTCCCGCGTCAGAGCCGCGATCGCCGCCTATGCATTAGTGATTTCTTTGCATCTAAGGAGTCAGGCACGACAGATGTGGTTGCTTTCCATGTCGTAACAATGGGTTCTGCCGTCAGTGAAGCGGCGGCTAAATTATTTGCTGATAATAATTATCGAGAATATTTAGAGCTCCATGGACTATCTGTGCAGCTAACTGAAGCTCTTGCTGAGCACTGGCACGCCCGTATGAGAGAGGAACTTGAAGTTAAGTCTGAAGATTCAGCCGATCTTCAAGGAATATTAGATCAAGGTTATCGAGGATCTCGATACTCATTTGGCTATCCAGCCTGTCCTGATCTCGAACAGCAGGTTCAGCTATGTGAGCTTTTAGATCCTGCACGTATTGGCGTTGAGTTATCCGAAGAATTCCAACTGCATCCTGAGCAATCCACATCAGCAATAGTTGTTCATCATCCTGAAGCAAAATATTTCAACGCGAATTAATATATCCATATGAGTCAGTTCTTTGAGGCGGTCTTCTTTGACATGGATGGCCTCGTGGTTGACTCCGAGCCAGAATGGTTTCAGTCCGAAATCGAAGTGACCGCCCCCTTTGGTTACACATGGCTTGTGCAAGACCAGGTGGAGTGTCTTGGTGGGCCTCTTTCAAAAGTAGGTCAATATATGTTTGATAAGTGCGGCCAACAGCAGTCACCACAATTCTTCACGCAAACTCTCATTGATACTCAGGTAGCAAGAATGCGTGGCAATACACCCACCATGCCTGGGGCACTCGAGTTAGTTAAAGAACTCCAATCACACGGAATTAAGACAGCCTTGGTGTCGGCCAGCCCAAGGAACATTGTTGACGCAGTACTAGACAATTTGGGACATTCTTTGTTTCCGTTTTCTATTAGCGCAGATGATGTGAAGAGAACAAAGCCAGATCCAGAGTGTTACATAAAGGCTGCCAGTATGAGTGGCTCAGAAGTACGCAATTGCCTCATCTTTGAAGACTCCTTAACAGGTATGAATGCGGCAATAGCCAGTGATGCGTACCTAATTGGAGTCCCACATCTTGTTTCAATCGAAGAATCTGAACGTGTAAGAGTTATCAAATCTCTAGAACAACTTTCATACGCAAAGCTAATGGAGTTGAAGGCAGATTTTTCAGCTGTGATTTAGCTGTTATGTGCAGGACAAATGCTTTTAAAGTAGCACCAATCACACAAACGTGAAGTTTTTGGTGGCCAATACTCTTTTTCAATTGAGATGAAGATATCTTTTGCTACGCGGCGCAGAACTTTTTCGGTAGCTTCAAGTTCTGCCATTGTCGGATTGCTCTTCACGATTTTTCCATCACCTAGATAGATCAACTGCAAGAGACGGGGGAGTACACCATTGTTCTTCCAATACAACAGGGCATATACGCGCAGTTGAAACAGCGCCTTTTCCTCCCATCCAGGCTTTGGGGCTTTGCCTGTTTTGTAATCGACGATTCTTACCTCGCCAGTTGGGGCGACATCTAAGCGATCCACGTAACCATGCAGGTAGATGTTTGTGTCGAAACTATTTTCTAAATGCATCTCGCGGTGTGTTGCCTCAAAAGTAGTTGGATTTTCTAATGTGAAATAGGTCTTTAATAACGCTGAAGCGCGATCCAACCATTCCGTTTCATTTGTCACCATTTCGAGAAGTGCTGGCTTATCGGCCAACTGTGCACTCCAGCGAGAGGGCAATAGTTCTACGGCAGATTCAACGGTGCGCCCCACAGCTGGAATTTCGAAAAGATCTTGAAGAACGGTATGCACCAACGTGCCACGTTCGGCATCTAGTGAAGGGGGCTCGGGCAACTTGTCGATCTTGCGGTACTTGTATTGCTGTGGGCAATTCTCGTACTCACTCACCGCACTGGGTGATAGGCGCAAAGACTGTTCGTTACTCACCTGGCTGAAGATACTCGTACTTAGCGTATTAATTTCGCCTAAGATGCTCTCGTGTCTAACCTTGGGTATTTCGAAGCCGGTGATCGTATTCAATTGACCGATCCAAAGGGCAAGCTGTATAGCTTTACTATCACGCCCGGAAAAGAGTGGCACACACATAAGGGTTGGATTACCCATGATGAGCTGATAGGTATGCCTGAAGGCTCAGTTGTCAGCACCACCGCAGGATTAAAGTTCACAGCATTTAAGCCGTTATTAGCAGATTACGTTTTAACTATGCCGCGTGGTGCAACGATCGTCTATCCAAAAGATGCTGCGATGATCATTGGCGTTGCGGATATCTATCCTGGATCGCGAGTTCTTGAAGCAGGAGTTGGAAGTGGTGCTCTAACTATCTCCTTACTACGCGCAACAGGTCCATCCGGAAATGTGCATTCGGTCGAACGACGGGCAGACTTTGCAGAAAATGCGCGATCGAATGTAGATGCGTACTTTGAGGGCGCACTGGACAATTGGAGTTTGGTAGTTGGTGATTTACAAGACCAAAACTTTGATTCTGAATATGATCGAGTTGTCCTAGACATGCTCGCTCCCTGGGAGTGTGTTGACATTGCAGCAAGAGCGCTACGTCCGGGTGGAGTCTTCTTGGCATATGTAGCAACTACAACACAACTATCTGCTACCGCTGAGGCTCTTAAGGAGGATGGTCGATTTACTGAACCCGAAAGTTCTGAAACCCTGATCAGAGGTTGGCACCATGAAGGCTTAGCTGTTCGTCCGCAGCAGCGAATGATTGGACATACGGGATTTCTTATCCAAAGTCGTCGTATGGCACCTGGGGTTGAGGTGCTTGCTCGCCGTCGACGCCCAGCGAAAGGTGCCTACGGTGTCTCGGAAGATTGAACGATTAATCAACCTAACAATCGCATTACTGGCAACAAAGAGATACCTGACCAAAACCGAAGTATTTAGATTAGTTGAAGGCTACGAAGGTAGTGCTGAGACAAAGGAACGAATGTTTGAACGAGATAAGGATGATCTTCGATCACTTGGTATCTCTATCGATGTTGGAAGTTTTGATCCTCTCTTTAGCGATGAAGCTGGATATCGTATTAAATCTGAGAACTATCAATTGGATCTTGGGGCAATCACTCCCACAGAAATGTCGCTTCTGTCTTTGGCGGCAGATGCATGGCAAGGGGCAGCCTTTGCAGATGCTACTCAGAGTGCGATCCTAAAACTCAGTTCCTTTGGCGTTCCCGCGGATCCGATTGATATTCCAGGACTCTCACCCAAACTTTCAAATGGTTCTAAGGAGTTAGAAACTATTGCTGGTGCTATTGGGGATGCAAATTTCTTAACTTTTGATTATCTTTCAACTGATTTGATTGCAGAACAGCGCACAATCATTCCGATCGCTTTATCTAATAAATCTGGATTTTGGTATGTATCTGGTGTCGATCATGGAATTCAAGAGGTGCGCACATTCCGACTGGATCGCGTACAAGGTGCTATTACTGTTCGTAAAAACACAGAATCATTTGAGTTTCCAACAGACTTCGAAATAGATCGGGTAGATGTGGCGACCTCAATGAGGTTTGCTGTCGTAGATGTGCGAAAAGGCAAGGGGCATGCGCTACGTAATCTTGCTACATCGACGCAAGATCTAGGGGAGTGGGACCAGATCAAAATACCTATTTTGACAGTTGAGTATCTTGCATCACAAATCTTATGGCACTGCGAGGACGCGTTTGTTCACGAGCCGTCTGATTTGCGAGAGCTCATAATTATTCAATTACAAGCATTGTTGATAGATCATGGGTAAAAACATTTCAGCGCCACTACTGCGTACCGCGCGATTACTTGATCTAGTTCCATTTCTCAATACTCATCAAGGAATAGCGCTGAAGGAGCTCGCAGCACACTTCGATGTCACGCCGGCGCAGATGAGCGCGGATTTAATGACCTTGTGGATGTGTGGATTGCCTGGATACACCCCACTTGAGTTAATGGATCTTGAATTTGAGTCTGGTTACGTGACTATCAGAAACGCGTCCACTCTTTCAAAGCCGAGAACAATCACTTTCCAAGAAGGTGTTGCTCTCTTGCTAGGACTAGATCTGGTCGCGACTTCCCTGCCAGAGACTCGCACCGATCTGTTGAGCGCCGTGGATTCTCTTCGCCAGCGTCTAACTAAGTTATTGGGTGTGCCAGTCAAGTTATCGGTAGTCCCTGCTGTTTCAGGTTCGATTCCGACAACTATTTCTCAGGCGGTACACAAAAACAGTGGGTTAAAGATTCGTTATCACTCCATGTACAAAGATGAAACAGGTGATCGCCTAGTTATGCCGGTCGATATTTATGAATCTAGGGGGCACCAATACATGCGGGCCTTTTGCTTTACCGCAAATGATTACCGAGAATTTCGCATGGATAGGATTGAAACCACCACTCCAGCTTCAGTTCCTAAAGAATTTGAGTCTCGTCACGTGGATTCAGAGAAGATTAGTTTCACAATTACTGGTAAGACAGCTTCGAGAGAAGTTGTCGAGCGTTTTGCCTTATCTGAATATCATCTCGGGAAAGCGATCAACCTAGCTTCGTATTCGCGTCAGTGGATCGAACGATCTGTGATGGCATCGGGTGGCGCTTTGGTCCTGAATTCACCTTTGGACATTCGTGCCGAAGTCGCCGAAAAGGCTCAACTGATGCTTAATCGTTACAAAGAGGCCTGAATTCCACTTTTCACTCTGAGGGCTCTGGTGTAGCCTTAGATTAATCATTAGCCAAGGAGTAGGTACTATGAATTTAGGTCCAAGAGAAATAGTTATTCTTTTAATTGTTGTCCTCGTTCTGTTTGGCGCAAAGCGCTTACCTGACTCCGCACGTTCACTCGGTCGTTCAATGCGAATTTTCAAGAGTGAGATGAAGGAAATGAAAGCTGATGACGGCTCGATAGAAGAAAACGACAAAACAGAGAAGTAATTTGATGGCACCGGCAAATGAAGCACGGATGCCACTGCTTGACCACTTACGTGAAGCGCGAAAGAGAATTCTTCGTTCTGCAATTGCTGTATTGATTGCATTTGGTGGTGGGTGGTATTTCTACAATCCGATCATCACAACATTGGCCAAACCCGTGTGTGATCTCAAAGCGGCTCAGGAGGCTGGTTCGGCAAGTTGTGGTGCGTTATATATCAGTGGCGTATTGGGTCCACTCGATCTGCAAATTAAGGTTGCACTTCTTGCTGGCGTCATCGTTTCTGCGCCTTTCTGGCTCTACCAACTATGGGCTTTTATTGCGCCAGCTCTGCATAGAAAAGAGAAGCGCACAAGCGTTCTTTTTGTTGTTGCAGCAACACCATTTTTTGCAATGGGTGCAACCTTAGGTTATTTGATTCTTCCAGTAGCGATCGAAGCACTCTTCGGATTCACTCCAGATGCAATTAGCAACCTCGTCAGATTTGATGACTATCTAGACTTTGTTTTGCGATTAATTCTCTTAGTTGGTTTGGCATTTGAACTTCCAATTTTCTTACTGACCTTTAACCTGATTGGCTTTCTTCGTGGCAAAACTATTCTGAAACCGTGGAGAGTTTGGGTCTTTGGAATTTTTCTTGTTGTGGCAGCCTTTTCGCCTACCGCAGATCCTTTGAGTATGGTTCTTCTGTCTGCACCGTTGATTGTTCTTTATTTCATGGCCGGGGGGATAGCGATCCTGGTCGACAAGCGCCGTGACAAGAAACAAGAATTAATCGAAACTGGCTCTATGGCGATTGAGGCACCAACACCTATCCAGGAATAGCCGATAAGGTCAGCCTATGTGGGCGTTAGTTATCAATCCTGTTTCAGGACAGGGTCGAGGCACCACGGTGGGAACCTATGTAGCGGGCTATTTGAATAAAAATAAAGTGGATTACACAATTGTCACCGGAAACTCCTCAATCGCGCTCAACGATCATCTCAAGACCTTTATTGAAAAAACTCCTGATTGCACAGGCGTTATTGCTGTCGGCGGTGATGGATTAATGCACATTATTTTGCAGTTGGTCGTTCCCTCCCAAATCCCATTCGCCATAATTCCGGCGGGGACGGGTAATGATTTTGTTCGCACTTTAGGGTGGAGCTTGGAAGAGATTGACGCACAATTAGATCGTGTCACCACAGCTGCGTCCTCACCGATTGATCTTGGCCTAGTTGATGGTGAATGGTTTGGAGCAGTTCTATCTACTGGCTTTGACTCGATCGTCAATGAACAAGCTAACACGATGAATTGGCCAAAGGGTCCTATGAAATACAACCTGGCAATAGCAATGGAACTTCCTCGTTTCAAGCCTCGTCATTACGAAATCACCTTAGATGACCGCACGATTTCAACTGAGGCGATGCTAATCGCAGTGGCAAACGGCAGATCATATGGCGGTGGAATGCTGGTCTGCCCGAACGCCAATGTTGGTGATGGTCTTTTCGATGTCATGGTTCTACACCCCATCTCAAAGATTGAATTTATCAAGGTCTTTCCTCAAGTCTTCGCGGGCACGCATGTCTCACACCCTGCGGTCGAGATAATCCGCAGTAGGAATGTGTCTATAGAGTCCAATGCAATCGCCTATGCAGATGGCGAACGAATTGGACAACTTCCAATTGCAGCTGAATGTATCCATGATGCCGCACAAACGTGGGTTGCATGACGACGCCGGCAGAGCGCTACGCCGCTGCTAAATCTCGTAGTCAGCACCCAATAACTACTGAGTTTTTGCAAACCTTTGAATTCGAGTTTGATCCCTTCCAAGTTACTGCTTGTCATGCTGTTGAAGAAGGTAAAGGTGTTTTAGTTGCCGCACCTACCGGCGCAGGAAAAACTGTTGTTGGTGAGTTCGCCGCTTACTACGCTCTACAAGCCGGAAAGAAGTGTTTTTACACAACCCCTATAAAGGCGCTTTCAAATCAAAAGTACTCAGAATTTGTTGCAAAATTTGGTGAGGACCGTGTTGGTCTACTTACTGGTGACACAAGCATTAATGGAGAAGCCGAGATCCTCGTAATGACAACAGAGGTCTTGCGCAACATGTTATACGCCGGATCTAACACGTTGACTAATTTAGGTTGCGTTGTCATGGATGAGGTCCACTACCTTGCAGATAAGTTTCGCGGTGCGGTGTGGGAAGAGGTGCTGATCCACCTTATGGAGAGTGTGCAAGTTATTTCATTATCTGCAACTGTTTCAAATGCTGAAGAGTTCGGTGAGTGGCTTGGTGAAGTTCGAGGTGAGACTGAAGTTATAGTCAGCGAAATACGGCCTATTCCTCTCTTTCAGCATGTTTTAATCGGCAATCGTCTATTAGATCTTTTCGATCAACCAGGCCGAGTTAATCCTGAGGTGTTAAGCCGAGAACGTGAAATGACGCGGAGGGCATCGTTAGGCAGAAATCGACGCGGACGTTTTGCCGAACCAAGCGATCGCATGTCACGCGCAGACATTATTGAAAAACTTCAGGGTGAAAGCTTGTTGCCGGCTATCACATTTATCTTTTCAAGAATTGGTTGTGATGCTGCCGTGAAGCAGTGCTTGCACGCGGGGTTGCGTCTGACATCCCCTGAAGAGCGAGAAGAAATCAAACGTACCGCTCTTCGCTACACACAAAACATCGCTGAAGAAGATCTAGAGGTACTCAACTTTAAAGAGTGGCTAACCGCCCTAGAGCGTGGAATAGCAGCCCACCATGCTGGCTTGCTTCCAAGTTTCAAGGGTGCGGTGGAAGATTTGTTCCAACGTGGATTAGTTAAGGCTGTGTTTGCAACTGAAACTTTGGCACTTGGCATCAACATGCCGGCTCGAACTGTTGTCTTAGAAAAACTTGTGAAGTTCAACGGTGAGGCCCATGTGCCAATAACTCCGGGGGAGTACACACAATTAACGGGTCGTGCTGGTCGGCGCGGAATAGATATTGAAGGTTATGCGGTCATTCAATGGTCTCCAACCGTTGATTCTGCCTCAGCTGCAGGTTTAGCATCTACTCGAACCTATCCACTGCGCTCCTCATTTTCACCTTCCTACAACATGTCGATTAACTTAATTGCCCAATTCGGACGAGAGCGTGCACGTCGTTCACTGGAGTCATCCTTCGCTCAGTTCCAAGCCGATCGAGCAGTTGTGGGTCTAACACGACAAATTCGTAAGAATGAATCTGCGATCCAAGAGTTGGTAAAGGAATCAACATGTCATCTTGGGGATTTTTCTGAATATGCTCGTCTACGGCGATCTATTAAGGAAGTGGAAGTTTTACTTAGCAGACGCGATCAACGTAAAACTTTTGACAACAGACAGCGCGGCCATATGGAGAGCGAACTCGCCGATCTACGTAAAGCAATGAAGAACCATCCCTCTCATGGATGTGCTGAACGAGAGGAACATGCTCGACTCGCAGAGCGTGCTGGTCGACTTACCCGTGAGAATGATGGACTTACCCTTCGCGTGGAAAGCCGTACACATGTGATCGCTAAAACCTTTGATCAGATTTGTCGAGTTTTGGAGCACCTGCACTATATCGAGGGTGAAAAACCAACACCACAGGGAAAAATCTTGTCGAAGATTTATGCTGAGTCTGATCTTTTGCTAACGGAGTCAATACGTAGAGGGTTATTTGATGAACTCAATGCAACAGAATTGCTCTCGGTAGTCTCATGCGTAATTTTTGAATCGCGATCTGCTGAGAATTTGGCACCGAAAATGCCTAGTCAAAAAGTGCAGTCAACTATTACAGAGATGATTTCGCTATGGGCTGCACTTGAAGAGATCGAAAGTAATTTTGGGGTAAAGACGCAGCGCGAACCTGATGCAGGGTTCTGCTTCATTTCCTACAAGTGGGCCAGCGGTAACTCCCTTAACAGCGTTCTTAAGGGAACGGACATGTCAGTTGGCGACTTTGTTCGCTCCACAAAGCAGCTCATTGATCTACTCAATCAAATTGCTGGTGCAAGCGATAAATTACGCCCCATCTGCAAAGATGCGGTCAAACGCATCGACCGGGGAGTCGTCGCGTACCTAATGGGAGAAATATGACATTGATGCTGTTAGACAGCGCCTCCCTTTGGTATCGGGCGTACTACGGAATGCCAGACACACTTGTGGCACCGGATGGAACATCTGTTAATGCAATCCGCGGATATATAGACATGACTGCGCGATTAATGAATGTTTATAAACCTAATCGTTTAGTGGCATGCCTTGATGGAGATTGGCGACCAAGTTGGCG
>Ga0209230_10001176_pt1 | contig 10457 bp, 8 predicted proteins | sample LakOntMetagenome_FD_187467 | JGI IMG/M metagenome (GOLD analysis project Ga0209230, IMG submission 187467) | Freshwater and sediment microbial communities from Lake Ontario - Sta 18 epilimnion Metagenome (SPAdes) (version 2) | ecosystem: Environmental > Aquatic > Freshwater > Lentic | place... | reverse complement strand
ACCTGCTGTGTAGGTCGATGGATGTTAAAGAAGTAAGAGTGAATTGGGTGTAACACCACTGACTACTTCAGAGTGAGTTTTTCGCTGCAAATCGAGGGCTGTTAGGTATTCCACAGTTCCTAGACGCTGCACATCGAGAGAGTTAGCTGAAATTTCCGCTCCTTGGGGAACGCTTGCAACTGGCACAGGTACAGCGTAAAGGTAGGCTTGGCGCCTAGCCAATCGCATCTCGCGTCTAACTGCTTGAAAGGTATGAAATCTCCATGTCTCTGGCCTCAACTCGAAAGAACCGCAAACCCTTCGCCCTAGCAATGCTCGTGGTCATCAGCTGGTTCATCATCACCGGCTTCTTTGGGCCACTCTTCGGCAAGCTCACTTCGGTTCAGGAGAATAACAACTCCTCATTCTTACCAAAGGGCGCAGAGGCTACACAAGCTGCTGATCTCATTGAGGGATTTTCAGCGGATTCTTTCCTCTCCTTCCCAACCTTGATTCTCTTTGAAGGAAAGGTGACCCCTGAGAACCTTGCGGCAATTAATGCGCATATGGCAGGCGTCGGCTCGCTCACTCTCGGAGATACAGATAAGAAAATTTCGGATTACATCGCACCCGATCAAGCAATTTCAGTATTCCCATCAGAAGACGGAAAAGCGATTCTTGCAAATGTCCCATTAGATGGAAATGCAATATCTGAATTACTTCCTAACGATGAGCCAGTCCTTCCTGCAATAGTTGAAGCACTTCGCGAAGATGTAAAACCATTGGCGGATGCAAATGGAGTCAGTCATTATGTAACTGGGCCAGCGGGCTTGTTAGGTGACCTCTTTGGCGCATTTGGTGGAATCGATTCAACGCTTCTGCTGACTACGCTCGCTGTCGTTGCGGTTATTTTGATTGTTGTCTATCGCTCTCCAGTGCTCTGGATCATTCCACTGCTCTCTGCGTTATTTGCACTTTCAACTGCTGGTGGAATTGTCTACCTATTGGCAAAGGCGGACATCATAGATGTCGATGGTCAATCCCAGGGAATTCTCTCCGTTCTTGTTATTGGCGCTGCGACTGATTACGCACTCTTATTGATTGCGCGTTATAGAGAAGAGCTCCACCATCACGAGAATCGATTCGATGCGATGCGTGCTGCCTATAAAGGTGTATGGGAACCAATCCTTGCTTCAGGTTCTACAGTTGCTATCGCTCTCATGGTTCTGCTCTTCAGCCAATTAACAAATACTGCTGGCTTAGGCCCAATTGGTGCAATCGGAATTGTTGTTTCGATGATTACGATTTTAACTCTGCTGCCTGCGCTACTTCTTCTCTTTGGTCGCTGGATCTTTTGGCCACGCGTTCCGAAGAATGATGGCGATGATCACGTCCTTGAGGGAATGTGGTCAAAGGTTGGCGCTGGTATTGGACGAAATCCGCGTAAGGCGTGGGTTATCACAGGCACAGTCCTTCTACTCTTTGCCTTTGCATCCACAACCTTGAAGGCAGATGGAATCGGAACTGTCGATACCTTCACTGGAAAGCCAGAATCAGTTGTTGGACAGAAATTGCTTCTTAAGCATTTCCCAGGTGGTGAAGGAGATCCAACTCAAGTCGTGGTGAGCGCCGACAAGATTGAAGCAGTAACAACTGCGCTTACTGGGGCTCCAGGAGTTTCATCAATTACTCCAGCACTAGATGGTCTTCCTATCCCAGGGCAACCAGTGCCAGAAGTAAAAATTGTCGATAACAAGGCAATCCTCAATGTAACTTTGGATGCAGCTCCAGATAGCGTCGAAGCAGGAAATGATATTCCTGAGTTAAGGCGTCTAGCGAAGGCTGCTGACTCAACTGCGCTCGTCGGTGGCACAAGTGCTGTTTATTACGATGTCCGACAAGCTAATAATCGAGATAACAGAGTGATTATTCCAATCATTCTCTTGGTCATCACTTTGATTCTAGGAGTTCTCCTGCGAAGCATTCTCAGTGCAATCGTTCTGCTCGGAACTGTTGTTCTCTCATACTTTGCAACGCTCGGAGTCTCTGCTCTGGTCTTTAACCATGTATTCGGTTTTGCAGGTGGAGATAACTCATTCCCACTCTTCGCCTTTATCTTCCTCGTTGCACTCGGCATTGATTACAACATCTTCTTGATGTCTCGTGTACGTGAAGAATCACAGAAGATTGGTACTCGAGCAGGTGTAATCAAGGGCCTTACGGTGACAGGTTCAGTTATTACCTCTGCAGGAATTGTTCTTGCAGCCACCTTTGCTGTGCTCGGCCTTCTGCCACTTGTTCCACTTGCACAACTAGGCTTTGCTGTCGCCTTTGGTGTTCTTCTCGACACAATCATCGTTCGATCAATCTTGGTACCAGCTCTCGTGCATGAGATCGGTCCGAAGATTTGGTGGCCTTCCAAGCTTCAAAATAAGTAAGCCTTCATGAAAGTTGGCACAAGTTAATGTCAGATAAGCCAGTCGTCGTCATTGGTGGGGGATTGGCTGGGTTGAGCGCTGCACTGACTCTGCAAGAAGCAGGGCGTGAGGTTGAGATTTATGAAGGAAGCGATCGCGTAGGTGGTCGAGTCGCCACAGACCATATCGATGGTTTTACTCTCGACCGGGGATTTCAACTGATCAATGCCCGGTATCCCGAGATAGAAAGACTTGATCTTCTTCGTGAGCTAGATTTTCAAACCGCCAGTCGCTCCGTCGACATTTCACTGGGAGATAAACGCTATTCGCTCAGTGACCCTCGCAGCAATCCCGTGAGTGCGCTGGACTCTCGCACAGGTACCTTGATTGAGAAGTTGAAATTTGCGTCGTATCTATTCTCTTCATCTAGTAATGAGAATTCTGTTGGACAAGAGCTAGAAGGCCTCGGAAGTCTCTATACGCGAGTGCTTCGGCCATTCTTGAGCGGTGTATTTCTTGCAGATCCGAACCTGATTAACGCAGTACAAGGAAAGGAACTCATACGTTCCTTTATCTCTGGAAAGCCTGGGCTACCTCGATTGGGCGCTGGAGCACTTCCTCAACTTCTTGCTAAAAGAGTTAACTCCATTAGCCTCAACTCGCAGGTCGATTCACTTGCTCAATTCTCTGGTCGCACAATAATCGTCGCAACAGATCTCACTACCTCGGCCCAACTCCTTGATATTCCAAATGTACCGAAATTAGCTTCAAGCATCACCTGGTATCACGAGGTTCCGGCCGATCTCACTGTATCCAATCGTTTACTCCTCGATGGAGAAAATCGTGGCCCAGTTGTTAACTCGATCGTTATCTCAAATTTCATATCTACCTATGCACCCGTTGGTAGATCACTCTTATCTACGACCACTATTGGTTACACCTCTGAATCTGAAGTACGCAGACATCTCTCACTCATGTGGGGAGCTGAAACTCATGCATGGCCGCTTATCGCCAAATATGAAATCCCTAAATCGCTTCCGATTTTCTCCCCGATGAGTGCACCAGCATCATCATCTAAGGTGAGTGAAGGCATATACGTGGCTGGAGATTTCAGAACAGCAGCATCTCAAAATGGAGCTTTACTATCGGGACGCCTTGCAGCGCAAGAGCTACTCCTCGATTAAGGCACTTAGAGCGGAAGTCACATGTGGGTAATCCCATGTGAATCCAGAATCTGTAAGAACTTGTGGAACAACCTTTTTGCTTCCAAGAATTTCACTTGAAAAACCACCGAGTGCAATCTTCAGTGCAATAGCAGGAGCTGGAAATAGGGCTGGTCGTCGCATTGCGCGAGCAAGGGCAGAAGTAAATTCTTGATTTGTCACTGGGTTCGGTGCAGTGAGATTGACCGGCCCCTCAATTTTGCTCTCGAGAATAAATGAGATTGCACGGATTACATCGTGGAGAGTGATCCAGGACCACCATTGTTTTCCAGAACCTAACTTGCCACCGAGTCCAAGACGAAAGAGTGGAAGCATCTTTCCTAAGGCTCCGCCTGTTGGATCGAGCACTAAACCTGTTCTTATCTTTACCGTTCTTACTGAGCCAGCGAGATCTGCCGCTGCTTCCCATTCGCGACATACAGCCGCTAGGAAGTCATCGCCAACACGATCGCTTTCAACTACGGCTCGGTTTCCAGATTCTCCATACCAGCCAATTGCGCTAGCGGAGATAAAGAGTTGTGGTTGAACTTCGGCAACGGCCTTTGCAATTGCGGTTGTGCCGAGCAATCTAGAGTTGAGAATCTCAGATTTATATTTCTTGCTCCAGCGCTTATCGCCAACGCCAACGCCGGCAAGGTGAATAACAACATCGACTCCACGTAGGGCTTCGATATCTACAAAACCAGTTTGAGGATCCCATTGGATTTCATCGGGTGCAACAACTGCTCGTCGAACGAGTCTCTGAACAGTATGACCCTCAGCCTTTAAATGGCCTACGAGCGCTGTACCGATAAGCCCAGAAGCTCCGGTTATTGCAATCCTTTGATGCGCTGACATCGAATTAAAGACCTAAATCAGATTCGAAAGCTCCACCTTCAAGGCGTTCCTTCAGCGTCACTAAGAATCGAGCTGCATCTGCACCATCAACAACGCGATGATCGTAGGAAAGTCCGAGATAGACCATGGAGCGAATCGCAATTGTCTCTCCACCATCTTCACCCTTGACAACCATTGGGCGCTTAACAATTGCCCCTAGTCCAAGGATTGCTACCTGTGGTTGATTGATGATTGGAGTGTCAAAGAGAGCGCCACGTGAACCTGTATTGGTGAGAGTAAATGTTCCGCCACCGAGCTCATCAGGAGTTACCTTGTTATCGCGAGTACGAGCTGCGAGATCTGCAATCTTGCGAGCAACGCCACCCATATTGAGATCGCCAGCATTGTGAATGACAGGAACGAGAAGACCGCGTTCGGTATCAACTGCAATGCCGAGGTGTTCTGCTCCATGATAAATAATTTGATCGCCTTCAACTGATGAGTTGAGTACTGGGTGCTGCTTAAGCGCCTCACATACTGCAACTGCAAAGAATGGAAGGAAGGAGAGCTTGACGCCTTCGCGTCCTTCAAATGTTGCCTTTGAGCGATCGCGCAAACGAGCAATCTTTGTGACATCTACTTCAATAACAGTTGTTAGTTGAGCAGAAACTTGAAGTGATTCGACCATGCGAGCTGCGATCACTTTACGAAGACGTGACATTGTCACGGTCGTTCCACGAAGTGGAGATGCAACAGGTGCCGCAGGACGTGTTGCAGGAGCGGCAGCTGCCACTGGCGCACTCTGTGATGGCGCAGATACAGGCTTTGCCGCCATGACATCTTCCTTGCGAATTCGTCCGCCGATACCTGAACCTCGAACAGTTGAAAGATTGACACCAAGATCATTTGCTAATTTGCGAACAATGGGTGTTACGTAAGCATCTGCTGGTTGTGTAACAGGTGTTGCAGGTGCTTGAACGACTGGAGCTACTGGTGCCACAGGAGGAGCTACTGGCGCAGGTGCCTGAACCACGGGAGCCACTGGTGCTGGTGCAGCTGGTGCAACTGGCGCTGGTGCAGGTATTGAACCAGATGTTCCTATAAGTCCGAGTCGAGCGCCAACTGCAACAGTTGTATCAACTGCAACATCAATTGCTAGAAGAGTTCCTGCAACTGGAGATGGAATCTCTGTATCGACCTTATCTGTAGAAACTTCGAGGAGTGCTTCATCTACTGCAACTGAGTCTCCAACGTTCTTAAGCCAACGTGTAACTGTTCCTTCGCTGACAGATTCACCGAGAGCGGGCATTGTGATGATAGTTCCAGCGCCACTCGCAGCAGGTGCTGCTGCGGTTGAAGGAGCTGGGGTTACAGGAACTGCAACTGGAGTAACAGGTTGAGCTGGAACCGCTGCCACCGGAGCCTGAACAACTGGAGCTGCGGCCGCACCATCAGTTGCGATGATTGCTAACTCTGCACCGACTGCGACAGTCTGATCTACTGCAACAACAATCTTTGAGAGAACTCCAGCAACAGGTGATGGAATCTCTGTATCGACCTTATCTGTAGAAACTTCGAGGAGTGGTTCGTCGACAGCGACCATATCGCCCTCGTTCTTAAGCCAACGTGTAACAGTTCCTTCACTAACGCTCTCACCGAGAGCTGGCATTGTGACTGAGAATGTCATAGTTATTTCTCCTCTAACTTAACCGTGTGCGTGAAGTGGCTTGCCTGCAAGAGCCATATGAGCTTCGCCCATTGCCTCTGACAGTGTTGGATGTGCATGAACAAGTGAAGCAACATCATCTGCTGATGCTTCCCAGTTAAAGATTAATTGCGCTTCGGCCAATAGTTCGCCAACTCGCGCACCAACCATATGGATTCCAAGAACAGGGCCATTCTTTTCTGCAACGAGCTTGATGGAACCTGCAGTCTTAAGAATCTGTGCTTTTCCATTGCCAGCTAAGTTGTAATCGAGTTCCACAACGTCGTAACCGCGTTCCTTGGCAAGTTTGGTTGAGAGCCCGACAGATGCAACTTCAGGCTCTGAATATGTAACGCGAGGAACGCCGTCGTAATTGATTGGACGTGGGTTGAGGCCCGCAATAGTTTCTGCAACGAGAATTCCCTCTTGGAAGCCGACGTGTGCGAGTTGAAGAGTTGGGATGATGTCGCCAACTGCGAAGATTCCCGGAATATTTGTGCGGCAGTGATCATCGACCGTGATGTAGCCACGGTCCATAGCGATGCCAACTTCTTGGTATCCCACGCCATCTGTCACAGGTCCGCGACCAACAGAGACGAGCAAGATTTCAGCAGTGAATTCGCGGCCATCTTCGAGGGTAACTGTGACGCCATTTCCATCAACTTTATGAGATTTAAAGCGGACGCCGAGTTCAAATTTGATTCCACGCTTACGGTATGCGCGCTCGAGAAGTTTGCTTGATGATTCATCTTCGAGAGCAACGAGATGTGGCAGACCTTCGATGATGGTGACATCTGCACCAAATGATTTCCATACAGACGCAAATTCGCATCCAATAACGCCGCCGCCTAAAACGATCACACTCTTTGGAACATAATCCATCTTTGTTCCGTGATCTGACGTGATCACCTTCGTACCATCAATATCTAAACCTGGAAGTGTGCGGGCATATGATCCTGTCGCAAGAACAATGTTCTTGCCGGTGTACTGCGTTCCATTAACTTCAACTGTGTTATTTGATACCAAGCGACCTTCACCTTCAACAAAGGTGATATTTCTCGATTTAACTAGCCCTTGAAGTCCCTTGTAGAGGCCGGCGATAACGCCATCTTTATAACTATTTACTCCAGCCATATCAATCGAATTAAAAGTCGCGTTGACTCCGAATTGAGCAGATTCGCGAGCGCTATCTGCAATCTCGCCCGAATGCAGGAGCGCCTTTGTAGGAATACATCCTCGGTGCAAGCAAGTGCCGCCAACCTTGTCCTTCTCGATGAGCGCTACTGTCAGACCTAATTGAGCTCCACGAAGAGCTGCCGCGTATCCGCCGCTGCCACCACCAAGAACTACAAGATCAAAATTCGACACCGAGTGACTCCCTTAAGCCTGGTCAAGATGATTCATCAACGGGGCTATCTTGCCAGCCTTCGCGCCTCATTACTAACGCACGATATGGGGCTGATACTCCCAATTCTTACCCTTGATTCGCTTTAGCCCTGGAAGGCAGCCATCTCAACTAGTGAACGCATTGCGACCCCAGTGCCGCCGACGGGGGTGTAGCCGTGTGCTGCGCCCTCATTAAATGAAGGTCCTGCAATATCTAGATGGAGCCATGGCAGCTCATCTTCGATGAACTCTTTCAGGAAGAGGCCAGCAACCAACATTCCACCCATACGTTCTCCAATATTGGCCATATCTGCAATGGGAGAGTCGAGTGATGCGCGAAGTTCCACCGGAAGAGGCATTGGCCAGAAAGATTCTCCTGTTACATGAGTCATCTTTATAAAGTGAGATGAGAACTCTTCATTATTTGTCATTACTGCAGAAGTTCGAGTACCGAGTGCAACTACCTGCGCACCGGTCAGAGTTGCCACGTCAATAATTCCATCGAGATCTTTACTCTCTTGGGCTTTCACAAGTGCATCACCCAAAACTAAGCGACCTTCAGCATCTGGATTGAGAACTTCAATAGTCTTTCCACCATACATAGTAATGACATCACTTGGACGTGTTGCAGTATCGCTGACCATATTTTCAGCAAGCGGTGCCCATGCCTCGATCGCAACGGGTAACTCTAGGAGCGCGATTGCAATCGTTGCAGCGCACACTGAAGCTGCACCGCTCATATCTGACTTCATCGCTTCCATGCCAAGGGCAGGCTTTAGCGCAAGTCCACCGGTATCAAAGGTGATTCCTTTGCCAACAAATGCATACTTCTTCTTGGATTTCCCGCTCTTGGGTGTGTAAGTAATGCTCAATAAACGAGGGGGATTAACTGAACCTTGACCTACGGCGGTAATTCCACCGTAGCCCTTAGATTTCAATTGACTCTCATTCATCACATTTACTTTGAGTCCTATCGATGCACCGCCAGCCTCTTTGACGGCATCAGAGATTGCTTTGCAGAAAGTCTCAGGGGTTAAGTGGCTAGGGGGAGTATTGATTAAATCGCGCACCAAGTTTGTGTATCGCGCCAATACCTCTGCGCTCTTTACTGCGCTCTTCGCCTCGGCAGATGCTGCAAGTTCGGCGTGAATCGTGATTGTCTTTAATGGAGCCTTCTGCGCCGATTTTGTCGATCCGCGAAATGATGTAAATGAGTAGTTTCCAAGGGCTGCGCCTTCAGCGATTGCCTTAACAGCTGCTGCGCTCTTAGCTGGTAGTGAGATAGTCGCAGAGGAATTTCCCGCAAGGGCGCGAGTGGCAGCACCGGCTGCACGCCGTAAAACTTCGTTGTTATATGTAGCTGTGCTCTTGCCTAGGCCAGTAAAGATAATTAATCGTGTTGTTGTGCCAGGAATCTTGATGACCTCATCAGCTTTTCCAGTTGCCCCTACATCATTGAGTAGCGGCATTAGCGCCTTTGTATCCAGGGCTAGATCACCAGCTTCAATCTGAAGCGCACCTTTAGCGCTCTTTGCAGATAAGCCCACGACAAGTACATCGTCTTTCACAATTCCATTAGAAAGGCGAATGGCTGTCATGTATGGACTCCCTTGTGAGGCTTGCTTACTATGGCGATACCGCGTTACGGTCGTGAGCAAGTGTAAGTTGTTGCTGTGAAAAACTCACCTTTGCATCAGAAGCACGTAGATCTACAGGCGAAGATGGCCGATTTCGGTGGCTGGCTGATGCCGATTGAGTATCCCGGAGCTGGAGTTCTTGCAGAACACACCGCCGTGCGTGAACGAGTGGGCCTCTTTGATGTTTCTCATCTTGGCAAAGCAAGCGTTAAGGGTGCCGGTGCTCTCGATTTCTTAAATAAAATGTTTACCAATGATCTCAATCGCATTACCGATGGCAAGGCCCAATACACGCTTCTGTGTAATGAAGATGGTGGCGTCGTTGATGACCTCATTGCCTATAGAAATTCAGAGCAGGATTTCTTTCTCATACCCAATGCATCAAATACCACTGCTGTTGTCGAAGTCTTAAAGGCAGAGGCGCCAGAAGGTATCGAAGTTCTCAATCTGCACAATTCATTTGCGGTATTGGCGCTACAAGGACCGAAGGCGGTCGATGTCATTCGTAGCTTTGGGATTAATCCAACTATGGATTACATGGCCTTTGCTCATGTGGAAATTGCAGGAGCACAAGTAATTCTCTGTCGCACCGGGTATACCGGTGAGCACGGCTACGAGATTGTTCCATCGTGGGACGATGCATCTCGCGTATGGGATGCAATTGTTGTAGCAATGAGCGCATTTGATGGAGTGATTTGCGGGTTGGGTGCACGTGACACTTTGCGAACTGAGATGGGTTATCCACTTCATGGTCATGAACTCACTCTTGAAATAACTCCAGTACAGGCGAGTGCTGGGTGGGCTATTGGTTGGAAGAAAGATGAATTCAGAGGTAGCCAATCACTTCGCAAGCAGAAGGAAGAGAAGGTGCTACCAACCCTTTATGCGCTCAAGGCTAGCGATCGCGGTATTCCACGAGCTGGAATGGTTATTCGCGGCGGCGATGGCTCCGAGATTGGGGTCGTAACGAGCGGAACTTTCTCACCAACTTTGAAGACAGGTATTGCGCTAGCGCTGATAAACCCTGGAATTGAGATTGGTCAATCAGTAATCGTTGATGTGCGAGGCAGAGATTCAGTTGCGACTATCGTTGAATTGCCGATGGTTGAATCTCACGTTCGCTAATTGTTAGAGCATCTCTAAATTCGATTGGGGTCATAAATCTGGCTCGCGTGTGGGCTCTTCTTAAAGCGCCCAAAACTGACTTACCAGCAATAGCGAGTAGGACTGAAGTAAAGATTGCCCGAGGTATATCCCATGCAAGTGCTGAAAGAAAATGATATGTAATGAACCT